>Ga0207421_10002398_pt1 | contig 23187 bp, 19 predicted proteins | sample SodLakKL_010_SED_4_FD_187542 | JGI IMG/M metagenome (GOLD analysis project Ga0207421, IMG submission 187542) | Alkaline sediment microbial communities from Lake Tanatar, Kulunda Steppe, Russia - 8KL_010_SED (SPAdes) (version 2) | ecosystem: Environmental > Aquatic > Non-marine Saline and...
CAATCATCAAGGCTGCCCGTTCGATTCTGAAGAAACAGACATTCGCTGAGTCCGCACGGGCTATTTTTGATCAATGCCGGGAGTTGACCGGTGCTGCCTCTGGTTATGTTGCGCTGCTCAGTGATGACGGACACGAAAATGAAGTGCTTTTTTTGGAGGCAGGGGGAATGGCATGCTCCGTGGATCCAGATCTGGCCATGCCTATTCGGGGCCTTCGCGCCATCGCCTACGAGAACCACTGTACCGTGTACGAAAACGACTTCATGAATTGTCAATGGGCGCAATATTTGCCAAGGGGCCATGTGGCAATGCGGAATGTCATGTTTGCCCCCTTGAACCTGGAAGGAAAAACGGTGGGGATCATGGGATTGGCCAACAAGCCTTCGGACTTCACTCAGGAAGATGCTCATATTGGGACTGTTTTTGGTGAATTGGCCGCCATTGCCCTGTCAAACAGTCGTTATCTCGAGTTGTTAAACGAGAAGACAGCGGGGTTGGAGCGCGCTTTGTCCGAAGTGAGAACCCTGAGTGGGCTGCTCCCCATATGCGCCCATTGCAAGAACGTGCGCGATGATGACAATAAGGGACTTTGGACAAAGCTCGAATCATACTTGTCCAGTCGCACCGACACCCGCTTCAGCCATGGACTGTGCCCCGATTGCGTGAGAGAGCTGTATCCGGAGTATGCAGACGCTGTCATCAAGCGAAAGAGTTCAAGCGGTGAATCCTAACCAGGGAAGCGATTGATGAATGTGGCGCGAGTTCCTTCTCCACAATGATTCTCCGCTCGATTTCTTTTTTTGAGAGCCAGGTTGTTGGTCTTCAGTTCCTCTTCGAGAAGTTTCCTCTTGGATGATATGGCCCGCCTCGGAAGCATTCTTCGCTGTGTGGCAGACGAATCCGATTTCTTCCAGGTACGTTTTGAGAATCCTCCTGTAGGATTCCTCGTCATCAACCACCAAAATGCTGTGCAATGGCAATCTTTTCATTCTGCTCCTCTTGTTCAGAGTTCAGCAAGTTTTGACCACATGGGCTTTGGCAAGGGAGCCCTTTTCGAGGCACCAGAAAAAGCTCGAAAGCAAGCCTCACTCCCTGAAACGTTCACTTTTCCCCAGGGCCCGGCCGAGCCTGACGGCCAGGTCCTGCGTTTGAAAAGGCTTCTGGATAAAATTTATCCCCTCATCCAGAGTGCCTTGCTGAGCGATCACATCAGCGGTGTAGCCGGACATGAACAGACATTTGATGCCGGGATGAATCGCTGATGTTTTCTCGAACAACTCTCTGCCGTTCATGTCGGGCATGATCACATCGGTCAGCAGCAGGTCTATTTTTCCCGAGTGATTTGCCGCCACATGAAGAGCTCCCGCTGGTGTCTCTGCGGCCAATACCCGGTATCCTAAATTTTGAAGCATCGCCCTGGCCATCCCCAGAAACTGTGCTTCATCTTCCACAAGAAGAATGGTTTCGTTTCCCCTTGACCGTTGTTCCGAAAGTTCTCCGGGCTGAACGTCAGTGAAGTTGCCTGCGTGCCGAGGCAGATAGACTTGGAAGGTGGTTCCCTTGCCTGGTTCGCTCTGAATGTGAATGCAACCGTTGTTCTGCTTCACGATGCCGTAAACGGTAGATAAGCCGAGGCCTGTGCCCTTTCCCCGTTCTTTTGTTGTGAAAAATGGTTCAAAAACGTGAGGGAGGATTTGCTCGTCCATCCCGCAACCATCGTCGCTGACAGTCAGCAGGATGTGATCATTTGGTGTGCACTCTGTGTTGTGAGGAAAACATGCCTCCTCGAATTCTGCAGCCTCTGTCTTGAGGGTGATTTTTCCCGTGCCGGAAATGGCATCCCGGGCATTCACGCAAAGATTGGCAAGAACTTGGGTGAGCTGGGTCGGGTCCATTCTGATGGGCGAAAGATCTGTACCCGGTTTCCAGATCAGGTCAATGTTTTCGCCGATCAGTCTTCCAAGCATTTTGAGCATCCCTTCTATGGTCTCATTCACATGGAGAACTTTGGGTTCAGTGGCCTGCTTTCTGGCAAATGCCAGCAACTGATTTGTCAGTTCAGCGGAATGCTCGGCCGCTTTCTTGATCTCACTGAGGCTTGAATAAAGAGGGTCTGAGGGCTCGAGTTTCATCATGGTCAGTTCCGTGTGGCCGAGAATCACCCCCAGCATGTTGTTGAAGTCGTGCGCCACGCCGCCAGCCAGGCGCCCCACGGCTTCCATCTTCTGGGCCTCCTGGAGCTGGATTTCAAGTTTTGTGCGTTCATCCTCTACTTTCTTGCGTTCGGTGATGTCACGGTTGCTCACGCGTCTTCCCAACGGCGTGCCGTCTTTGCTGAAAATGGGCATGCAGTGATGATCGATCCAGACCACGTGTCCGGAACGGTGAATGATTCGGAAATCCAGATTCAGCGAGCAGCCAGAGCACTCGATCGTGTCGCGAAGGTGCTCATTGAAGAGGGGGACATCCTCTTTGTGAACCAGGTTTCTCATCAGCAATGGGTCTGCCATGAACTCATGTGCCGTGTATCCGCTGATTCGTTCGCAGGAGTGCGATACCCATAAAGGGTTTCCTTCAGGATCGAGCCAGTATTCCCAGTCGTAGGTGAAGTCGGCAATGGTGTGAAGCGTTTCCTGCTGAAGGGCCATCCCGGCCGCCATGTTGTCGAATGCCCGGGCCAGCACTCCGATCTCTCCGTGTGTGCCATCGAGTTTTGTTCGAGCGTTGAGGTTTCCATTGGCAAAGTCCCGTGCCGTGTCGACAAGATGTTTTATGGGCCGGATCAGTGTTCGTCTTCCGATGAGCCAGGAGGTGCCCAATGCCGCCAGGGCAGCCAGAAACATGAAGGCAAGGTTTCCAGCCAGTGCCCTGTTGGCAGATTCAATTGCTTTTGCTTGGGGAATGGACGCCCACATGTACATATATGGAGGGTCTTCAGGTCTCAGCTGGACCGGCTGGTAGGCGAATATGCGACGCACCCCGTCCGATCCCCGATGGATGGATATTCCTGGTTCCAGTTTGCCGCGGCATGCCTCCCATCCTTGAGGGTGGATCTTCTGACCGATGGGATTGGTCTCCTCCCTTGGCGGATACAGAAAAAGGCGGATTCCCCGGTGGTCTGTCACAGTCACGAATGAATCTTCGGGGAGGGTTGATACGTCAAAAAAGTGAGCAAAACGTTCAAGCCGGAGGGCAGTGGAGAGGACTAATCTTGTTTCCTCCTCGCCGTCCAATATGGGATACGCAAAGGTGAGAGCAGGCTTATTCCCCGATATCCGGGTGACAACATACTCTCCCACCGCGAAATCTTTGCTGGCCGTTGCTTCCCTGAAATGTTTTCGGTCGGATAGATTCCCTTCGTTGAAGGGCAGTCCGGAGCTCAGGACCTGGCCCTCACTGTCCAGCACCAGGATGTTGATGTAGTCCGGATTCTCTTCGGTCACAGCCCGCAGAATCTTGCTGCTGCCAATAGAGTCGCCATTCCTGATTGCCGGCACATGGGAAAGGGTTGAAAAAATCTGCCGCGTGGAGTTCGTGATGCCGTGCTGGACCTCCGCCATGGTTTTTGCCAGTGACAGGACCTCCTGTTCGGCCTCTTCGATGCTGTGCTGGCGTTGGTGCAGCCCGAAAACAAGAATGATGGCCATTGCGGGTAGAACGGCGATGAAAACGATCAGGTTCAGGTTTTTGGTGATCGATCCCAACTAAAACTCTCCCAAGCTACTTATTAGAAAATAAAAGGTTTTTTGGTGGCTTCGGTTGGTGAAATGAGTCAGCCGGTGAATCGTTTTTGTGTGTGTTTTGCCTTCTTTGGTCTTCATGCTGGCTCCAAAACACTCGGGTGGTCGTTGCAGTCCTCTTGGCTGGCTGTTTTATATATGCAAAAAACATACAAAAGGATGATTTTGTGGACTGTCTTGTCCGCTCAGACGTCTTCCCTTGGCATCTTTTGAAAAGGCTTGCCGGGCCGAACGGAGATTCTGGTAATTTTATGTGTTCAATGTCCTGGAAAATGCAGGGAAGGCCATCCTTTTTTGAACAATTTTCCGCTGGTTCCGGCGCTCGCCGTCCCCTCGGGGAATGTGAATGGGCTTTCCTGTGTCTCGGTCCAGTCCCGTGACGTACATGGCCGTGGAGAGGGTGCCGGGGGTGGGAGTGAAATCCTGGAATTGCCGAAGGGGCAAGCGGAGCCTTTCGAACTTTTCCGCCAAACGCTTCATGTCTTCTGATTGGCAGCCGGGATGGGAAGCGATCACGTAGGGTGTGAACTGACTCCCCATGTTTTTTTCGCGGGCCAGGCGCCGGGCCAGTGTGAGGAATTCTTCCAGCACACCGGGGCCGCACTTGTGCATGAGGCGCAAGACATGTGGTTCCGTGTGCTCCGGGGCGATTTTCATGGCTCCCGGAGTGTGCCGCTCCAGAAGGCGGGCCAGGAGGCGGGGGGTTCGAAGGAGGAGTTCCATGCGCAGGCCCGAGGAGACAAACACGTGTTTCACGCCCTTCAATGCGGCGGCCTCCTGCAACAGGTCGAGCATGGCGTTTTCGTCGATCCTGAGATGACGGCACATCCGGGGATAGAGACAATCGTGGCGGCCGCACGTTGTGTTTTTGGAGCACGAAACCCCGAAGAGGTTTGCCGTGGATCCTCCCAGGTCACTGACGGTTCCTCTGAAATCCTTTTTCCGTGACAGTTCCTTCAGTTCCCTCAGGATGGAATCACGGGTTCGGCTGACAATCACCGGTCCCTGGTGCCGGGCTATGGAACAGAAAGAACAGTTGCCCACGCACCCCCGCACGATGGTGACCGAGTTCTGAATCATGCGCCATGCGGGCACATCCCCCATGGAAGGATGGGGAGCCTTCTGAAAGGGAAGCTCATGAACCGCATCCAGCTCGAGGGATGTCAGGGGGGGAGGGGATGGGTTTTGGAACACCCACATGCTTTGCTGGTGTTGCAGGAGAGGGGTGGCAAAAAGGGCTCTCGCATGGCGGTCCACGGTCCGTTCCGCCTGGAGGAATTTCCCGGTGTCTTTTTTGATCTCCTCCCAGGAAGGCAGGTGCACGGCATCCTGAGGAATTTCTCTTGCGTCAAGTTCTTTTTCATTCAATCGTTCGCAGGTTCCCGGAATGGATTGCAGGGGTCTGCCTTCCGAAAGCCGCCGGGCGATTTCCAGGATGGCACGCTCCCCCATGCCGTACACCAGAAGATCCGCCTTGGAATCGGTGAGGATGGATCCCCGCAGCTTGTCCTGCTGGTAATCGTAGTGCACAAATCTTCTGAGGGAACCTTCCAGGCCGCCGAGCACCACGGGAATTCCCTGAAAAGCCCCCTTGCAGAGAGACGTGTACACAATGGAAGCCCGATCGGGCCTGCGACGGTTCTGGCGGGTGCGTTCCTTTCCGAAGTAGGGATTTCCGTCGGGTGAGTAATCGTCCTGGTCTCTGACCTTTCCGTTCCCCGTGTAGTTGGCCACGATGGAATCCAGGTTTCCGGCCGTGACGCCGAAAAAGAGCCTGGGCCGCCCAAACTCCCTGAATGCATGGGGAGAATCGTGACCGGGCTGAGAGAGAATGGCTGTGCGGAATCCATGAGCTTCCAGCCATCTTCCCATGACGGCCACGCCGAAGGAGGGATGGTCCACGTAAGCATCCCCTGTGACAAGGACAATGTCCACCTCGTTCCATCCCCTGTCCAGCATTTCCCCGCGGCTTGCGGGAAGGAACGGGGCAGGTTCAGGGGATGCCCTGAACTTCCTGTTCTTCAAATTTTCACCTTCCCGGTCAGGAGCACGGTCAATCCACCTGGGGTCTGGGTATCAAGCGGGCCCGCTCCATGATTTCAGGAATTTTCTCCTCCCACTCGATGGCCATGACATGAATCCCCGCCACTCCTTCTGTTTGCTGCAATTCCTCAATCTGTTCCAGAAGAATCCGGATGCCTTCTTTTGCCTGAGCTTCCCTGGGAACCCCCTTCATGCGTTCCAGGATCCTCTGGGGAATGGACATTCCCGGAACGCTTCGGTTCATGTAACGGGCCATGCCCAAAGATTTGAGCGGTGTGACGCCTGCCAGGATGAAGCATTTTTCGTGCAGGCCCATGTCGCGGGCCATTTCCATGAATTTTCTGAAGCGGTCCATGTCGTAGATGCACTGCGTCTGGATGAAATCGGCCCCGGCGGCAATTTTTTTGGCCAGGCGAATGACACGGAATTCAAAGGGGTCGGCGAAGGGGTTGGCCGCGGCGCCGAGAAACATGCCCATTTTTCCGTCGATGGGATCTCCGTTGTCCATTTTTCCCTCATCCCGAAGGGTTCGGACCATGTGGAGGAGCTGCATGGAGTCTATGTCAAAGACGTTTTTGGCGTGAGGATGGTTGCCGAAGGTCTGATGGTCGCCGCTCAGGCAGAGCATGTTGCGAATGCCCAAAGCGTGGGCCCCGAGCACGTCGCCCTGAGCCGCAATGCGGTTGCGGTCCCGTGTCACCATTTGCATGACCGGTTCCACCCCATGGCGAAACAGGATGGCAGAGGCTCCCACGCTCGACATGCGCACCGATGCCGTCGGGTTGTCCGTCACATTGGCCGCGTCCACAAATCCCTTGATGTGATCGATTTTGCCGATGAGATCGTCCGGGTTGGGCCCCCTTGGAGGCCCGCATTCACAGGTGACCGCAAAATGTCCCCCCTTAAGCACTTTCTCGAGATTGCTTCCGGATTTCATGCTCTGATGTCCCCTCATGGATTCCTTTCAATGGGATGAAACATGTGATCCCTCATGAGCTCTTCTTGTCCGGCCCTTTGCCGGACGAGTGCCGTGAAAAGAAGAAACTTCCCCCCGCAAGGGGTGACCTTTTCATGTCCCCTTGGATCAGCGGTTTTTGTATTCCAGCCTGTAGATCCTCTCGCGCACCGTGTGGCGCACTCCCCCGTCCAGGGCGGGCCGCCAGTTTTTGGCGGGAATGATGTTGCGCAGTTCATGAAGGCGCCCCAATTCTTTCATCCGGTCGTATATGAGTTGCCACACACAGGGAGTGTTCAGGGGATCCACTTCACAACGCCCTTTTTCCGATCCCCCGCAAGGCCCGTTGAAAAGGCGCTTGGAACATCGTGCGATGGGGCAGATGCCGCCCGTGAGATGGGTGATGCATTCGCCGCATCCTGAACACATCTCGGCCCAGAGCCCCGGTTCCATCACGGCCCCGTAAAAGGTGGTGTTCACCCCGGGAAAGACGGGAATGGCTTCGAGCCTGTCCGCCAGGAAATTCACTCCCACGCCGCACGCCAGAGTGATGACCGCATCAAAACCTTCACCCTTCACCTTCTCGAGCAAGGGGAGCACAAATTCTTCATCGCACTGGCGCAGCACCGTGTCGTCTTCGATGGTCTTGGGGTGGTGTGCCCGCTGAAAAGCGATGCGAAGCCCAGAGGCGAGGAGGCGTGCCTCAGCGGCTCCCCCCGAAAGACAGACGGTGACGCAGGTGCCGCAGCCCGCCACCAGGATTTTCTGGTGCGTTTCCACAAATTCTTTCACTTCATGGAGGGGTTTCTGATCCGCAACGATCATTTGAAGGCCTCCTTTCCGCTCTCCGGAGCTATCTGACGCCGCACTTCCTTCCAGATGGCCGGCCAGGAGGCTTCGGCGTTCTCCTGGGTTCGATGGTACTGTAAACTGGCCCATTTCAGGCCGATTTCTTCCAGGAACTTTTGCGCGTGCGCCACCCGCCGCTGAAGGAGTTCTTCGGAACCCGGGTACAAACAGGCGCCTTCCTTGCATGCGATCACCGCCACGCAGTCGGCGCCCAGCTCAAAGGGTTCCACCAGGTCCAGGGAACTCAGGCGGCCCACGCAGGGAACCATGACTCTCAAAATGCCCGAGCTTTCGATTTCCTCCCGGGATTGGGGCTGCAGGTATTGCCGGCCGGTGGTTTCATAAAGGCAGCAGTATGCGATGACAAAAGGCCGCAATATGTGTGAGGCATGGGTGGAAGCGAGCATTTCCCGGAGTGTCTTTTTCATTTGATTGGTGCCGAATCTTTTCAGGGCCACGCCCGCTGCGGGACATTCGGCGGCACAGAGGCCGCAAGCCAGGCATTCCTCGGCGGGCATGGCCGCTGTCCGTTCGACGGTGGCCACTCCAAAAGGACACACGCGGGCACAGGTCAGGCACCCGGCGCATGCCTGGGAAGATTCCAGTTGGGCCCCCATGGCGCAAGCCAGGCAGCGCCTTGCTTCCTCCAATGCTTGCTGTTCGTTGAAGGGGGATTCGATCTCTGAAAAATTCCTGGTCCTTTCCTGAGGGTCCGACAGCGCCGCATCTTTGCGTGGCATGGGGCGGGCCAGGCTGGCGACCCTTTGGGGCAGAGGGCCCAGATGTGAAATTTCTTCCCGGGGCAGAACAAGTCTTTCCCCCGTTTGCAGGTAATGGTGCACCGCCCGGGCCGCCTGGTGACCGTTGGCGATGGCCTGAATGGCCGAACCGGGCCCTGTCATGACCTCGCCGCATGCAAAGACGCCGGGCTCCGATGTGGACAGGGTGTGAGGGTCGCACATCAGACGGCCTCTTTCCATGGCCAGTTCCCTTTCGTTGAAGCAGGACAGGTCCGCGCGCTGACCGATGGTCATGACGATCTGATCCACGTCCAGGGTCATGGTCCGGGCTTCGTCGTACTGAGGATTGAAGCGGCCCTTTTCATCAAAAACCCGGGTGCAGTGCTTCAATTCCAGACCAGCTACTTTTCCCTTTCGGGAGAGGATGGCTTTGGGTCCCCATGAATTCAGGATTTCTATGCCTTCCTCCTGAGCCTCCTGGATTTCCCATTGCCAGGCGGGCATTTCCTCGCGGCTCTCGAGACATGCCAGAAAGACCCGGGACACACCAAGCCTTCGCGCCGTCCTGGCCGCATCCACAGCCACATTGCCACCCCCTATGATGAGCACCCGTTCTCCCAGGGGAGGCGGATGACCGTTGGCCACATCCCACAAAAAGGTGATTCCCGGCAAAACCCCTTCGCTTGTTGAACCGGGGATGGGGAGGGTGACGCTTTCGGACAGGCCGATGGCCACCACCACGGCATCATGGCTTTCGCGAATTTCCTCGAGGGAGATGTCTCTTCCCACCCGGCAGCCGGTTTTTGCCTCCACACCCAGGGCCAGTATGTCGTCGATGTCTTCGTTGAGGGCATGGAGAGGAAGGCGGTAGCGGGGAATGGCGTGGGCGAGCATGCCTCCGAGCCTGGAATCCTGTTCAAAAACGACGGTGTGGTAGCCCAGCAGGGCGAGGTCGTGAGCGGCGGTCAGCCCCGCGGGGCCCGATCCGATGATGGCGACCTTTTTCCCCCGGAAGGGCTCGATCCTTCGGCGGCGCTCACGGCGATAGTCTTTGGTGTTTTCCACCACAAACCGTTTCAGCATGCGCAGGTTCACGGGGGCATCCACTTCTTTTCTTCTGCATTCCTTTTCGCAGGGATGATGACAGATGCGGCCACACACGGAGGGAAAAGGGTTGGCTTGCAGGAGCAGCTCGAGAGCTCTTTCATAGTCCCCCTCGCTGACGGCTTCCGCATAGCCGCGAGTGTCCGTGTGAACCGGGCAGGCTGCCGAGCAGTTCGGCAGGGGCTTGTGTTGCTGGGTGCTGCTCCGAACAGTCATATCCGTTTATACTCCTTGTTGCGGTTTCATTCAGGCTCATCGGATTCATGTCACTGAAAGACTATGAATAACAGATCGAAGCCGTTAATGGAAACAGGGTTGCTGGCAGGGGCAGTTCATGGGATTGGCGATCAGGCGCTCATTGCCCGGCCGGGTGTGGAATGGTTCGGTACGGGGGTATTCCCCTGGAAGCGGCACAGGTGCGGCGGCTTCACGGGGTTGGGGTGATGAAAAAGTGAAGCAGGCTCTTCACCAGTTGCGCCATGAAGGGTTTGTCCAGCGTGTCCATAGTGTCTGAGGGGGAATGGTAGTGAGGGTTTCTGTAGAATGCCGTGTCCGTGATCATGACGGCTTTGAGGCCCCTGTCCCAGAAAGAACTGTGGTCACTGAGGCGGACGGCGGGGAGTATCCAGCCGTTGAAGGGCACGGTGAGGGAGACGGCCGGCAGGTTCTCGTTTTGTTCAAATGCGTTCAAAAGAGATTCGGTGAACCTTCGCGAGAGGAAGTTGCCCACTATGCCGATGAAATTTCCAACCTTTGGATAATTCATGAGACTCAAGGGAAAGGGGTAGGGCTGACAGCCCTTCCGATGACAGGTGTAGCCGACCATTTCCAGGCAGATCATGCCCTGGACTTCCTCGTTTCTTTCGCGGACTCCCCGTGCATGGACGCGGCTTCCCATGTAGGGGGTTGAAAAAACGGGGGGTTCTTCGAGGGCGAAGGCGACGAGCCTGATGGCCAGATCTTCGGGAAGGAGTTGCAGGTTGTTCTGAAGACCGGAAGCCAGCTCCAGAAGAACGCTCACTCCACTGGCGTTGTCGTCCGCACCTGCTGTGCCTGCAACGGTGTCGTAGTGGGCTCCCACGATGCAGAGCCTTGGGGGGTTCGAACCTCTTTTGATTTCGGCCACCACGTTGGAAACGGGGGTTCCTTTGTAGTCGTAGGTTTCAAGAAAGGGCTCGAGGCCCAGGACTTCAAGCTCCTTGTGGATGTGGTCACGGGCCCTGCGGTGATTTTCCCAATTGAAGACGCTTCGCTCTCCAATGTCCACGGTCAAAACACGCAGGTGCCTTTCTATGTTTTGTGTGCTGTCGGTTTCGTGGAACTGCAGGTGGGGCATGGATCCGTCTCTCCCGGTGCAATGAACAGAAGCGGTGAGAAAAATCATCAGGAACAGGGTGCATGGTGTTTTTGTCATGCCCATGCCCTGAGGCGCCCTGTTGAGGCCTGGGTATTTTGGGAAGGTGTGAGGGCTTGAGGCTGGTCGCTTCCGTGCTCCGCCAGCGCTGCCTCAAGCCCCTTTCAGCTTCCGGCATCCCCTTTGTGCGGCCTCGCCCCCGATGGCCTTGCTCTCACCGTCCCACAGGAATGAGATACAGAGGGGTTTCCTCCTCAGGGAGACGCATCAGCTTTTTCACGGCATCGTCCTGAAAGGCTCCTATCATCACGGAGCCGAGGCCCAGGGACACGGCCTGCAGAGCCACATTCTGCGCCGCATGACCCGCTTCCATGTGAACGTACTGGACGCCCCTTTCCCCATATCTTTTCATGGTGCGATCATAAACCCCTGAAAAAAATATGGTTGCGGGGGCGTTTCTCACGGGTGACTGACCGAGAGCCGCCCTTGCGAGTTCGTCCCGTTTGTCTCCATCCATCTTCAGGGAAATGGAGTGACTGTGAGGGGCATAATGGTATATGCCCGGCTGAAGGTCTTTCACGTTGCCCACCACCACGTAGGTTTCCAGGGGATAAAGGGCCCCGGCGGAAGGGGCGGTCCTGAATCCTCTGGGATGGGTGACGCCCTGAGCCGCCCAGAGCAACTGGGAAACTTCTTCCAGGGCAAGAGGCTCATCGCCGTATTGCCGCACGGACCGCCTTTCCACAAGGGTTTGCTCCAGGGAGACCTCTCCCTCGCGGGAGGGCTGGGACAATTGAATGGCGTTCGCCTGCTTTTCCTGAGACATGCTTTCGGCTCCCATGAACAGTGTCAGAAAAACCATGCAGCAAGGGAATCCGATCCATCGAAGAAATGGCCTGAAGGTCATGGTTTTATCCTGAAGGTTTTTTGAGCGGCTTCATTTCACATCGATTTTGATTTCTTTCTTTTGGGTTTCTTCCGACTTGGGAAGAGTGATCTTGAGAACACCCTTTTCGAAACTGGCTTCTATCTTGTCCGTTTGAACTTCCGCAGGCAGGCGGAAGGAGCGCTGGAAGGCTCCATAGAAACATTCACGATAATGGTATTGTTCTTCCTGCTTTTCCTCTTCCTGCTTTTTTTCACCCCTGATGGTCAGAGTGTCGCCCGAGATGCTCACATCGATGTCATCGGGGTCCATTCCCGGCAGTTCCGCCTTGATGTGAATGGCGTCCGATGTTTCCGTGGTGTCAGTGGTGGGCGCCCATCCCCTTTGAAAAGATTTGGTGAGAGAAGTTTCACCGGACAAGCGATTCCAAAGGTTGTCCATTTCTTTGCGTAGCCTTTCCATTTCGTCCTTGAAAGATTTCCAGGGTACCAGATCCGTCATTTCATCCTCCTTTTATTAAGGTTTTGGTGACGATCTAATGACATTGAGACTCATTGCTGCCGGAGAAAGCACCGAAAAGAATTTTGAATGGGCCGCGCGGGCGCCGTAAGTTGAAAGTGATTGTTTTCTTTTAATCATAGGTTCAACAGGAAGAAGTTTCAATACCGGCACATGAAACTTTGATCCGGGATTGTTTGTGCGCCGTGTTTTTGCCACGGTGTGAAGATGGAGGGGGCAGCGGGGGGTATCAGTGAAAGGTTCCGGTTCATGAGCGTGGAGAGAGGTGTCAGAGAGGAATTTGGGCCACAGACTGCACGATCCTGTGAGGGCGGTACGGGAAGCGCAGGACATCTTCTTCCCTGGTCACCCCGCTCAGGACCAGGATGGTTTCCATGCCGCTTTCCATGCCTCCCACGATGTCTGTGTCCATGCGGTCTCCGATCATGATGGTGCTTTCCGAGTGAGCGCAGATCTGGCGCAGTGCCGATCGCATCATGAGGGGGTTCGGTTTGCCCACGAAGTAAGGGCTGACACCCGTTGCGGCGGAAACGAGAGCTGCCGTGGCGCCGCAGGTGGGGACGACTCCCTGGTCGGTGGGGCCGATCACGTCGGGATTGGTGGCGATGAACCGGGCCCCTTCCCGGATGAAGCGCACCGCTTTGGTGAGGCGCTCAAAACTGTAGGAAACGGTTTCCCCGATGATGACGTAATCGGGCTTTTCTTCCGTCACCTTGAAAGACACCGCTTCCAGGGCTGCCGTGAGCCCTCTTTCTCCGATGGTGAAGGCCGAGCCCCGAGGGCAGTGTTCTTTCACGAAACGCGCCGTGGCCAGAGCCGAGGTGAAAATGGCGTTTTCAGGCAAAGGAATTCCCAGTTGCCCCAGTCCTTCCCGGTGCTCGTCGGGAGTGAAGCGTGAATTGTTCGTGAGCAGAAGAAAGGACAGTCCCCTGCTTTGCAGGCGCTCCATGAACTGGGCCGCACCGGGGATGAGCCGATAGCCGTTCACCAGCACACCGTCTATGTCAATGAGATAAGCACTCCCCATTGGGTCACATCTCCGTCAGGTCAGCTGCGGCGATTCCGGGCCGGGAAAAGTTCGGGATGGAGGCCTGAAGCCAGGCCTTCCACCATATCCACGATGCGCGGTCCCGACCGGCAGGTGAGTCCACAGTCGAAAAGGAAGATTTTCCCCTCTCTCACGGCATTCACCCTTTGCCATCGGGAGTCGCCGGGAAGGACTTCCAGAAGGTGCTGCTCACAAAAGAAAATGGCCTGGGGGTCTCTCTGAATGATGAGTTCCGGGACGCAGACCATGTAGGGTTCCATGCCGTCACTCATGACGTTTCGTCCTCCGGCCAGTTCGATGACATCGTGTTGAAAGGACCCGGGCCCCACACTGATGAGAGGCTTCCAGTTCATGATGCGGAGAACTTTGGGCCGGTTCACCGGGGAGTGCGCCGCAAGGGTTTCTGCCACCTCTGTCAGCCTCTCGTGAAGCTCTTGGAGCAGGCTCAGGGCGGTTTTTTCGCAGTCCAAAAGCACGGCGATGTCTTCGATGGTTTGCAGGGAGGCTTTCACCGTCCGGGGGTCGCTGTGGTAAACCTGGAGGCCCTCTTCCTGAAGGATTGCGGCCAGTTCTTCCTGGTGTTTTCCGAAGGTGCACACCAGGTCCGGCTTTTCTTCCATGACACCGGGGAGGTCGGGAGCCCACCATGAACCGAAGGTGGCCCGGCCCTCAATGTGTTCGGGATAGTCGCAGTTTTCTGTGACTCCCAGCAGGTGGTTCTCACAATTCAAGGCTGCGATGATTTCTGTCTGTGTGGGAGCGAGGGACACGATGCGCATGTTGTTTTATTCCGTCATTCATGAGTGAGTGCATTCTGCGCACCATGGTGCAGGGCTTCGCAGGCCACATTTCCCAGGGCCCAGATCACGTCCAGTTGCGCCAGTTGAGCATGAACGGTTTCATCGAAACGCAGGTGCACGGAAGGGGAGAACTCTTCATCGCCTTTCCACAAGAGAAGGGCAACGGGCACTTTGGGAAACACGCTGAAGGCATAGGCTCTGTCACCCATGGCCACGGGGGTGCCTCCCAGCCTGCGGGCTGTATTTTCCAGCAAATCCATATGGGCGCCCAATGCATCCATCAGGGGTTCCACAGGAAACTGGTGCAAATTCCTGAAAAACTGTTCGCCCCCTGGAAGTTCCTTTTCGCTGATCCATTTTCCCGTTGGTTCCAAGGGCTGTGCTTTCAGAAGATAGTGAAGGGTGACCAGGAAGAGTTCAAAATCCAGGACGGGATAAATGGACGGATCTTCGATCTCTATGGTTTCTTCCTGAGGAAAGCACAAAAGATGGGTGGTGAAGAAGGGAATCCGGTAACTGCTTTGTTCTGCATGCAGGGTGACTTTCGCATTTGCGCAAACCACCTGTGGATCAGCGTCGCGCAGTTCCTGCCACAAATGGGGATCGATTTCCATGGGGTCTGTGTACAGGGGCCTGTTTTCGAATGCTTCCAGAGCGGACTGAATGACGCTCTTGGCTTTTTTTTCGAAATCTTTGGGCACCATGAGCCAGCCCCAGCCTTTTTGCGGCACGAAAATTTCCGCATAGGCCGTTTCGCGGAAAGGCCTCACAAGGACAGGAATCTCTGATTGCCTCAAAGCGTCTGCAAGAACATCGGCTTCAAACTGGTTGGTGAGTATGTGCACCTTGGTGAAATCGCTGAATTCATCCTCCATGGTGGTTGCCTGCTCCTTTCAGCCTGAGCAATTCTTCATAGGCCCATTGTATTTCATGGAATCTTTTCCCGGCAAGTTCCTGAAGGTCTTGTCCCAGGTGCGCCACCTTGTCGGGGTGGTACCGGTTGGCCTGACGGCGGTAGGCCTTTTTGATCTCCTCCAGGGTGGCGCTGGTGGGAATTTCCAGGATGGTGTAGGGGTTGTGGGGGGGTGTGTCCTGGAAGGTTCCTCCCGGTCGGAATCCGCCCGGCGCCCGCTGCCACTGGGTGTTGCTCCTGTCGTTCCTCTGGGTTTGTTCTTCAGTTTTTCTGAAATAATTCCAGTAGATGAACAAGATAATGAGAAGGTCGTCCAGTTTTCCCACAATGGGAATGAAATCGGGAATGAGGTCGATGGGAGAGAGAAAGTAGAGGATGCAGAAAAGGATGAGAGCGGCTTTGAACATGGAATGGTGCCTCGCAGGAAACAGGATTTTCCCGAAATGTGGTGCCAAGGTGTTATTATGATGGACTGCTGCATGATGAATCTCAGAAGCCGATCCCGCTGGCCATGAAACGGCGCGGAAGGTTGCGGATATGGCGAACGCAGGAACCAGGCCTTCCCATTCACGTGTGCAGGTCCTTCCATAAATTTGTCTTCCCAGTTCATAATCACTCAAGTGGATGAGAAAAACAAGCGGGTGAATCCCCTTCAACCTTGTTGACATAAGACGCTGCAGAATCGTAAAATTGAATGAGGCATCCGGGCCTTCTCGCGTGTCCTCTTTCATAGAAAAACACCACCCCGAAAATTTTTCTGTCGCTTTTTACGGGTCTATGGGCCGTTCGCTTTTTTATCCAAAAACTGACATTGTTGCACGCAGTCCGGTTTTTACTGGCAACTGGGAGCTTCCATGATTGAATACGATTCAGTGACCAAAATATTCGGAGCCGGCAAAACGGCTGTGACGGCCACAGATGGTGTGAACTTCACCATTGAGGAAGGAGAAACGGCTGTTTTTCTTGGTCCCTCCGGTTGTGGCAAGACGACGCTCCTGCGCATGACCAACCGGCTGGAAAGCGTGACGAGGGGGAGCATTCGTGTCCAGGGCAGGGACATCATGGAAATGAACGTGCAGCAGCTTCGCCTGGGCATGGGGTATGTCATTCAGCAAATCGGCCTTTTTCCCAATAAAACCATTGCGGGAAACATCGCCGTGGTGCCCCGCATGCTGAAATGGGACAAAAGGAGGATCGAGGAGCGCACCGATGAGCTTCTGCGCATTGTGAAACTGGACCCCGAGATCTACCGGGACCGTTATCCCGTGGAACTTTCCGGGGGCCAGCAGCAGCGTGTGGGTGTGGCCCGGGCACTGGCGGCGGATCCCGATATTCTGCTCATGGACGAGCCCTTTGGAGCCATCGATCCCATCAACCGCCATCAGATTCAGGACGAATTTCTCAAGCTTCAGGGGCAGCTGAAGAAGACCATCGCCTTTGTTTCCCACGACATTCACGAAGCCATCAAAATGGCCGACAAGATAGCCATTTTCAAGGACGGCAAGCTGGTCCAGTATGACACTCCGGAAATCATCCTCATGCGTCCTGCCAACAAGTTTGTTTCGGATTTTGTGGGGGCGGACAGAGCCCTCAAGGTGCTCGGCCTCCTGAGGGTGAGAGATGCCATGAACCGGGAGCCCCGCAACGTGGTCCAGTCAGATGTCATGGCGGAGGAAGCTCTCAGGTTCCTTGAAGGAAACAACTTCAGAAACCTGATCGTGCTCAGGGAAAACCGGGTGCTGGGTTTTGTGACCCGCAGGCATCTGAAATACGAACAGGGCAAGGTGGAAGATTTTGCGGAGAAGTTTCCTGAGGAATTGGCGCCCCGTGAGCCCCTGCGTGACGCTCTCTCGGCCATGCTCATGCACGACCTCATGAGTTTTCCCGTCCTGGACGACAACGGAGCTTTTGCCGGGACCATCAGCTACCGCTACATTCAGAGGTCCATACTGGAACTCTACTCTGAATCTCAGGATGACTAGAGGGGGGGCCATGAATCTGCTGATCTTTCTTCAGGACAACCTTTCCACGGCCCTTTTCCTCACGTGGGAGCACTTGTGGATGGTGGGGCTGTCCCTTTTCATCGCCATCATCACGGGTGTGCCCATTGGTATCCTCATCACCAAAAACAGGCAGCTGGCTCAAAAAGTCATTGGCGGCGCCAATGTGATCATGACCATTCCCTCCATCGCCCTCTTTGGACTCATGCTTCCCCTTCTGGCCGTGTTCGGGCACGGGCTGGGAAAAGTGCCCGCCATCATTGCCCTGGTGCTCTATTCCGAATTGCCCATCATTCGAAACACCTTCATCGCCATCAAAAACGTGGATCCGGCCATGGTGGATGCGGGACGGGGGATGGGCATGACCAAGTGGCAGCTTCTGCGCGAAGTGGAGATTCCCCTGGCCATTCCCGTGATCATTGCGGGCCTCAGGACTGCGGCGGTCATGATCATCGGCATTGCCGCCATTGCCGCCTACGTGGGGGCAGGCGGCCTGGGAGTCTTCATTCAGCAGGGCATCGCCCGGTCCCATGAATCCATGGTGCTGGCAGGGGCCCTGGGTGTTTCACTTTTGGCCGTTGTGGTGGATCTTTTCATGGGGTTTCTTGAGAGGCGGCTCACACCCAAAGGGGTGAAGGCATGAAAGAGGGGACTTTTATAGATCAGACCGTGGCCAAGGGAGTGCGGTTTTTTCTGGTGGCTCTTTTGATCATCACGGGCATTGCCGCCGAACGCATCGGGCTGGTGGAATACCTTTCGGATCCCTGGGAGCGGGATTACGTCCTTTTCCTGGTGCGGCAGCACATTTACCTGGTGGCGGTGAGCATGGCCCTGGCCCTGGTCACCGGCCTGGCGGCGGGCATCATCGTTTCCCGCAAAAGGTTTCGAAAGTTTGCGGGCATCGTCATGTACGTGATCGGGCTGGGCCAGACCATTCCTTCTCTGGCCGTGCTGGCCCTGACCATGAGTTTTCTGGGCATAGGCTCCAAACCGGCCATCGTGGCCCTGTTCATCTACTCCACGCTTCCCATCGCCCGGAACACTCTTGCGGGAATTCTGTCCGTATCGCCCGCCATCATCGACGCGGCCAAAGGGGTCGGCATGAGCCCCACCCGGATCCTTCTGGAAGTGGAGCTCCCCAATGCGCTGGACGTGATCCTCACGGGCATCCGCATCGCCCTGGTCATCAACATCGGAACGGCGGCACTGGGCTATCTCATCGGTGCGGGAGGACTGGGGGATCTCATTTTCACGGGCATCAACCTCATGAGAACGGAGCTGCTTCTGGCGGGGGCCCTTCCCGTCATCATTCTTGCCCTCGTGGGGGATTACCTTCTGGAACTCCTCGGCGTGATCATTGTCCCCAAGGGGATTCGCATGGCCGGATGAGGAGTCGTGTTCTTTTTTTCAACCCATTTTTTTCACCCTGGAACTTCACAGGAAGGAGACCTTTATGATCAAAGCCCAAAGAGTTTTTGCAGGCATGGTCGTTTTTCTCGCTCTCACCCTGGCGCTGTCCGTGCATGCCACGGCGCGGGACAAGACCATCACCATCGGGGGCAAGAATTTCACGGAGCAGTACCTGCTGCCGGAACTGGCCAAGCTGCTGCTTGAAAAGGAAGGTTTTGACGTGAACCTTCGCACGGGCGTCAGCACGGTCATTGCCCGCCAATCCCTGGAAACGGGTCAGATCGACATGTACTATGAATACACGGGAACGGCCTACACCGTTTTTCATCAGCAGGATGACACGGACGTCATGAGTGATCCCCACAAGGTCTACAACTGGGTCAAGGAAAGGGATGCGCAAAAGGGCCTGATCTGGCTGGACCCTCTTCCCCTGGACAACACCTACACCATCATGATGCGCCGGGGTGATGCGGAAGAGCTGAACATCGGGACCATCTCCGACTTCGGTCAATACGTGGAGGAAAATCCCGGAAAGATCACCTTCGCCCTGGAGTCGGAATTCTGGGAAAGGCCTGACGGATTCAGAAGGCTCATGCAGGTCTATGGTTTTCGCATGAGGCCCGCCGATGTGAAAAGGATGGACATGGGGCTGACCTATCTCGCCCTGAGGGACGGCCAGGTGGGTTCGGCCATGGGTTTTTCCACGGACGGCCGCATCGCCGCGTTTGACCTTCTCAGCCTGGAAGACGACAAGAACTTTTTCCCCGTGTACAATCCCGCCCCCGTGGTGACGCGCGACACACTGGAAAAACATCCGGAAATTGAGGAGATACTCAAGCCTTTGTCCGAAAAACTGGACAATGACGCCATGCGTGCTCTCAATGCCGCCGTGGATGTGGAGCACAAGAGCGTGAGCGCCGCCGCCGAGGAATGGCTCAAGGAAGCGGGGCTGCTGTGATCGGTACGGACAAAACCTGAAAGCTTCTCCCGGGACCGCCGGTCTCTGGCAAGTGTGTATGAATTTCCCGGGACCGCCGAGCCCCAGCTCGGCAGCATCACCTTCCATGAGAACCTGGTGCATAAGAAATCTGCCAGGTTCTCATGCACCCCCATCACGGACCTGATGGGGACAATGCTTTTGATCTGAAGGGGATCTTGCCACTTTAGGCTGTGCAATGGGGCGTCCCTGCCACAACTCGGAACCAGCCGTTCAATGCCTCACGCTTTCTTTTTCGCCGTGCACTCCATAAAGACTTTGGCGGTCGGCGCCATGTGCGGCGCGAAAAAAAATCAAAGTACATTCCTTTCGCCCTCTCCCGCTCAATGACTGTGATGTCTGGCACACAAACCACTGAAATGCCCAATGGGGTAACCGGAGTTTCTCCCCCCAGTCCCCGCAACACTCTCCGTGCAGGTCCGCACGGGGGTCGGTTCACAGAAAAGCGCTCCATGGCCCCGGTGAGCTTGGCCATTATAAGGGTTGAAGAATGGTGCAGTCCAGCGTACAATGCAGCGTACAAATGGAGGTTCCAGAAATGACCAAAATCCCGGACATCGTACCTGTCAGCGACTTTCGTCAGGATGCCGCAGCGGTTCTCAAGCGGCTACAGTCCAGTAAGGGGCCGATCGTCGTCACTCAACGCGGGCGACCTGTCGCGGTCATGCAGAGCGTAGAGGCCTACGAGAGAATCCAACGCGAGCGAGAACTGTTGCGGCTTCTCGCGGCCGGAGAGCGCGAGATCGCCAACGGCAAGGGGCATAGCCTCGAAAACGTCATGAAGGAGGCCGACGCGCTGCTCGGAGATGAGGAGTCTTGAGGATCAGGTTCACCCTGTCCGCTCGCCGGCAGTTTCTGGAAGGGCTTGAGTATATCCGGCAGGACAATCCAAGGGCCGCAAGACGATTCCGAGAGAAAACAGAGCAAACGCTTGAGCGGCTATGTGAGTTTCCGGAGTCTGGGCGCTCCATACCGGAGTTTCCGGAACTCCCCCATCGTGAGGTGATCGTTCGGCCCTATAGGTTCTTCTACCGCGTGGTCGGCAAAACGGTTTGGATCGTGGCCGTGTGGCACTCGGCTCAGTTGCCATCCGGTTCCCCTGCAAACTGAGGGGCCCTATAATCGGGTAACCGGAGTTTCTCCCCCCCAGTCCCCGCAACACTCTCCGTGCAGGTCCGCACGGGGCGGTTCACTGAATTCACGGAAAGCCTTGTCGGTCCGGCGGATACTGTGACCCCTCTGAAATAAAAAAGGGCTGTGAGGGCGGCAGCAATGCCAAGGCCCCATTCATTCAGCTCATGAACTCAACTTGCACAGGGGGCCGATCTGCTCATAGAGTTCCTGGATCGCTTCCGGTTCCCCGACCAGAATCAGCCGGTCATTTTCCTCGAGGATTTCTTCCGGGTGAGGATAAAGGGGTTCGCCGTTCCGGTGAATGGCCGCCACGGAAGAATGGGCGGGCAGCGAAAGATCCTTTACTCTTTTACCCATGAACTGACCGCAGGGATTATCGGGTTTCAGGCGCACCAGCAGGTAGCGGTCCGTACGGAGGAAAACCTCGCGGATCTCCTCGGGGGAATCGGCCTGCAGCCATGCCAGGAGAAAAGCGGGGTCGTCCATTCGGGCGCTCAGTTCCGAGAGAATGCGCAGGTGTTGACTGGCCCGTTTTTCGGGGCTCACCAGAAACAGGGCCGCATAGATCACGGGCGTCGGTTCTTTGCCCGATGGGTGGTTCGGATCCCCGATCACTTTCACCACCTCGTCACGGCCGATTCCCCTCTCAAGCCTGGCCAGCACCAGGTGCGGGTGTTTGGCGGAAGGGAGGTAAAGATCCACCAGGACGGCCTCGCTGGCCACGGGGGGGCCTCCCGGCCCTCCGCTTTGCTCCAGAAGGCGGGCCAGTTCGTTCACCTCCACCTGAAGGTCTCCCGCCAGGCATTGGGATGCCTTGAGAATCACCACCCGGAAGTCCACCCTGTGCGGAATGTCGATGACCCTCGACCGGGCGACGACTTCGTCAAAGAGGTCGTATTCGGAGGGCCCCCGTTCCTTGAGCACTGTCCACAGTTCCTCTTCCAGGGATTCATGCTTCCGTTTGGCCAGACGTTCGAAAAGATTATAAATGGCTCCTCGCCTCTCCACACGTTTGGCCGCGTAGAAACGGTACCACACGAGAGAAATGGTGATGACGGCGGCCAGAAAAAGCACGTACTGCCAGCCGAGCACCAGAATGAGGGCCATGCTGCTGAGCACTCCCGCAATGGGCGTCCAGGGGTAGAGGGGAACGGGAAAGACGGGGACATATGACGCGATGCGGCTTTCCCGAAACACAATGACCGAGAGGTTCAGCAGGACGAAGACGAACAGGAGAAAGGCAGAGCCCATGCGCGCAAGGGCCTCCACATTCAGGAGACCGATGGCCAGGATCATGAAACCGGCTGTGACGAGCACTGAAATGGCCGGTGTGCCGAATCGGGAGACCTTTTCAAGGGGCTGGGCGGCAAGCCCGTCGCGGGCCAGGGCCATGGGCAAACGGGAAGCAGCCATGAGGCCCGCATTTCCTGTGGAAGCGAAAGCGGAAAAGGCCGCTGCCAGGACCAGAGCGAGGCCTGTGCCGGCGGGCATCCACCCCAGAAACTGCTGGGCTGCCGTGGCCACGGGCGTGAGATCCTGGTGAAGGATTTCGGGCGGAATGGCACTGAGCATGACGTAAACCCCCAGCACATAGATCAGGGTCACCGTGAGAAGCGCTGCAGCCATGCCCAGGGGAAGATTTCGTTCGGGGTGCTTCACTTCTTCCGCAACGTTGGCCACTTTTGTCAGACCCGCATAGGAAACGAAAACCATGCCCACAGTGGAGGGGAAAACCTCCAATCCAAAGGGAAAGAAAGGAGTCATCCTCTCCCGGTTGATTTCACCAAAGCCCTGTTGCGCAGCCCACCAGAGACCATTGACCACATAAAAGCCCATGATCACAACGAGGGCCATCACCAGGACCCGCTGCAGGCGGGCGCTTTCCTTGACGCCGAAAATATTGAGGCACGCAAAGACCACGGTGAGACCCATGGCCAGCGGCTCCACGGGGAGTTCCAGCACCAGGGCAAGATACGCTCCGAAGCCCACCAGGGCGAAAGAACTCTTGAAAAGGAGCACCAGCCAGGCGCCCATGCCTCCTATGGTTCCCATGACGGGGCCGAAGCTTCGATCGATGACAAAATAGGGACCGCCGGCACGGGGCATGGTGGTGCTCAGTTCGGCGATGGCCAGCGTGGCCGGGATCATGACCAAGCTCGCCGCCAGATAGGCCAGAATCACCGACGGACCCGCTTTGGCGGCGGCGATTCCCGGGAGCAGAAAGAATCCCGATGCGAACATGGCGCCCGTGCTGATGACGTAGACGTCCAGCAGGCCGAGACGTTTTTTCAGTTTTGCTTCTGACTGGACCGCCATGGCGTTCACTCCCATGAATCTTTGAATCTTGCGGCAGGGTGCCTTCCAGACCACCTCCACCCTGTTGTTCCTGTGGCCCATGGTGGCGCATGTGGGTTATGAGAAACGCTCTTCATGAGGATTATGATTCATTCCTCTGCGAATATGAAGAAAAAGAATCTTCGTCGCGGGAAGAACACATGGAAGTGCGGGATGTTTGCTGCAATGGACCCCCAAAGCTTCAGTGGTTTTTTTGTTGATTTAAAAGGGGATGGTGTGGCCTAATAAATCATGCTTTTAATCAGCAATGTCCGGTTAGAAAATTGCACCGTAAGTAAGGTGGAAAAATGATAAAATAATCGCCATTCTAAGTGAGTTTTCTCTTGACATTTCCATAAAG
>Ga0207421_10002399_pt1 | contig 23177 bp, 26 predicted proteins | sample SodLakKL_010_SED_4_FD_187542 | JGI IMG/M metagenome (GOLD analysis project Ga0207421, IMG submission 187542) | Alkaline sediment microbial communities from Lake Tanatar, Kulunda Steppe, Russia - 8KL_010_SED (SPAdes) (version 2) | ecosystem: Environmental > Aquatic > Non-marine Saline and...
TTTCTTGCTTGATATATTGCCATTAATATCAAACCACTGAATATACTGGTCATCATAGTCATTTGGAATGTCAGGCCGCACATAAAAGTTGCCATCCGTACCCAAATCCCATCTATCATCTATAATATCTGTTAAAATTATTTCCCAAAGATCTTCAGGCTGTACCGGGTGAGTTAAAGACATTTATTCCTCACCTTCTTCATACTTAATCCATACATCGCCTTCGGTGCCTATCTGATTGGCGTTAGTAACATCTTCGGGATCAAAAGCTGACGTGAAAAACCGGGGCAGGCTCTTTTTAGTTTTAATATTACCTGCTGTATCGACTATTTCCTGCATAGCCACATCTTTAACTATGCTGAACAACTCGTTCAAAGAAGGTATTATCCCATTACGCCCACCGCCAATAGCAACATAAATTCCTGTGGGGTTGCCCGCTTTATTAAGAGCATAATCACGAACATTCTTGGCGATTTCCTCATATCTGTTTTCTTCTTCAGCTTCGGGATGGTTCCCCAAACGTTTAATCAGATCATCTGGCAGTTCGGTTGGCGGTGTTAAAAGAGCAGTATAACTATCCTCATATAACAAATCATCATAAGTGTCATTAATCAAATCGATGACAGGCGTGGTAACCATAGTATCGACATAAAGCTTCAAAATATCCTCAATGAACTCAGAGGTTATTCTTTGCCCCAAGAAATTATCGAAGTCCATCATTGACCATTCATCCTCATCTTTAGTTCCTTCCAACGTTGTAACTAAAGAGGATAAAGCCAACACCGCACCATTAATCTTTTTAACTTCAAGCGTTGTGGCTAATTCCGGATATTTTAAAAATTCGACTGTGGTAGTCGGGGTATAGCTTAGCAGATCATCATTTAACGCTTTAATGTTGCCACCAAAAACCAGCCTATCAAGATACCGTCTAATAGAATTCACTTTGCCGGGAATCTCCCGTCTTAATCCTCTTACTTCTCGGTATAATTTATTAATCGAAGGTATAAAACCTTCTTCGCCACCATCGATTTCAATATAAACCTCCGCGGGATTTCCGGCTTTTTCATAAGCATAATTCACAATCTGCTTTGCAATAATTTCCCATCTGTTCTTCTCATCCCTTTCAGGATAACCGCCCAGTTCTTCTACCAGTTCATCTGATATTTCAACTTCATCCGGCAATGGTTCCGCTTCAATTGTGCCTTCATAGCCCCAAGCATATTCAAAGGCTTCATTGATCTTGTGAGCTATAGGCTGACCTTCTGCCCTAGTATCTACATAAAACTTCAGCAGGTTAATATAATGTTCGGTGTAAACACGCTGATCTATTTCCGGCACTTCTTCAACTTTCTTGTAAGCTACTTCGTCGCCATACCTTTCTCCTTCTTCAAAAAATATAGCGGGATTGTTATAATCTATAAAGGTGTCAGCAACATCGTCCAGTGTCCTCACATATTGAGTGATAACTTCTTCAAAATCCATTTGAGTTATAGGCACCTGATCTACCAAATCGCTATGCAACCTGCTTGTTTCGCCACCAAAAATCTCGTTATCAAGATAATTGATAACAGATCTGATCCTTCTGCTTGCTATATTTCTATCTCTTTCCACCTGCTCATACAGCATATTCATTGACGGTATTATTCCTTCGCGACCACCCTCCAGTTCTAAATACAGCTTTGTGGGATTACCAGTTTTATCATAAACGTACTGCAGTATATCTCTTGCCATGCTTTCCCATCGATTATAAGTTGGAGTATCAGGATTTCCGCCCAGTTTTCTTGATAGTTCTTCTGGTAAATCCGGCCTTCCTAAAGTTGACGGTATTTCAATAATATCCTGCATGCCTTTTTCATCATAAGCTAACTCATACAAATTATTGATCCTTTCACATAAATCATCGTCAAATGTACCAACATCGCCCACCACCGAATCTATCCAGAACTCCAGCAAGTCCTCAACGGTGCGTCTGCTTAATTCTCCTGTGATATTTTCATCCACAAAAGTTGGCAGATCTATCAAATCCCAATCCTTACATTCGCCCAGTTCTTCTTCGTATTTCGAGCATATTATTTCCATGTCCTCATCAGGATCGATGAAATCCGTTAAAGCTAACAGCGTATCAGTGATAACTTTTACATCCTTATCAACGGTGAATAAGAACCCCCAGCTTATTTCTGAAACTTCTGTGGAACGGACAATAGTATCATTAACGCTTTGTATATCGCCCCCAAAAATTTTATTCTCAATATAACTTTGAATGGCTTTAACCGCTTCAAGCCCTCTTGCTTCTTCCCATCTTTCCTCTATAGGCTTAGCGTCAGAAATCTCGGTGCCGGGTATCTTTGCATATAGTTTGTTTATCGCACCTATCACACCATTCCTGCCCCCGCCCAAGTTCATAGGTATGTGAGTGGGATTGCCGACATTATTAACAATATAATCGAATAAAGTTCCTGCATACCCCATATATTCAGCAGGTATGTCGCCTTTCAGTTCTTCTTCAACGTTTGGGAATGGAACCGGATCAGTAAAAATATCGACACGTTCCACAGTCCAGTTTTCAGGATAACTGCTTGCGGTTGTGCCTTCTACTCCACGAAGAACGTTCAGTTCATCGGGTGCACCCGGATCTACTGTAACTATTCTGTCAACCTTGATCATTTCACTGCCGATATTAGCATAAAACGGCGGGTTCGGAGCGTTTGAAGCATCCGCTACCTTGATCAGTGTTTGCTTGTCATCAATTCCCTGTATTAAATGAGTGATAAAAGGTTTAAAGTGTTTCTCGTTTAATTCTGTTATTTTGTTTACTACTGTTCCGGTGCCGGAACCTATGATAGTATCAACATACTCTTTGACATATTCTGTTACCACACTAGGCATAATATACCGATAACTTTCTATCTTGGGAATCGGATCATACCTGTGATAATCCTCGGTGTATTCAGTTCGCTCACCATCCAGCACTTCATCAACGGCATCAAGCGTCTTGAACAGCGTGATATAATTTTCTGGCACATCCGGCGACACATCCTGTTCTGGCCATTCTGGTTCTTCCACAGGCGGTTCATAAAAAGCAGGTCTTTTAGGTGATAAGCTTACTCTTGGAGTTATCTCAATTACTTTTTCATCCAAAGCTTCAATATTGCCACCTAAAATTTTGCTTACTAAGAAGCTTTTTATGGTTTGAACAAACCTGCTTGCCTCGCTGTTGCTCCAATTGATGAACCTTTGATGCAAGTTGTTCAACGCTGGGATAAACCCATCCTTACCGCCGCCTAATTCAGTATAAATCCTTGTCGGATTTCCTGCCTGCTCATAAGCATAAGCAATTACCCGGTCGGCTGTGGAAGTACCACAGTATTCTGCGATGCTATCTCCCCAAATATCAGAAGGATCAGGTCTTGGTTCAACATTCCAACCGCCAAGGCCATAAATTTCTGCAAAAGCTTCATTGATTTTATCCGCCACGCTGTCCGATTCCATCGTGTAGTTATAAGGATAAACAACATCCGCCCCAACAACAGTGTCAATATACCTTTCAATATACCTAGCGACAACATCAAAGGTTTGAACCCTATAATTTCTGATCTCATTAATGGGATTATATATACGGTAATTTTCCGGGTAGTGGTCAGGTATCTTAGGTCGAACTATTTCCTCATAAGAAATAGCACCCAATACGTTTGCTGTGGCGTGAAGTGTTATTCTATTATTGTCAAGTATTTCGGCTTTTTTAGAAAGGTGTTTTAAGTTTTCATCAAAGTCAGCAGGAGTACCGCCAAAGAATTCTTGATTTAACCAATCCATGATCATCTGTGCCAAACCCAAATTATCTATATTAAGCAGTTCTGTTGTCGGTGGTAGGGCTTCAACATCAAGCGAACCTAGAGTAACACTTGAAGTATTCTTATCCCCTTCAAGAAGTGAATAAGAATAACTCTTGACTACCAGCATTTCATTTATGCCCAATTCAGGATCAGATACCGCTACTTCTTTCCCCAAATCTATTTCCCAACCGCCATATGGCAAACCATCTATATGCTTTAATTCTGCCACCCCTACATTATAAACGGGAATAGGATCAGAATACACATCCAAATATTCTTGAGCGATTGCTTCCAGTTCAGCTTCATTCACGAGTTCTCCGAAGTGCATTTCAACTTCTGGATAACCTTCACCGACTGTAGTGTCAGCTGGATATTCCTCGAATTGCTGATCAGGTGGTCCGACAATTTGAGCTTCAGCATAAATCTTATTTATCACAGCATCATGGTTCTCCTGCCTGCTCATTTGGACATTGTTCAAAGCATACTCAAACTGTATGCCTGATTCTTCACTGTAATCAGCCGGATAAATAACTATTTTATGACCATCCGGTATGAACCTTGCGTTATATACTCTCAATATTTCTTGCAAATTCTCGTAAACAGAACCTTTGCTGATCGATATAGTCCTAGATCCTTGAATTCCTGTACCGACAACTTCATAACTGAAACCTGCTTCTTCTGTGAACTCAAATAGCTGATCTAAATGGTGGCTAATTGTCGGTGCCTTCATTTGATAATCGACCAGCCAATCACCTGTGATATTTTCCGGCCAAATTATCACTTCATCATCACTTTGAATTTTGCAAATTTCATCCCTGTTAAGCGGAACCTTGCCTTTCATAACCTTTATTTTTTCAAGATCAAATATAATATGATCGGCATCAATGCTGACATGTTTTTCCTGATACTGCCTGAACTCTCTAACTTTAGATACTCTAAATGGCTGGTTTTCAACTTCTATAACTTCGCCTCTGCTGGGTGCTGAAACTTCGGTGGCTATAGCCTGCAAAGATACAGACCACTCACCACCAAATTCTTTGGTGATATTCGCTTGTGTGAAATGACCGTTGTGTATATCCATTATTTATCACCTAATCCTGTTCTGTTTCTTCCCGGCAGGTGAAGGTAACTGTTACCTCGGTGTACTGCCCAGTGCGGTGTCGATCATCTCTCACACCGCCATAAATTTGAGCCATTACAGGTGTGATAGCTAAGCCGTCTATCTCCAGCGGTCTTTTCTCATCTGTTTCTAATATGCTTGCTAAGAGAGCAACCTTGTTATCTAAATTACCGCCATCTTTAATGTTAATATGAAAGACAACGGTTATAGTAAAATCCTGCTTTGTGTGTCCACCAAAATCCCAACTGTAATTACGCCCGGGTACTGCAACCTTGTTTTCAAATTTCGGTGGCACTATAGGCGGATCAACAGATAGAGTGTAACAGCCTTCAATGACATTATTTATTGTAACATCATCAAACCTTACTTTCCTCATCAACTGCCCACCCGTCTTTCATTTTTGCGTTTGAGCCTTTCAATTTCGCTTGCCATAAACTCAATATCAGATCTGCTCTGCATGTTAAGATCGCCCGTTTGCATCATAGGAGCATTCTGATTAAAGTTGGTTATATTCTGCGAAGTACCTTGAGCGGTTTGTGCTTGAACCTGCAAGTTCGACAATTCGGAATTCAGCGACATTACTTCAGCTGTTAAACCAGAGAACACTGGTTGTAAATCTAAGGCTCGTTCTTCGACATCATCCAGCTTGTCGATGAACCTTCCAAAAGAGTTGATCGCTTCTTCTGTAGCCCCCGTAACACCTTCTTTAATTGCTTTGCCAATCTTATCATTCATGGTTTTTCTTACTTCTTGAGCCTTATCCTCAATACCTTTTTTCAAGCCTTCAATAGTTTCATTCCCGACTGTTATCATTTCCTTCGCAGGAGAATCGATACCTAAAGCACTCGCGATACCATCTTTTATTCTTTCTCCAACCCCAAAGACAGTATCTTTAATACCAGCCGCGGCATCTTTAATACCATCAATCAAACCCCAGATTATATCTTTACCTAACTCTATTAAGCTGAAATTTTCAAAGAACTCCCTGACTTCTTCCATCTTACCTGTAATAAAATTATAAACGTCAATAAATGGCTGAATTGTTACATCATAAACCTTCTGCATTTGTGCCTGTAAAAAATCTGTTACAGCGTACCATATTGATTCTATCTTATCAAAAATCCAATCCTGTATTTCCCCGGTTTTTTCACGCCAAAATTCAAATATATCGATAACATCTTGAATTGATGTCGGAACGAATTGAGCAATAAAGCTGAACACTTCAAAAATATCTTCCCGTAAAATCCAGATCAAACCAACAATAGCCATTATTATACCAACCGGACCAAGAATAGGTAAAGCCGCGGCTATTGTAGCTTTAATAGCTGGTATCAGCATTGTGAATTTCGCTGTAGCCAGCCCCTTGACCAGTGGTATCAACTTGCTAAATACTGGTACCATAGCGGAGAACGCCATACCCCAATCACGAACAGCCTGCAGTTCGTCAGAAAAAGCAAACATCAACTCATCTGCTCTCTGCTTCAACCTGTCCATTAAGGTTATGTTTTCATTGTTGATTTCCGCCATTTCATCCATTGAACCGCTTACTCTGTTCACATCCTCATCATATTGATCCAAACTACCTGTGGTTCCTTCAATTAATTCCCGAAACTTATCGGCATCACCGCCAGCTTCATCCAACGCTTCTCGAAGTTCCTGCGAAGCTTCCCTCGAATTTACCGTATTTCTAGAAAGACCAACCATGACAGTAGCAAGTTCATCACCTGACATTCCCAGATCTTCTAAGCTTTCATCGCTTTGCCTGACCGCTCTAGTTAAGGCGTTCATCCCATCATCGGTTAAAGTTTCAATCGTGAACAGCATTTCAGCAGAAGCATCATCGAACTCCTCCATGGATTGACCATTTGCCCTCATGAATGTATCGGCTTTTTCTAAAGCTTGAGCATAATCCATATCCAAAGCATCTGCCATATCATCAATTGTTGGTAATAGCCTTTCCATTTCTTGGCGACTTGTAACACCACGTTCAGCAAGCATCTCCATGCCCCTTGTAACATCTTCAAGCGGAAAAGTAACATCTGTTAATTCCGAGGCCATGTCATGCAGTTCATCTTTGGATTCGCCTGTTATTTGAGCGGTTCTGCTTATAGCCTGATTAAAAGGCACCATCCTTTCCCCTGCCAGTTTCAAACCAGCACCTATGCCCATCAAAGCACCTTTAGCGGCGGTTGCAGGATCAATTAAACCGCCAATGCCACCTTTTGCTTCGCCCATAGCATCGGTAGCACCTGAAGCATCACCTTTTACTCTTAGTATCAGATCACCCAGAACGCTCGCCATTACTACCACCCTCACGGTTTATCTCTATACCTAAACTTGATGGTGCCTTACCTTCTACAAGATCATGGATGTCATGCTCTCTTACTATCTGATTGCCACCTTTACGCAAACCACTCTTTTGAGATGCAGTAGCAGTTTTCTTGCTTGAATAACGTTCTTTGATTGCATCTAACAACACAAAAACTTGTTCCCACGTTAGTTCTGATTCGATCTTTAGGATTGAATATGCTCCGTATTCATTCATTAACCTGTCATAAGCTATGGCTATAGAATCGCCTACTTTTTCTTCTGCTGTTCTTCCATCTGCATCTGCTGATACATCCGACCGAACTCCCCCATATCCGCGACTTTCTCAAGCCATGGATAATTAATTTTAATAGCGTCTGACAACAATGTGTGTACTTCGCCTTCAGTAAGATTGTTTTCAATCCAATCTTTGCCCAATTCCTGCAGTTCAGGCGAAGCTTTCAAAACAAGATTGACCGCTTCATCACCCAAAAACCTATCTATAGTATTTACCAACTCTACCCAATCTTCCTCTTTATACTGATCTACCGCTGAGATAATAGCTTTTTTAATTTCACGCCTGAATTCTTTGGCGTGCTTAATCACCATAGGCTCAACTGTTATGATTTCTCCAGCTATTTCATAACTTTCTGGTTCCTGCCTAAGTTTTTTAGCTTTATTTCTGTCCATTATTCACCAGCTCCAATAGTAATTGCACCGATCGCGCTACCCGGCTCTCTATTTAAGTCCTGTAAGGCAGTGAATGTTGCCGGATAAGTTGTCGGTTCGTTCTTAGCAAATTGTGCCTGTAAATCAGGATCGGGAACAACCCGATACAGAGTAATTGTTATACTGGACTTGTTTCCTGTTCTACCTTCGACTTCATACTGCAGTTCATATTCGGGAATATCCAACTCTCCACCAAACGTACTACCTGCACCACCTGCGGCGGTACCCAGTAACCCAGCATCAAACTGTACTGAACTAATCTCAAACGACACATCCTCTGCTACAATGTAAGCTTCCAGTTTGCCCATGTGCTGATCAACTTCCAGAAATTCTAAGTCTTTGCTAATATTGAGAGTAGCACCACCATCTGACAACTCATAAACAGTAGTACCACCCGATCCCGACAAGGTGAGAATTCCAGCCCCCACGTGTATAGAATCTAAAACAGCTTGAGTAACCATACAAGAAAACCTCCTTTAATAATCTTTTAGTCTTTTTCACCATAAATCTCACTGACTTCACATTCCACCCTTGCTCCTTGCATTAACCTGTGATCTGCCTGAAATATATCGCTATACATTGTGTTATTCACAGACGGATTGAACCAACCATGTTCCCATTTGCTTTCATCAACCAACAACCTGTCAATCGCTTCAGCATAACGCATAATATATCTGTGGAGAGTTTCAATATCAACTTCTACCACCCATGCATCAACCCAAAGTGAATGCGTCTTAACCAACCAATCTTGATTGGTTCTGCCTTCCGGGGTGTTTCTGGACTGTATAGTAATAGCAGGATTATCAACAATAATTTCTTCCCTGCCTGTATAATCACCAACCAAAAATTGCACGGGCTTAGGCGTTACCAGTTCAGTTGATTCTTCCTCGTCAATTTCTGGCAACTTTTTTGAAAGATCATCTGATAATATTTTTCTAATACTATCCACTGCATTTTCAGCACTCATTCGATCACCTATCTCCTTGCAATATCATGTAGGGATGCACCATATTCCAGCTTACCCCAAGTAACCCTTCGGCAAATTCTTACCCATCTAGTTTTCTGTGGTTGTGTCAATTCAAGAACCTTTCGCTGTGGCATATTCATTGTGCCACGTTGGTGAAAGATAGCATAAGGCACCGAGGTTCCAACCCGCATTTCGTTTTCGTCATAATCATGAATGTGATCTGTGTGTTGCTCGCTTATCAGCGAATTCCATAACCGCCTTGTCCTGACTAATATTCTGGTTTCACCATATACTTGAGCCTTCCATTCGGCGTATGCTGGAGATAATTCAGCCCATCTGGTTCTACCTTCAAATGCTCCTTCATTCATAAAAACTGAGTGCTGTGTTTCCCTGAAATCTTTGCCCCATTCAGCAAAGACATCCTTCCAGTTTGGCATTTCTTCCGAAGCATAATCGAAGAACCTTGATAACTGCTGTTCACCATCGACCTCAAAATCCATGTTTACCCTTACCACTGTTCTTCATCTCGCTTCCAATATTTGTCCTGACCGATTGTACCAGAAGTTAAGGCATCGCTGTAATCTGTTTCCTTAACCACCGCACTATCAAGATCAATCTCACCATCTATTATTTTTTCAATTCGGCGTTCGGCGTCTTCCTTCCAGTTCTGAACAGTAGCCGGGAGATCCCCACCAGCCTGCGATATCAAAATTTGTGCTATATTGTAAGAAGCTAATCTGATTGAAACATATTTTAACAACTTCCTGTCAACTTCTTCATCCTCGCTGATTGGCAAATTAACAACCTTACTTAGCCTGCCATCTATCTCAGCGTCCGCTTCATCGATGAATTCTTTAATATCATTAGGTTCCAGCGTGTTTGAAAAACTAAAGTTAGTCCACTTTATAAACCTTTTAATATCTTCAATCGTAGAGTAAGCCATAATTATTCACCGCCTAACTCTATATCTCCCTCTTTTATTTGTTCTGCTAAATTCTGAAGGACAGTTGTTTTTCCCCGGCCTTCCAGCTTTGTACCGTTTTCTAATTCATAATGTCCACCGCCGATATGAACCAGCATCCCTTCAACTTCTTCAAGTTCAACTTCAAGATCGCCGTAAATATCAACCAGATCTATTTCTGGTTCTGGCTCTGGTTCTTCGACATACTCAACAAAAGGTTCCATCAATTCCACGTATTCTTCCGGCAGTTTATCTCCAGCTTCAAAAACACAACCATCTGCACGCAAAGTTCTACCTTCTTCGCTAATGGTATAATACCCCATTCTTCACACTCCCTTTATCGTAATATGAGGATAGGGGTGAACACTCACCCCTATCAACACTACCTTATTAAGAAATTGCATCCTCAATAACAGCACCCAAATCAGATCCAGTAATTTTCTTATCGTCGCTTTGAAAAGCTTCAATAATATCTGAGTGCGTTCCTTTTTCTCTCCAGCGTCTTACACCACGCATCTGTCCTTCCCTTGGCCATACAAAAGTATAACCAGCAGAAGGTATCTGCGGACCGGGATTAGTCGGAACATGACCTAACCAAATATGCTTGTCCCAAATACGTTCGAAATTGTCAGTTTCGCCACGCTTCGCATCATTGTATCGGGCTTTAGCTACATAAATATTCGGTATTCCCAGAATAGCCGACACAGTATCAAGCGAAACGGTCTGCAGGTTGTCCGTTGATAGCCTAGCTAAAAAATGTGGGTGATGCTTCAATACTCTCCAAACGTCCGCCGGAATGATTGCAGTATTAACAAGCTGTCCAGTTGAACTTTCAATATTGTCAATTTCAGTTTCGAATACATCGATGGGATCCGAATCATCATAATCATCGAACTGATCTGTTCCGCCTAATGTAATGCTATGATCCCAGTTACCAGTAGTTTGGCAAAGTGCCGCAATGTCCCTTTCAGCTTTAATGAATATTTTTTCGGTAACAAAATTAGTCTTGGCAGTTTCAAGATCTAGATCATTGCCAATGGTTTCATTATCCTCATCTGTAATTTTAGTGTGAAAGGCAATTTCTTCGCAATTGTACTGATCATCTGATAAGGGAAAGCCGCCACCAGCTGACCTGCCACCGGGTGCTCTCTTCTCTGCTTCATCACGCACCCATTCGCCCTTATCAAAAACATAGTATTTAGCTGATTTATCATCAACCTGCACAATAGGGAAAACGTTCTGCCAAACATAATTAGTATTCTGGTAAGCAATACTAATATCTGTTAATAGAGGGTCAATTCTAGCATCTTCGCTAGGTTGCATTTATTTTCACTCCTTATAATAAGTTTAGTCTAATTAAACACTAACGTCATCGCCACCGGATATAATGAAAGCACTTATAAGTTGATCATCATCCCCAGCTTCTTTGGCTATAGCTACAGCAACTTCGCCAGCGCTGTGTGGTTGAACAGTACCGCCAGCTTCAACAGAAAGCAAATCCCCAGCACTGAAAGCAGTAATACTACTGCCACACCGAACAAGGGATACACCGGAAAGCTGTACAGTAACTGCTTCCCCTGTATCACCTGCACGCTTTAAAACACCATAGGCACGATCGCCCGCACCTGAAACAGCATTAACGGTCAAATCATCTGTAAGTTCTACAAATTTATAAAGATCATCATCGTCCAAATCAGCCGCGGCCACACAAGTGCCGTCTAACAATTCTTCTATATTAGGCATCTATTTTCACTCCTTCAAAATTGTTTTTTTAGTTTATCTTGAGCGTTCTTCCTGCACTTGCGTCCAAAGATCGGGCTTTTCTTCTGCAAGCATTTTCATAGCTTCGGGGTAATTGACTTCTCTTTCTTCTGCAAGCGTCTTAGCTTGACTGCGGAAATTTTCAATAGCAGTATTATCCTCATCCGAGGATTTCTTGCTACCAAGTTCACCCATTTCCACAACAGGCTCCAGAGTATCTATAATTTCTTTGGTTTTCTCCGGCTCTTCCATGAACCGTTCCTTGAAAACCGTTGCCTGTTTCTTAGTCATTCTGCCTTCGTTCATAGCTTTAGTTTTGATTCGTTCCCATTCATCCTGCCTGCGTTCCTGCTCAATATTTTCGACACGCTCGCTAAGTTGTTTGTTCTCTTGAGATAAAACCTCTATTTTGCTTTCCTTATCCTCAACAAGTTCGGCTTTTTCCTTGAAGGTTTTCACTTCTTCAATGAAATCGTCCAATGACATTTCCTGATCTAAATTCAGTTCTTCAAAAACCTGTGTCAGTTCTTCATTTTCCCCGTTATCCAATTCCAGCCCCAACTCTCTAGCGACATCCTCTTTGGTTATTTCCAGTTCATCTATTTTTTCCTCATTGAACTTTTTCAGATCATCTAAACTTTCAATTTTCATTTCATCTTGACCTCCCTTAATGGTTTCTTGTGTTTCAAGATCGCCTAACCACGCTTCGATCTTCTCCGACATAGCGACAGGCGCCATCTCCTTGATGAAAGGTCTATTAGTAAGTGCGGCACCGAAAAGAACATTCTGGAAATTTTCGCCTGTTTCATCATCCTCATAATCAAATTTTAATTCCGGACTTATATATTTATACCGCTTATCTTTCAGCAGTTCTTTGCCAAGACTTGTCCATTCTACTTCAGCAAAAAGACCATCACCATCTTTGTAAAGATCATTAATCCAGCCCGCGGCACCTTTTTCAGGTTGATGCTCCTGATCAATAGCCAAATCCAATTTCCTTGCCCCGTTTTCAAAGCTTTCAACAAATAGTTCTAGATCGCGACCGCTAACTTCTATAGTTCCATATTGAGGATGTTCCCAGCTTCCCACCCTAAGCAGCTGTATTGTATCAGGCACCGCTCCTTCTTCTTGTAACTCAATCCTGCCTTCACTTAACATTCGTTCCGAAACAGGTATCCATTTACCGGAGAGGTCGCCTTTAGCAAAACCACTTTTCTTGACTATTTCCCAAGCCTTCTTCATGGCTTTTCCTTCGCTAGTATCTTCCTCTGTATCACGAACTATTTTATTGAAAGTGTTTACGAATAAACGTTGCATTGAAGTCGGCATATTTTTCCGGAGATGATCGGGCAAGTCTTTAATGGATTTATATGGCATCAATTCACCCCCTTCATTTAATTCTGCAAAACTTCCGCTTCCAAGTTTCTTTGTAATATCGGCTTCCTGCATTTACCTAACCCCCACCGTTAATCCTCACTTAATGAAATACAATAATGTTAGCGGCGGTAGTATCCGCCGAATAAATTTCTACCACTTCGAAGGGATAAACAATCCCCGCCGTAACAGGTATCACCACGTTCTCTCCTGCTTCCATTTCTGATAATCTTACACTTAAATCGCCAGCATCACCAACAATAATACCCACCGTTGGTTTGTCCAGTTCCTGATCTAAAGTTGGCACTTCCCCGTTTCGTGCCTTGTTACCTAAAAAAGTTTTTTGGATAGCCTGACGATAGTTCACTTTATCACCCCTTCCTTACTCCACCATAGCACCATATTGATCTATCAGATCCTGCGGTGGTGTTTCCCAATCCGGTTCCGGCTGTGGTTCTTCATCCGGCTTTATATATACCCAAAGGCAACGACAATGTTGGTGGATCTGTGGATCAAACCTGTCATAATCGGGATTGTCAGTTTCAATAATCATCCCATCCATCCATTCACATAACGGACACACCCGATCATCTAAAATAGCACTGAATTGTGCCAGTTCCACCCCCATTTCTTCTGCAACTAATTCCCTGCCATCATTAATCGATTCCCCAACCTGATGGGAAGCAGTTCCTGCTAATTCTTTTTCGGCTGTTTCAAGTGCATGCTGTCTGGCACCAAAGATCGCCGCCTTCGCTGATTCCCCCGCATCTATCCTATCTAAACTTTCTAAAACCATATTGCGTTTGAGCATCTGTGAAATAGTATCAGCTACCACTCCCGCTTTTGCACTTGCAACACGCCTGCTCCTGTTATCGATTGGTACATCACCTACCACTGCTCCTAGTTCGCTTGCGGCTTCCCGCTTTCCAGCTTCTATCAATTCCCGTTGAGTTTCCTTTAAGAAATCGGTGAATTCACCTTTATACCTCATGGGAATTTTTGGCAGTTCATCGAAATCCCCTTGATCAACGGCTCTTTTCAACCTTCTAAAGAAATCCTTGATCTGCTTGCTTGTTATTTCATCACCACGCTCAAGCATCCTTTCTTCAAAGGTATCCCAGATCTTTTCTATTTCACGTAAATTGACCTGCTTCTCCCACGTTGTTAATTCCCTACGCCATACCCGTTCGTTCTCTTGAAAGGTTCTTGTTTTATAACGCTCAAGCAAAGATGTTGGGCAAGCACAGCTTTCATCATGATCATGATGTGCTGGTTCTGTCATCCTAATTTGTTTCGACTTCCTTGCTGGTTCAACCATAGCCTGCTGGTTTTCAATCTGTTCCTGCTTTTCGGGCAAATCCAACATCTCTCTTGCCCATCCTTCAACATCATCGTCCGGAGCAACAACTTGAGCATTAGCCAAACCTTTAACCGTTTCCATGAGAGCCTCGTTCTTGGCAATAGGTTTATATTTTATTCTGGGATAACCTTCAACTTCCCAGTTCAAATTAACAAGCTGTGGAATAGCATAACTATTAATCGTGTTCTGAATATAATTAGCGATTGAGTTAAGCGTCATAAGAAAGAGATCTGAATGATCTTTTGAAAGAGCAAAACTTCCTGTGCTACCATCTGCCAATCCTAAAAATTGAGCAAGAATACTTGCTACCATTTTGGTGTCATGATGCTGAATATAAGGAAGGGCATCCAGCATTCCCCGTGTACCTTCAAATACCCCCAGTTCAAATCCTTCGGGAAAAGTAACCCCACCGCTTTCAGAACTTACCAGATCTGTTACAATATCGGTCGCCTTCTGCTTGTCTTTTTTGGAAGCATCCGTCGGTATTTTCATTGTGGGAGTACCAACAAGGTTCCGCTCTATACCGATGTTTACCATTTTATAAGTGAAGTCTTTTATGTTCCAATGTTTGTATGCTGACCGCAGAATTGATTCGCCCCGCAAATCGCCCGCTTCCATACGGTGAGTAAATATTAATAGTTTTTCTATAGGTATCTCAACAGTTTCACGAGACCCACCGGTGTGTTTCGTTTGCTTTATCCCTTCCGGGCCACCTTCTGCATCATAAACAAAATCATAGATTGTTTTTTGCGGTCTGGTTGCAAATTTCTGCCAGCTGTATATTCCGTTGTCAACAGTAAATACTTTTTCAAAAATAGAAAAACCAAAAGGCAACATGTTTAAAGATAATCTGAGAAAATCATCCCAATGCTGTGTTAAACCTTCTGGCGGTCCGGCAAACAAATTTCTACTTATATGTTCTGCTACTTCTTCATCCTGCCCATCATCCGAGTATGGTTCAATATACCAATTAGTCGATCTGATTGGCAGTTCCAGAACCATCAACATAGCTTGAACCTGTCCATCTGATCTACGCATCTTATCATAAATATCATTCCGCTGTGGCCAACGCAACTTTGACAAATATTCATCTTCAGATAATCTGTCATATCTTGACGATTCACTTCTGCCAATCGAACCGAGTTCTTCTGTAGCTTGTTCTTGTTCCAATTCTTCTGGCATTTCCTGTTGCCCCTTTCTTACCAATCGCTAACTTGACGAGCCTTGCTGGAACCAACTAGGCTCATATCCTCAGCTGTTCCATGTTCAGGTCTTTCAGAAATCAGCTGACCGATTTTATTGTATGCCCCGGCAGTTGCGTCAACCTGATCATCATGCGAACCGCCCGGGAACCTATTAAATTCTGCTAAAAAGTCCTCGTTCCATTCACCACTTACAAGCTTAATATTGCCTGCTTCTGCTGAAGAACTTAAAGGAGTAGCCCTTGCAACTTTGCTACCAGTTGATCTATCACCCTCAAAATAAAAATCTTTTAACACCTCGCGACTATAATAATCTATTACATCCTTACCTGAACTCCCGGGTTCTTCCTCTTTGAATATTTTAACATCATGACCATCCAGTTCAGCAGTTTGCCTGATCAGCATTTGCATTTCCTGCGGAGTACCTCTTGTCCGCTGAACATCCTTAACATAATAAATGCCGTCTTTTTCACCCATCAAAACACCAACTGAAAAATCAGGATCAGGATTACTAGAACTGGGTAAAGATGAAGCCCTATCCCAATATCTTACCCAATTCTTTATATTAGCTGGCACACGCTCTTTAGCAATAATTTCAAACCAGTACCGTTTAAACATGTTGCCTTCCATGACTACATCCCAATCACCATCACGTAACCTTTTCTTGTCAACGTGATTCAAATGCTCCAGCGTTTCCCGATACCTTTCCGTATCAAGGTGTGGATTATCCTCCATTTTAGCTGATATAAATTTAGCACCACCGCTTGTCCCAGTGACATGAAACCGCTCTTTAACCCAATTATCGTGTGGGTTTGTAGCACCCCTCATCCTCGGCGGCACGCTGGAACCTTCCAACCTTCTTAACCGCCCAAAGAGATAAGTGTACTGTGATTCTGTAAATTGTGTCAATTCATCGAAGGCTATATATTGATAGGCACTTGATTGATACCTATATTTATTCGGCTCATACTGCAAATAACCAAAAGTAAGGGAAGCATTCATGCCAGTTGGTGTCGGGAAGAACCACGTTCTTTTATTAGCAGACCATTCTGCATCTGTCGGTTGCAACCATTCGTGTGCTCTAGGCATTAAAGCATCCGGCAATTTCAAGTCCTGAAAGGTGCGCCGGAATACTATACTGGAATATCTCGGAACCTGCACAAACTGCAAAGCACCCATAAGCAAAGCACTCGACTTTCCACCACCTGCGGCACCACCATAAAGAACTTCTTCATCTAAATCCACCAAAAACTTTGCCTGCTTGACAGTGGGTTGCTGTGGTATATAAGGATTATCAAGCACCGTCTTTTTCAAAACAAAAAACCTGAACTTCTGCCCCGGGGTTAAATCATCCCTGCTGTTTATCCTCTCCATTTCCGGCGATTCCAAGAAATTCTCTATACTCTTCGATTTCGTCTGCGATTGTTTTGTCTTCTTCATCAACGCTCACCTGTTCATTCTTATTTTCAATAACTATATTATTCACAATGCCCGCATCCTTGTCAATGGCCCCGATATCTTTAAGAAGATCGACAAGATTTGTATTGCTATTCCTGACTTCCCTTAAACAGTTCATGCCCACACTGGGATTATTAGAATCCTGATACTGCTTCCAAAATTCCTGCTTAATGATCTTTTCTTCCGCCATTATATCCTTTATAATGACATGAGCATTATTAGGATCTATCTCAAATATTTCATCCATCCAGTCTTCACGGCGATACCAGTCCTGCTTTACAGTATCCACCATAACATTATATTGCTCTGCAAGTTTATCAGCAACCTGATCTAAAGACACACCGCGATACATTAACCCAGCTAATCTGCGTTTTCTTTCCCTTGATCTGATAACGTGAGCATCCGTGTTGATTTCTTTTTCTTCGGCGTCCATGGTACCCCCCACCCCTTCAAAAACTGTAAAGTTTACCCTTAACTACAACCACATTATACCATGCCTTAATAGTGCTGTCCAATTATTGCCACAATTTCAGCAACTTCACATGATAATCTCCCCCCTTATATAGGAGTCGCGAGAACTATTTTTAGGTTTGCGAGAACCTATGTCTTTTAGATGAAGGGTTATTTATTCATCAAAATGCATATTTATTTGTGGATAATCATCTGGATAATTACTATAAAAGAGAAAAAGTGCCGGATCTCTCCAGCACTAAGGCAACCTTGAAGCCTGGTAAATTTTTCTAGATAATTACTACATTTTTTAGAGTATCCAGCTATCATCCTCGTGCTATCAGCGTTTATACATGGTGTGGATAACCATTACGTCCATTACGGCGAGAGCAAAAAACTCTCTCGCGATCCCTATATAAGAGGAGAGATTATTCAGGCACCCAGCCTTTATTAAATTCTTCTTCGGAGCCACGCTCTATCATCCCGGAACTATCATACAGCCTGTCCACTTCTTCGTATTCCATCTGCAATAATTCCATAACTTCCTCATAACTAAAATCCTGCTCATCTATTAACTCCCTTACAAGTTCAGACATCCTAAGAACAAGGTGGGTGCCTCTAGCCCGGTTATGCCTCACCGTTGACATCATTTGGCTATCTCTAGGAACATCAATCTCGACTACCGGGACTTTACCGTTAGTCATTTTGCGGACATCTTCATTTCTGCGAATGACTAACCACCTGTGAAACCCATCAATTATTTCTTTATCCGGTCTAATTACTATAGGTTGGGTCCAGCCGTCAGCCAAAATAGACTGTTTGAGTAATTTTAACTCCGGTGGCGCTACATTATTAGGGTTATAATCATTGGCGGTTAATTCTTCAACATCTACCCACTTTACATTATTTACCGGCTGTCCTTTCATTATTTTATCCCCCTCTCCTTATCTTTTTCAAGGCTTTTCTCGTATTGCTCTTTCATTTTCTTCAGGGCATTAGCATCATAACCTACGGTCCTAGCTTGCATCCTATCTACATAATCCCCCGCTATTATCTTCTTTGCAAGAAATTCCCATCCTATACCAGTGAACCAATGAGCCTGCCATGTTAATTTGTCATCTGTTTTATTATAATGCATACCTATATATGTTTTTACTATTTTAATCATAGTAATATAATCTGATTTATTCGAAGTCTTTTCTTTCAATAAGGTTTTAATATAATCCCTGTAAGAAGAACAGTTGTCCGGCCGCGTAAGTTTGCCACTAAAACCGTATAGTTCGGTTTTACCGTATCTCGCGGCGGTGCTTGCGCCCTCTACCCTTTTATGCAATTTTTCCCATATTTCAGGGAAGCAGGTTTTGAACATGTCTAGACTCTGGGTGGCTTCTCTGTGAAAAGGCGGGCATACTCTCTGAGAGGAAGGTGTTATCCCATGTTTGTCCATTAAATCATATGCTTTATTATAATCCCAATCTAATTTCTTCGGGGCTGTCCATACATCAGAAGTCATCCAATCATATATAGGGTATACCTTCCATACATTAGTCGGTATAGGTATCGGGTCTTGCAATTTCTGCCTTCCCACTCTGTATATATATCCATTCTTTTTATTGCCGCCCCATGGTAATCCGCTGTCTCTAGTTATATAATTATCTTTTTTTCGCCGCGCCACCATCCAGTATCTGGTTATACTTTCTTGCGCCCTTATTCCCATTATGAATGCTGTTTTGCCAAATTTTTCATTAGGAAATAATAAGCTGTTAACAGAAGGGAACATAACTCTATTAGCTTCCGGTTGCATATCGTAGTCATAATATCTAAATTCTGTCTGTCCTTCTGCCGGCATTTCTCTCACCCATTTTTCTTTTTTATCCGGGTTCCATTGAAACCAAAAAGGCTGTCTAGGGCTACAAGAACTTCTGTGCCTGAAAGGCATACACAGCCATCTTAAATCAATATCATCCCTGTCATAAACTCGCCTCACATAATTCTCTGTCTGATATGGTATCCCTTCTTCGTCAGAAAAAACGACATCAAGAGGGAGTTTATCCCTCTTGTGCGCTTCTTCTAGCGTCAGGTTTAAGACAGCTGTGCTGTCTTTCCCCCCGGAGAAAGCAACTGCGACATGGTCAAACCTTTCATATATATCAGAAATTCTTTTTCTAGCTAGACTCAATATATCTTCTTCTATTTTTTTCTTTCTTAGAACCATCATTAAACACCCCTAAAATATACCGTTATTGATAACGTCTTTATTCTCATTATCAAAGTAACTATTAACCACCTCTATTCCCTGCGATTGCCTGTAAAGCGAAATCCCAATCAGAACAATAATCACATAAAGCCTGAAAGAACCGTAAATACCCCATAATCCTAATGCTCCTATCCCGGCTACCAGAGGCCAACTCAAGACTGCCAGAAAAGCTATGGCGAATCCTATCTTTGGGTTTCCCACTTCGTTGAACGCTATAGCCGCACTATCAATAGAACTTGAAGAAGCCATAAGGCCCACCAAAAGTATTATTGTAAAACCAATGCCAGTTACATCCAGCAAGAATGCGAGATAAAAGATAAACATATACAACCCGAACATCAATGCGCCCCATAGGAACGGTTCAAAATTGTGTTCTTCTTTCAAAAATCTAGCCCTCTGCCATTTCTGCAAATCCATTAAAGGACCCGCCAGCAGTAAGAGCGAACCATACCAAGCCCAGCGTAATCCTTCAGGGGTTAATCCAAGGTGTATTCCTTCAGCAGGAGTGCCTCCACGCAAAGCTAACAGAAAAACCATGATGCCCCCCGCAATCATTACGCCCCACTGTATCTTATCGGTGAAAATACTCATTCGCAATCCCCTTTTAAGCACAATCGAGCAGAAAAGAACTCCAACTAATAATGCTAGTACTCTACTGCCTGTTTCCCCAGCCCAGCCCGTCTGCTGTGACAATTGAAAGATAGACTGCATATTCATCCAAATAACGAAAAACTGAACAATAATCATCGCAATTCTTACCAAAAAATTGTTAAGCAGGGTTCGCATATGCGGCAGTTTTTCCATTACAAACCCGAATAACAATATAGCGAAAGAATTCGCGAAAGCCCATATTAAAAACGGTATCTGTCCCATATCTACCAAAAAAGTCATAGCTACTACCAGTGATCCTGCCCACGCCCAGCTGGCCGCCATGCTTACTCCAAAAGAAAATGCACTAGGAATGACGTCTTCGTTTAAATCATTAAACAATATTAACATTCTCCTTTTAGTGGTTTTTAATTATAAAAACTAACGCTTCAACTAACTTCATATTCTCCCGTTCCTTAACTTTGTTCAAAATTTCCAATATTTCCTGTCTAGTATCTCTTTTTAGTGCAAAAGTTAATTCTACAAGACCTTCTGCATGATTCTCATTGCCTATTTTTTCTTCTGCCATCCCTCTTTCCTGCTGTAATCGACGTTCCTTCGCTGTTTTTTCTTTCTCTTTCTCTGGAATATCTGATAAAACCCTGAAATCTTCTTCGTCAATAGCTCCAGACAATTCTTCATCAAGAAACTTCAAATCTCTATCTGTCTTCATTTCCTGTATCAAATTATCTATTTCTTTATCATCAAACCCGGTTGCCATTAAATCATCTTCATCTTCCTGCAATTCATCCAATAATTCAACCAGCCTATCACGCTCCCATTCCCCTTTAATTTTGTTCAGCGCTATATTCAGCTGTTTTTCTTTGCTAAGAGGTAAATCGACTACGCTCATTTTTGCCTTCTCTTTGCCTTTTTCTTTAAGAATTTTTAAGGTCTGATGGCCCCCAACTAGGTTACCAGTTCTTTCATTATAAACTAACAATTGTACTAACCCGAATTCGCTAATTGATCTTTCTAGTTTTTTGTATTCCTTATCTTTGGGCTTCAAATCTTTCCTCGGATTATAAGGCGCAGGGTTGACCTGCGACAATCCCAATTCTTTTATTTTCATTAATAACCCTCCTCGCTTGCGGCAATTATACCACAATAGACAGAATCATTCATCCCCGAGTGCTGGCTTGAGCAGTTCTTCAGCATCCTCTTTACAACGAACCACACCGCTGATCCCCCCTGCTCTTTTGAATTTCCGCATCACAGCTTCCTGAATAGGTCTTGCTTTTTTGCCCGGGGCTTTAACTTCAAGATCGAATCGCCTTCCATTCAACACACCGGAAAGATCAGGTTGCCCTTTGAGAGTATCAAACCTGCCAACGTGTGTTTTATAGTAAAAACAATTGTCCAGAGTATCAAGGTACTGCTTAATTTCATTGACAACGGCTTTTTCTGATCTGCTCATCTTTCTTTCACCCCCTCACTCCAACCATGATGCCTTATACATTTCGGGAATAAGCAGGCTCTACCCTTTCTCCATTGACAGTTTTTATCCTTACAGCCCTTTAACCTTCTATCTTTTTTACGACCAGCCGAACTTTTAAAACTCCGGTCCTTTTTCATACTATCTTCAATCTGCTGACGACGTGCCTGCTTCATAGCATCTTGCCAGCTTTTAAAATGATGCGCTATAGTAGAGCAGTGTGCTATATTCTTGTCAAATACATTAGCACGAACTTCGTTGTAAACTCGTATCTTGACATAATCGGTTTCAACAAATTCAAGCACCTTCCGTATATCACGTTTTAGCCGTTCTTTGTTAGTAGGCCTAGCCATTAATTATTCCCCTTTTTTTCACCCATATTGTGCAATCTCGCAGCCCTTCCTTTTCTATAATATTCTTTTCTTCTTCTGTTAGCAAACCTATTCTTATACTGCCTAAAACAGTCTTTGTAAACGTATATCTCGTTTGCAATGTTCCATATTAGTTTGCCTTCGCATACCGGGCAACTCATTATCTCTCCATCCCTCACATATATAACATCTGTGATATATAAAACCAGAGATATTTCAGGATTTCCCATGCCACCACGGCTCCCACTGCTACCGCAATATATCGCATATTATCCCTCCTTTAACATCAGGAGTCATTGCTCATCACCATGCCGATGTAACACCCGAACACAAACGAGATAAAGCTGACAGCAAAGTAAACAAGCGCAGTCTCAATCTTCATCAACCTCCTTCAACTCTTTTATTTGCTCAATAATTTTATCTAGTTCCAAAACTGAGTTTGGTATTTTGTTTTTATCTCCAATGATATTATAAATATCCTGTATAACTTCTATGCTCTTTTCTAACAGCTTAGGCGATTTAACAAAAATTTTAGCATATTCTATCGGCGAACCGCTAAACTCCGAAGCATGTACTCTGTCAGTAGTTATGGCAACTTCCTTGTTAATATCATCATCATATCCCATAATAGCTATAAGCCAATTGTCACCGCTAATCTGTTTATCATAGGTTTCTATTTTTAATCTTTTATTAATTTTCATCTTCATCACTCCTTCACGCCTCCCTGCTGTTTTTCCTACTTCTCTTTTTGAAAACTTTCTGGATAATCAAAACTGTAACTTAGTCTATGTTTGCTCTTCTGTTCATATTCCTCTCTGGAAACCTCGTGGTTAATTTTCCAACTGCCAGTTATTTTTGCGATGCTTAACCCGGTAGTTTTTGTCCACATATCATATATATTCTCAAAATTGCCTTCAGCGTGTACATAGTTCTGGTCATCAATC
>Ga0207421_10002400_pt1 | contig 23170 bp, 21 predicted proteins | sample SodLakKL_010_SED_4_FD_187542 | JGI IMG/M metagenome (GOLD analysis project Ga0207421, IMG submission 187542) | Alkaline sediment microbial communities from Lake Tanatar, Kulunda Steppe, Russia - 8KL_010_SED (SPAdes) (version 2) | ecosystem: Environmental > Aquatic > Non-marine Saline and...
TATTTCTAAAAAAGTAACTATACCTCCATATTATACTGAAATTGACAAAAAACCCGAATCATTAAACGCTTCTGTTGCCACCGGAATATTATTAGCAATAATGCGAATGTGAGTAAAAAACAATGGAGTAAAATAATAAGCAGCAAACTAAAAATTAAAAATACTTTTTACGCTTCCTGGGCAACTTCTTTTTCAAGTTTGCTTAATTTATCAAAAGCAGCATTAACCTTTTCAATTAATTCCTCGCGGATGCTCCGATAGTAGGATTTTCTTGACTTTTTATCAGTATTCTTTGTAGCATTATTAATTTTACTAATAAGATCATTGCGTATAGCAACTGTCTCCTCAATGATTTTATCAATCTCTTTACGTTTAATTTCTCCAGCAATATAATAATGTAAAAAACAATTCCCAATAATTTCATCGGTCAGAAAATTAATATCCTTTTTCAAATCTCTTATACTTGCCATTTTTATTATGTTAGTTTATTAGTAATATTTGGGTTTCCTTATAAAATTATAATATCAGGTATTTGCTCGGCCTTTTTATAAATAGAGATCACATGCTCGGGATCTACCATTGTATCTTCTACAGTAATAGACAAATACTTAGCATTTTTTGATTCCTTACGATAAATCCTGGCATCACTGTTAAACAAACTTTCAACCTTTGCCATATTTTTATTACTTGCAGGAACAATAAATTTAAACATATAGTTGCTAGGCCAAGATCCTTTATTTTTTAATATTTCTCTTAAACCATTATAGTCTTTATCAGCTAATTTCATAAAAACAAACACCCATTCTAATTAAAATCAATCAATTCAATCTCATACACCATTACTTTATTGTTACTCGAGCCTCCATAAGGATTATGACCTACGCCTGGCCCAAGTGCAGATGGTATGAGCAGTATTCCTTCCCCTCCTCTTTTAAACAAAGGTATTCCAATTTGCAGCCCTTCTATTTGATTTTCCACGTGTAACTCAACTACAGCTTTAGGAGCAAAAATTTCATCATCCAGGAAATAACCTAATCTTTCAATTTTAACATAGCTGTCTGATTTTGGATGTGATCCACTGCCTTGTTTTTCAATAACATAATATAATCCGGAGCTATGTCTCTCTGCATCTAGATCATTCTCTTCAATATATTCTTTTATCTTTTCTTCATCCACTTCAGCTTGTTCCTCAGGATCGAGATATTCATCACATCCAACTAATGCTAATGTTAATATTATTACTAACGAAACGAAATATTTATATGAATTCACTATTACCATTTTATTAATTTTAAAATACATTGAATGGCATTTATTATACATTTACCAGATAAACAATACTATGGAGTTGATAGTCTAAAAAAGTATGCTTTATTGGCAGCCTTGTTCTATATATTCCGAGGAATGGCAGAAATACTTTTCAAGTAAATATTGATTATCTAGCACTATTATATACAAAGGTAATAATAATACGCCATTATTACCAATTTTTAAGGTGTGTAATTAAACAACAATTATTAATAATTCATAACAAAATCCTTTCAGTCAACATTATCATGCAAATATGAGTTTTTTGATTTAATCTTAGCCTTATTTTCTTCATCAACATCAAGCGTATAATGCGAAACTTGAGATTCCGAACTTGAAGGGACCTTATTGAGCACTACATTTCTTCTGATAAATGCAGGTTCATTTTCTACATCTTTTAATCCTTCTGGAGTTTTAAGTTTAAGACTAAGCTCTCTGAGTTTTTTCTCTCTGTCATAAACCCTTTGTTGTAATTGATCTTCACTATATGTTTGCTTTTCTGCTTTATTTCTTTTATTATTCTCTGCAGTTGTCTCAGAGTTATTTTTATTAATGTCTTCCCTGGGTTTTTTTTGCGAACGAACTTCAAATTCTATTGTAGAGTTTTTCTGTTTTGAAGGCTTATTGGAATAATCTTGGCTTTTTTTGCTTTCCTGTTGTTCTAATTTATTTACCAACTTGATATCATTTGTTGAGTTTTTAACATCACCGGATTTTTGACTTGTAGATGATTTTTTAGATTCAAGTGAAACCACATGTTTTTCATTTTCTTCATTTTCGAAGTCATATCCAAATTTTGTATTAGTATCGAAGCCGGTAGCAACAAGAGTAACGCTAATTTTATTGCCCAGGCTTTCGTCTTTACCAAGTCCCCAGATAATTTCAGCGTTAGAGCCGGCTTCAGTTTGAATATATTCGGTTATTTCTGTTATTTCATCCATTAATGCTTCTTCCTTACCGCTAGTAATATTAAGCAATATATTACTAGCTCCGTTAATATTATTATCATTAAGAAGTGGTGATATTAGTGCTTCTTCAATAGCTTTCACTGATCTGTTATCACCTTCAGCTGTGCCATTACCCATGATAGCAACTCCACTGTTAATCATAACTGTTTTAACATCAGCAAAATCAACATTTATATATCCTGTTCTTGTTATGATTTCGGCAATTCCTTTTGATGCAGTTGTCAGGACATTGTCAGCTTTAGCGAAAGCTTCTGAAACCGAGAGGTTGCCATAGAGTTCTCTAAGTTTGTCATTACATATTATAAGTAATGTATCCACATTTTTTTTGAGTTCCTTTATACCTTCATCAGCCTGCATTTTCCTTTTTCTTCCTTCAAAAGCGAATGGTAGAGTAACAATACCAACTGTGAGGATTCCTAATTCCTTAGCTGCTTCAGCTATTACTGGTGTGGCTCCTGTGCCGGTACCTCCCCCCATCCCAGCAGTAATAAATATCATTTTAGAGTTTTTTTCCAAAACCTCCTTGATTCTGTCAATATCTTCAAGTGCAGCATTCCTGCCAACCTCCGGCAAACTGCCGGCACCCCTGCCTTCAGTTAAACTTTCACCTAACTGAATTTTATTAGGCACAGGACTTTGTTGTAAAGCCTGGGAATCAGTGTTGCAAACTATAAAATCAACACCTTCAATACCTTGCCTAAACATATGGTTAACAGCATTACTGCCGCCACCACCAACACCTAAAACTTTTATTATAGATGATTGGTTTTTTGGTAGATCAAATTTTATCATTGTATCTTTATTCATGATTATTCGTTTTTTTGGGTTTATAAATTGGGGATACTTTATTTCACCCTATTTTTTATTTTTTTTTTGATAATTATTAACTATTATTATCATCTTCATCAAAGAATTGTTTTATTCTTGTCATAAAGCTATTTTTTAAATTTTTGCTTTGCGTGGCAATTCCGGGTTTGGTTTTCTTTTTCTTTTTATTATCCATATTTTGAAACCCTTTTACGACCAATCCCACGCCAGTAGCATGCATTGGACTTCCAATTTCACCTTGCAATGTTCTGGCAAGATGCTCATTAGGATATCCAATCCTTGTATCCATCCCCGTTATAAATTCTGCCAGCTGAGATACATGCTTTAATTGACTTCCTCCACCGGTAAGTACTATACCTGCTATCAATTTTTTCTCAAAGCCTGAAGTTTTTATTTCATAATATACGTGTTCAATAATTTCTTCCATTCTAGCCTGAATGATATGTGCAAGATTTCGTAAAGATATTTCTTTAGGTTCACGTCCTTTAAGTCCCGGTATTGAAACAACCTCCTCATCTTTATTTTCGCTGGCAAGCGCTGAGCCAAAACTGGTCTTTAAAGCTTCAGCCTGACTACGAATTATTGAACAACCCTCTTTTATGTCTTCAGTAATAACATTTCCCCCAAGAGGTATAACTGCGGTATGACGAAGAATATCCTCCTGGAAAATTGCAATGTCAGTTGTTCCACCTCCTACATCAACTAATGCAACGCCGGCTTCTTTCTCTTCCTTACTAAGTACTGCTTCCGCAGAAGCCAAAGGCTCCAATATCATCTCAGATACTTCAAGACCGGCTTTATTAGCACATTTTTCAATATTTTTTGCAGCCGCCACTAATCCTGTAATTATATGGAAGTTTGCTTCAAGACAAATACCTGTCATCCCAATAGGTTCTCGAATCCCTTGCTCATTATCTATTATATACTCCTGTGGGATAACATGAATAATATCCTCACCGGGAGGCAACACAAGCTTGTACATATTTTCGACAAGAGTATCAATATCTTGTTGACTTATTTCTTCTTCAATGCTATTACGAATAATATTGCCCCTGTGCTGCAAACTACGTATGTGTTGGCCTGCTATTCCGGCATTTACAACATTAATCTCAACCCCTGAGCTTTGGGCTGCTTCCTCTACTGCAGCTCTCATTGAATCCACTGTGTGTTGAATATTAGATACTATTCCACGACTAACCCCCAATGACTCACTTCTTCCCATACCTAATATTTCAATTTTGCCGTATTCGTTTTTTCGTCCTACTATACAAGCAATTTTTGTTGACCCAATGTCAAGTCCTACTATTAATTCTGATAATGCCATATATGAAATTTTTTTATTTTGCACAAACAACTTGATTCTTATATTTTAGGTTTATTGTACCATATTTATTCCAACCCATTTTTGTAAGCCCATAGTTATAGAAAACCATAAGTTTGGAAAATTTTTGCTCCATTCTCTCTATACTTCCAAATTCTATAGTATGTGAACCATTTTTAGCTATTAGTTCAAAGTTATTATTCGAATTAACATATATTTGATCAATAAATGGTCCCAGAAATTCATGGTCATTTAAATATTCTGCAATAATATAAATATCCTCAAGCAAATTATACCCTTTTTCATCCAAATCATCATTTGAAGGTTCACTCAAGTCAATTAAGGGGGTGTAACGGGCATCTATATCCCCATTAACAACCATTACGCGAGCAGTATAATTTTGCTTCAAGGACATAAGCCTACCATCAGTATCAATATAAAAGCTTTCTCCAAAATTATTAACAACCCGGGCTAATGGTCTACGTTGTTTTACATCTACTTTAATCACACCATCAATTGTACGGTACACATTGGCGTTTCCAACATATTCCATACCGATAATAAGATCTTCTATTTTACTTAATTGTATCTGATTAATTTTATGTCCAGCTACAGTATCAATTGTTTCATAAACTTCTTTTTTTATTTCTTCAGATTCTACAAATAAATTTCCACATGAATGATCAACATTAACAACAAAAGAATTACAAACTGCCGTTCTATTTGCTTCAATAGATAGTCCAACCAAAATAAAGACTATAACAGGAATGAAAACATAAAACAATATTTTAAAAACTTTTTTAAACATTATTATAATTTTTATTTTTTTGTTTAAGCATTTCAGTTATCGGTTCTGCCAGTCTGCCAATATCACCTGCTCCCATAGTAAGAAGCACTTCGATGTTTTTACTTTTTAAAAAGTCAACCATTTTTTCTTTGTCTATCAGGCACTTATCTTTCAATGCAGTTTTTTCCAATAAAAGATTACTTGAAACACCTTTTATGGGTTTTTCTCGTGCCGGATATATATCAAGAAGTAACAGCTCATCAAGAAGTTGTAAACTTTTAGCAAACTCGTCTGCGAAATCTCTGGTACGTGAGTAAAGATGAGGCTGAAAGATGCCGGTAATCTTTTTACCCGGTAATAAATTTCTCACAGATGAAATAAAAGCTTTAAGCTCCTCAGGGTGATGAGCATAATCATCTATATAAACAATATCATTACTATAAAATTTTATGTCAAATCTTCTCTGAACTCCTTCGTATGTGTTTAATGCATTAACGATAGTTTTTGAGTTAATCCCTAATAAATCACTTACTGCAATAGCTGCCAGGCTGTTTTCAACATTATGAAGTCCCGGCACTTTTAGCTGTATTTTATCAATATTTATATTACCTCCAACTCCATAATAATTGACAAGGCCGCTTTTCTTAATATTTTTGGCAAAAATATCACTTGTTTCCTCCCCAATGTTGTAGGTTATCACAGGTGTTTTTAAATCATCAGGAATTTGCAAACCTTCTTTTAATATCAAATTACCATTTCCATCAATTTTATGCATAAACTGATAAAAAGCATCAGTCAATGTATTTTGATTTTTATATATATCCAAATGATCAGCATCCATTGAAGTAATGATACTATAGAAAGGACTTAACTTAAGGAAAGAACGGTCAAATTCATCGGCTTCTATTACCAGCCATTCCGGATTATTGCTTCCGATATAATTGGATGAATAGTTTTTAGTGATACCACCAACAAAACCACCTATATTCATACCTGCTGTTTTCATAATATGTACTAACATGGAGGCTACAGTAGTCTTACCATGAGTGCCGGCAATAGCTATTGTAGGTATATTTTCTGAGATCATTCCTAGTACTTCCGCTCTTTTTAAGAACCGTATTTCACGTCTTTTAAGTTCCTGAATGATCTCGAGCTCATCTTTTACAGCAGGCGTATAAATCACAAGATCAATATTATCAGGTAATTTTTCCTTAACGTCCTCAAAAATAATGTCAACTCCCAGTTTAGATAGTTCATCAGTAATGGGCGAATGGTTTAAATCGTAACCGGCCACATTAGCGCCATTATCCAGGAAGTATTTGGCGAGTGCACTCATACCAATGCCTCCTATACCGATGAAATAAATGTTATGTACTGATGTAATTGTCACAACTATAAAGTTTAAATTAAACTCATTACTACACTAGCAATTCTGTCGGCCGAATCTTTAATTGAAAAACGTGCAATATTTTCCTTTAATCGATGTTTTTTGTCTTCATCGAAAATTGTGTCCAATACTATTTGACCAAGGTTTTTTACAGCTTCCATATCTTTAATCATAATAGCGCCATTGTGATTAACCAAAGCCTTAGCATTTTTTGTTTGGTGATCTTCAGCCACATTGGGTGAAGGGATAAATATAGCAGGTTTTTGCGCCACGCATATCTCACTTACACTAATGGCTCCGGCCCTGGAAACCACCATATCACATGCACCATACGCTAAGTCCATTCTGTCAATAAAAGGAACAACTATTACTCCGGTCTTTTCCAGGTTTTTGGTAAAATCAAAAGCTTCTTGGTAAAAAAGTTTTCCCGTTTGCCATATTACCTGAATATCATTACTTAAAAATAATTCCAGGCTTGCTTTTACACTTTGATTTATAGTTTTTGCACCCAAACTTCCTCCTAATACAAGCAAGACTTTCTTTTTTTTATTAAGACCAAAAAATTCAAAGGCTTCATCGCTTTTACCCGATACATCAATTAAATCATTCCTTACCGGATTTCCGGTAAAATATATTTTTGATTCCGGGAAATATTTATCCATACCATCATAGGCAACACATATTTTTTCGGCTTTTCTGGCAAGTAGCTTATTTGTAATTCCCGGATAAGAATTTTGTTCCTGTATTACTGTAGGTATTCCACGTTTTGCTGCAACATAAAGTATAGGACCGCTTGCATAGCCTCCAACCCCAATAGCAACATCAGGTTTAAACCTTTTAACTATATTCCTTGCTCTTATCATACTACATATTAATCTGAAAATCACAAGTAAATTTTTATAAGTAATTTTTCGCTGAAAGCCTGATATATTCAACCCTAAAATATGATAGCCGGCCTTTGGGACTTTCTCCATTTCAATTTTTCCTTTCGCACCTACAAAAAGAATTTGAGCATGGCAAACTTTACTTTTCAGCGCATCAGCAATCGCTATCGCCGGAAAAACATGTCCACCGGTGCCTCCACCACTTATAATAACTCTTAATTTTTCAAGCTGATGCATAAACACCTCCTTCCATTTGTTCTTCCCTATCATTTTCTATTTTCCTGCTAATACTAAGTATAACTCCAATAGCTATACTAGTAAACCATAAAGATGTTCCTCCCATACTAATAAAAGGCAACGGCTGCCCTGTAACGGGTATTAGGTCAACTGTAACTGCCATATTTATAACTGCCTGAAAAACAATACTAAAAGTCAGCCCCGTGGCCAATAAAGTTCCAAAGGTTCCCGGACTTCTATGGGCAATCTTTATTCCTCTGAACAGTAAAATCATATAAAGCAACACAATTCCCACAGCTCCAATCAAACCATATTCTTCAACAATAATAGCGTAAATAAAATCCGAAAATGCCTGCGGCAGGAAATTACTTTGCGTACTGTTACCGGGAAGTTTCCCGAAAACTCCTCCTGTAGCAATAGCTATTTTAGCCTGATCACTCTGATATGTGTCGCTATGCTCCTTATTCATATAATTCTCTATTCGGCTTTGCCAGGTGAAAAGCCTTCCCTGATCAGGTGACCTTAACATTATAGCTATAAATATTGTAAGTAAAACCAGCCCGATAGAGCACATGGCAAAAATGTACTTAAAGTTTACTCTTCCTACGAACATTATTACCACACATGTAGCAAATATTACTATAGAAGTTGAAAGATTTGCAGGTAGTATAAGCCCACAAACAATAAATACAGGTACTACTACCGGCAAAAATGCAGACTTAAAATCTTTTATTTGATCTTGTTTTTTCGTAAGAACACGAGCGAGATACATAATTAAAGCTAACTTAGCAAAATCAGAACTTTGAAAGCTTATGTTAATAACAGGCAAAGTAAGCCATCGATTTGCTTCATGAATTGTTGTACCACGGAACAGAGTAATTAGCAATAAAGGGACGGCAATAATAAGCATTATCTGAGAAAGCCGGGAATAGAATGTATATTTTACCCTATGTGCCAAAAACATTAAAAACAAACCAAAAATTAATATTGTAAAATGCTTCAACAAATAATATTCGGTATTACCTGCTCTAAAACGATAAGCAAGTGTTCCGGTAGCGCTATAAACGCTAAGAACGGAAATCACCGACAGTATTATTACAACCATCCAAATAGTTTTATCGCCTTTTATTTTGTTGAATACCTCGTTCATTTTCAGTATTTTACTTATGTTTTTATATAAAGTTTCCGACTAAATTCTTACTAATAATGTTTTAATTAATATTTATTACTATAATGTACTTTTTTTTCAAAGATCATAAACAGCTTGTTTAAATTGGTTTCCCCGGTCTTCATAATTATCAAACAAGTCAAAGCTTGCACAGGCAGGTGATAACAGCACGACATCACCCGGACTACTCTGATAATATGCACTATTTACAGCACTTTGTGCGCTTTGGGTTTCAATTATCGTTGGCACTTTATCTTCAAAAGCTTCAATAATTTGTTGATTATTGACACCCAAACAGATGATAGCTTTCACCTTTTGCCTGACCAGCTCCTGCAATTCAGAATAATCATTCCCTTTATCCATGCCACCAACAATCCATATTACAGGCTTAGTCATACTCTCAAGAGCAAACCATGTTGAATTAACATTTGTAGCCTTGCTATCATTATAGTATTCTACGCCTCTAACAACATCAACAAGTTCAAGTCTGTGTTCAACATTTTTAAAACTACTCAAGCTTTCCTGGATCACTCCTTTACGAATATCGAGCAAACGAGCAGTTATACCCGATGCCATCGAATTATACGCATTATGTTTACCTTTAAGTGATAACTCGTTTAAACTCATGAAAAACTCCTTATTATTTATTTTAAATTTGATTCTATTATTGTTAACCAAACATGCACCTTCGTCCAGTAAAATTTTTTGGGAAAAAGACCAGCATGAAGCATCCGTTTTTAGTTCTTTCAGCTTATTTACTATGTTTTTATCATCAACATTATAAATAAAATGATCACCAGACTTTTGATTTTGTACTATTCTAAATTTAGAATCACAATATTTTTCAAAATCGTTTTCATACCTGTCAAGATGATCTGGCGTAATATTTAGCAAAACTGCCACCTCAGCTTTAAACTCAAACATTGTGTCAAGTTGAAAACTACTTATTTCAAGGACAAAATAATCATAATCCCGTTCCATAAGCTTCCATGCAAAACTATCTCCCACATTCCCGGCCAGGCAAACATCCAATCCCCCTTTTTTCAAAATATGAAAAATCATTTTTGCAGTGGTAGTTTTACCATTACTGCCGGTAATACAAATCTTTTTTGCTTTCGTAAAACGCCCGGCAAATTCAATCTCTGAAATTAACGGTATTCCGGCTTTTTTAACGGCCTCTACTATATCAACATTTTCAGGAATACCGGGACTCTTAATAACTTCATCTGAATTAAGAATTTCAGAATCGGTATGCTTCAACTCCTCCCATTTAATGTTATGATTTGAAAGAACGCTTTTATATTTTTCGGTTATTTTTCCTTTATCTGATAGAAATACTTTATAACCCATTTTTTTGGCCAAAACAGCAGCACCGGTTCCACTTTCACCTCCTCCCAATACTGCTATTTTTCCGGCACTTTCCATTTAAATAATATTTTATCACATCCTATATAACCTATATTTTTGATTTAAAGAACATCAACTTATCTGATTTTAAGCGTTATAATTGAAAAAACGGCTAACAGAATCCCTATTATAAAAAACCGTTGCACAATTTTAGCTTCATGATACCCCAGCATTTGATAATGATGATGGATTGGTGACATTTTAAAAATTCTTCTTCCTTCTCCAAATCGAAGCTTAGTATATTTAAACCATGCAACCTGTGCTAATACTGAAACACTTTCAATTAAAAATATTCCACAAAACAGCGGGATCATTAATTCTTTCCTGATAACAATTGCAAACACGGCAATAATTCCACCTAATGATAAACTACCTGTATCACCCATAAAAATTTGTGCAGGATAGGAGTTATACCATAAAAACCCTATGCACGCCCCTATAAATGCAGCCATAAATATTACCAATTCCCCGGTATTTGGTATATACATAATGTTCAGATAATCAGCAAAAAGTATATTACCTGATACGTAGGCAAGAACAGCCAGGGTAGCGCCAATTATGGCAGATGTACCCGTAGCAAGGCCATCCAGTCCATCAGTAAGATTTGCCCCATTTGAAACAGCTGTGATTATCAAAATCACAATTGGAATGTATAACAGGTAGGCATATTTTTCGTTTTCTTCTCCAAAAATATTAGTAAATAACACTGTATAATCTAACTCGTTGTCTTTAACAAATGGGATAGTTGTTTTGGTAGATCTAACAGATTCCTTTTGAAAAGGCGACTTTTGTTGTTCTTCTCCCTGGTCTATTTGTAGTAACCCCACAGGTGCAACAAATTCAAACTCACTTTGAGTTTTTTCCCTTATAACTATGGATTCATTAAAATATAGAGTTGTACCTACAATAACACCAAGTAAAACCTGCCCAATAATTTTAAACTTTCCGTGTAGACCTTTCTTGTCTTTCCTGAAAACTTTAATATAATCATCCGTTACTCCTATAGCTGCCAACCAGAGAGTTGAAACAATCATAAGAACAATATAAACATTATCAAGTTTTGCAAACAATAATGTTGGTATAATGATGGCAGCTATAATAATCACGCCACCCATAGTTGGGATCCCTTGTTTGGTGCTTTGTCCTTTCAGACCAAGATCACGAACTTCCTCTCCGATTTGCTGCCTTTTCAAATAATTAATTATCTTTTTTCCAAACAATAAAGATATAAGCAAAGAAAGAATCACAGCCATACCAGCTCTGAAAGAGATAAATTGAAACATCCCGGCACCGGGTATTTCAAAGCTTTTATCAAGAAAATCAAAAATATAATAAAACATATGTCTAATTGTTTATATAATATTAATTACACAACAAAAAATTCTTGAGTATTTTTTTATCGTCAAAGGGTTTTTTTTCACCCTTTACATCCTGGTATTTCTCATGCCCCTTTCCTGCAACCAAAATTATATCACCACTCTCAGCCAATGTGCATGCGGTTTTAATTCCCTGATAGCGATCGGTAATATTTATTGTTTTCTTTTTTTCAACCGGGTCAAGCCCCTCTTCCATATTATTAATAATAGAATCAGGATCTTCAAACCTTGGATTATCAGAAGTCAATACTACCCTATCGCTATACTTCGCTGCAGTTTTAGCCATTTGGGGTCTTTTTTTGCGATCACGGTCGCCGCCACAACCAATAACAGTTATAACTTTTTCATTCCTGGTACGCATATTAGATATAGCAATTAACACATTTTCGAGTGCATCAGGTGTATGAGCATAATCAACTATAGCCATAACATTGTTTTCATTAACGAAGTAATCAAAACGACCTTCAACAGCTCCAAGAGAACTTAGTGTTTTTAGAGTATCTTCCTTATCAAATCCCAATAAAATAGCAGTACCATAAATAGCTATCAGATTATAGGCATTGTATTCTCCAACAAGCTTACACCAAATATCAATACCATTAATTTGCATTTGCAGCCCGGATATCCGATTTTCAATCAACTTACCTTTAAAGTCCGCAATAGTTTTTAGACTATAGCTGTATTTTTTTGCAACTGTATTTTGTAGCATCACTTCTCCGTTTTTATCATCACGGTTTGTAAGAGCAAACGCGTCGTTGTCAAGATTATCAAAAAACAATTTTTTGGTGCTCAAATACTCCTTGAAAGAGCTGTGATAGTCAAGATGATCATGTGTAATATTTGTAAACACTCCTCCTTCAAACCTAATTCCTTCAATACGGTTTTGAGATATAGCATGTGAGCTAACTTCCATAAAACAATATTTACAACCTTCTTTAAGCATTTTACTAAAAATTCTGTTTAATTCCAGTGCATCAGGTGTTGTATATATTGACTCTTCCGTTTTATCTCCAATCATATTTGCTACAGTTGATATTAGCCCTGCTTTTTCAGCGGTATTTAACACAAACCTATGGAGTAAGGTGGCTACTGTAGTTTTACCATTTGTACCGGTAATGCCAACAACTTTTAATTTAGATGAGGGCTGATCATAAAAGTTTGAAGCTACAATACCTAATGATTTTGAACTATCATAAACTTTAACCCATGTGATATCTTCTTGTTTATTTTCGGGGATGTTTTCACAAACAACAGCTACAGCGCCTTTTTCAATAGCTTGTTCAATAAACAAATGGCCATCTGTGGTAATGCCTTTTATTGCAACAAAAAGGCATCCCGGTGTTACTTTACGCGAATCAAATGCAATATTATATATCTCTATATTAGTTGCACCATGCACTTCAAGTAAGTTGCCTTTATATAATATGTCATTTAAATATTTCAATTTCTCAAAAGTTTATGATAATTCCAATATTATTTTTTGTCCGGGTTTAATTCTCAATCCGGGTCTTATACTTTGTCTTCGCACTGTCCCTGTACCTTCAAACTCTACTTCCATGCCGGAATTTTCCAGTATATATAGTGCATCTTTAAGGCTCATACCAACAACATTAGGCACTAGATTCTGTATGAACTCCCTGTCCCGGAATCTAACGGTATCAGCTTTTACAGATGTTGACACCCATTGTGTCTCTGGTTTATTAGATGTATAACAATCAAACTGTTCGTATATTTTCATAATATCATAGTAGTTTCCTGCCCTAAATGTAGGTAAAGAAGCCATTACAGGTTTATCAAGTTTTTTAGATGGCAAGTTTATGTGTCTTGCAAAAAGTTTATCTGAAATTTCTCTGAAAATAGGCGCTGCCACCAAGTTTCCGGTATATTGATACCCTTTGGGGTTATGAACAACAATAATCATAGAATATTTTGGGTTATCAGCAGGAAAATACCCTACGAAGGAAGCATTATAATTAATGCCTGTTTCACTGAGATAACCGAACTTTGTGTTAGCAACTTGGGCTGTACCTGTTTTTCCGGCAATTTTATAAGAAGGTGAATTTATATTTTTGGCAGTTCCGTTTTCAACAACCCCAACAAGCATATCATTAACCTGGCTGATTGTATTTTGGGATGCAATTCTGTCTTTTAGAACCTGTATATTAAATTTTTTAATAGTCTCGCCGGTTTGACGTACTTCTTTAACAAATTTGGGTTTAACCATCTTCCCTTCGTTTGCTACAGCATTATATAGGGTTAAGATTTGCAAAGGCGTATATGAAACACCATAACCGATAGACATCCAGGGAAGAGACACTCCTGACCAGCCCGGGCTTGTAACATCTCTTAAAACAGGACTACCCTCACCACTAATTTCAAGTCCTAACTTTTGATCCAACCTTAACCCCTTTAGCTTATCTACATACTCTTGTGGTTTATTCCTGTATTCCTCATATATTATTTTTGAAATACCAACATTTGATGAAACTCCAAAGGCTTCTTTTACAGAGATCGTTCCAAAACCATCTTCTTCAGAATCATGCATTGTACGATCAGCATAGTTAATACTACCATCGCCTGTATTAATCAAATCATCAGGTTTCACAATACCTTCTTCGAGAGCAACTATCATTGAAGCAAGCTTAAACGTAGAACCCGGTTCAGTGCTTTCACCTACAGCATAATTATAAAACTCTTCATAAGTATCATTTTCAGTTAATGTCAAGTTTGATATTGCCTTAACTTCACCGGTAGCTACTTCCATAACCACAGCTGTTCCGTAATCAGCTTTATGTTTTTTCAAATGGTTTCTCAAACTGTTTTCAACCACATCTTGTATATTAACATTTATAGTCGTTAAAACATCTTTACCATTTCTTGATTGTATAACATTCTCATCATTAATGGGTATCCAATTCCCTCCACTTGTTCTTTGCATAAGACGTTTTCCTTTAGTACCCTCAAGATAGTCTCTATAAGCTCCTTCTAGTCCCACATAAACACCTCCTCTTTCATAGCCTATAGTACGTGCAGCAAGACTATTGAAAGGCATTTGCCGCCTGGTTTTTTCTTCAACTATCAATCCTCCACCAAAACGGCCTCTCCTTATTAATGGAAACTCACGAAGTTTGTTTAGCTCATTATAAGACACATTTCTTTTTATTAAGAGATACCGTTGTTGGTTTTCTCTGCCTTCTACTAAAACGTGTCGATATTGTTGAGGTGTTCGGTCATTAAAAAGTCGTGACAAGCTTAAAGCTAACGAATCAACTTTTGAATAAAACAACTCATCACTAGTAACATATGAACTAACATCCATGCGTATTTCGTACACCGGCACACTGGTTGCAAGTAATTTACCATCTTCAGAATAAACATCACCTCTGGCAGCATCCATCTCAGCATATCTCAATGTTGTATTACGAGCAATATCCTTCCACTTATCGCCCTCTACAAATTGAATGTAAAACACTTTACCAACAATTAGTAGTGCAAATACTGCTACCAGGAAATAAACCAGGTAAACTCGCCTCAATATGTCATTTTGTACTTCACTCAAAATTCAAAAATTTTAAATTAAGCCTTTCAATCTGTGTTTGTTTTAAAAATATTTAGTAAAAAATTGCTTCTCTTTTCCGGTTTTTCAATAACCTTTGGAGGAACATCAGATTCAACCAACCCCCTGTCTTCGAGTTTACGAGCAATTTCAGACTGATTCGTTATAAACATAAGTTCCGATTTAGTAGATATATAACGAATCCTGAGCTCGATTATCTCATTACGTATTTCTTCCTTTTCTCTAACTTTTTTTTCAGCGTAGTATGAATTAAATATTAGCAATAATGCCAGGCACATCAAGTAAAAGAAAAATGGAAGCATTTTAATTATCTTTGCTTTGGTTAAAAAAGAACCATCTATAACCGAATGAACAGTTTTTAAAAAATTGTTTTCCGGTTCTTTGCCTTTTTCTTCTGTATTTTTATAATTATTTTGGCTCATTGATGAATAATTTTTTCGGCTACTCTCAACTTTGCACTTCTTGCCCTGTTATTTTTTTTTATTTCTTCCTCAGTAGGCACTATAAGTTTGTTAATTATTTTAAATGGTACAAGTTTATTTCCATAAAAATCTTTTTCAATGTCACCCTCAAAATTTCCTGCCTTCATGAAATTTTTTACAAGTCTATCTTCAAGAGAATGATAAGAAATTACAACCAACCTGCCTCCTGTTTTTAAAACATCAACTGATTGCTGAAGTAATTCTTTAAGTGCATTTAGTTCATCATTTACTTCAATTCGTAAAGCCTGAAATATTTGGGCTAAAAATTGATTTTTTTTACCTTTTTTCGCAAACCGCTCCACGATTCTTAACAAATCATCTGTGTTTTCAATTTTTTCATTGTTTCTTTCTTTGACAATTGATTTTGCCAAAACTTTAGCATTTTTTAATTCACCATACAGTTTAAAAACTTGAAAAAGCTGTTGTTCATCATACTCGTTAACAACATCAGCGGCCGTTATACCTGCTGTTTTATTCATTCTCATATCAAGAGGCCCTGAGAACCTTGTTGAAAAACCTCTTTCCGGTATCTCAAATTGATGTGATGAAACCCCCAGGTCAGCAAAAAGTCCATCTACAGGTATTAATTGATAAAGCAATAAAAAGTTCTTCACAAACCTGAAATTATGATTAAAAAATACTACCCTGTGATCATCCGGCAAATTCGCTTTAGCATCTTCATCATGGTCAAAAGCAATTATTTTCCCGTTTTTAAGCTTTTCAATAATGGCCAAAGAATGGCTGCCTCCGCCAAAAGTAGCGTCAACATAAATGCCGCCAGGTTGAATATTTAAACCTTCAACAACCTTATCCAATAAAACCGGTTCATGATAAGTATTAATCATTTTTTTCATTGGTATTTGTTTTACCCATAACCTCTTCTGCCAATTCAGCAAAATCATCAGGTTCGTTGTTCATCATTTCATTGTAAACGCTTTTAGCCCATATCTCAATTCTTTTTCCGTATGCAAAAAGCACTATTTCTTTTTCAATGCCGGCATAATCTATCAATGATTTGTGAAGCAACAAGCGATTCGTAGAATCTGTAGTAAGTTCTGTTGCACCCCGAAAGAAATACCTGGCAAACTCACGATTTTTTTTATTATACAGGTTAAGTGAATTTATCTCATTTGCTATTTTTTTCCATTCACTATCGGGATAAAGTGTAAGATTTTTTTCAAATCCACGATTGACTACAAAGTGCTGCTGATCGTGTTGATCAAGCTGTCTTTTGATTCCGGCAGGCAAAACAAATCTGCCTTTTGAATCAATTTTGCATTCATATTCACCTAACAAGTAAGACATTTTTCACACTTTTGTCATTTTGAAGTGTAAATATAATAACAAATTTTCCACATTCTACCACTTTTTACCACATTGTTGATAACTTTTTTTTAGTTAAACATTTAATTTTCAATGCATAAAAAGCTCGAGTACTGATTATCAGGTATTTGCATAATTACCACATGCAACTTAACAGGTATATTGTTAATCAAAATATCTGCCAACAAATACAAAATTCAACTTTTATAAAAATCGTTAATTTATATAAGTAATCAAATGAAGCTATGTAACACATAAAACCAATGTTGTGGCTGTATTAATAAATGCTTATATTTGTAGTTTACTTATAATAATTTTTTGGTTAAAAAACTCAATAATAATCTTTTAATGTGCCAGCAAAAACTGATTGTATAGAAATTTGGATTTTAGTAAATTGTATTCAATAAATGGAACAAATAAATAATAAAGCCACCGAAGAAAAACAAAGTCAGAATTTTATAGATATTGATGCGGTTTTCAGGAAAAAAGGTGGAAAGTTATATCCACTTATTCCTAAATTTCTAATTAGTTATATTAAACGCATAACACACCAAGACGAAATTAATGCTGCTATTTATAGATCACATGATAAATGGGGGCTTGACTTTGTAAATAGTTTAATTGAAGATGAGTTTTGTGTAGATGTAAACTTAGAACACCCAGAAAACATTCCTGCGAAAGGCAGATATATTGTTGCCTCAAATCATCCTTTGGGGGGGCTTGATGGAATAGCTTTGATGTATGCAACAGGTAAAAAAAGAAAAGACATTAAGTTTATCGTTAATGATATATTATTTGAACTTCAGAACTTAAAAGAACTTTTTATCCCGATAAACAAGCATGGCAGAAATACTTATGAATCTGTAAGACTTATAGAAGAAATTTTTGAATCAGATCAACTTGTTTTAATATTTCCTGCAGGGTTAGTATCCAGGCGTCAAAATCACCGCATACGCGACCTTGCATGGAAAAAAAGTTTCATCAATAAAGCAATAAAACATAAAAGGGATGTAATACCTGTACATATTCAAGGTAAAAATTCCAATTTTTTCTATAATTTAGCCAATATTAGAAAAAAATTAGGTGTTAAATTAAATATTGAAATGCTTTATTTACCTGATGAGATGTTTAAACAAGGTGAAAAAAATATTAATATTACCTTTGGCAAACCAATTCCATATACAATGTTCACAAAAGAAAAAACACACTATGAATGGGCACAGATGGTAAAAGAGCACGTATATGGCCTAAAAGAAAACAAACCACAATTTTTTGTATAGCCATTCATTAGAGTGAATTTTATAGAATAATAAGGAAAAATAGCAATACTTATGGAACCAATTATTCCACCAGTTGAGAGAGATCTTATTGAAGAGGAGTTATCCAGGCAAGAAATTCTTCGTAAAACTAATAATAACGAAAATTTTATATATGTTATTGAATATAATAATTCCCCTAACGTTGTTAGAGAAATAGGACGTTTGCGTGAAATATCCTTTCGTGAAGCAGGTGGGGGTACAGGTAAATCTATAGATTTGGATGATTTTGATACCGGGGATAACTCTTATAAGCAATTATTGGTATGGGATCCTCAGGAACGAGAGATTGTGGGTGGTTACAGGTTTTTCTTATGCGATGAAGCAAAAATTGACAATAAAGACAAACCATTGCTATCTACATCAAATTATTTTGAATTTTCAGAAACATTTATAAATGAATATCTTCCTTATACTATAGAGTTGGGGCGTTCATTTGTTCAACCCAATTTTCAACCCTCAAGACAAAACCGTAAGGGATTGTTCTCACTTGACAATTTATGGGATGGTCTTGGAGCGCTTGTAGTAGATCACCCAGACAAAAAATACTTTTTTGGTAAAGTCACTATGTATAGAAATTTCAATAAGCGTGCCAGAGATTTAATACTCTATTTTATGCACAAATTTTTCCCTGATAATGAAAATTTAGTTTACCCTTTCAATCCATTACCTATAGAAACACCTACAAAAGAATTTGAAGGATTATTCACTGAAAACAATTTTGAAGATAATCACAAAATATTGTTCCAGGAGGTGAGAAAATGTAATGAAAATATTCCACCACTAATCAACTCATACATGGGGCTTAGTCCTACTATGAAAACTTTCGGCACGGTATTCAACGAAGATTTCGGGGGTGTGGAAGAAACAGCTATACTTGTCAAAATAGATGATATTTATGCTTCTAAGAAAAAAAGGCATATTAATACGTATAAGAAATAAACTTTCCATTTACCATCATTGTTGTCCAAAAAAACGCAAACATGATTACGAGATTTTTCGCTTCGCTCAGAATGACAGGTTGTTACAAAACATCAAATGCTTTGTCATTCTGAGCGAAGCGAAGAATCTCGTAGTTTTTTTAGGACAATAGTAAATTAACATAAACAAAATGTTTATAAATAGCGCTGAATTCGTAAAAAGCTCCGTGAAAATAAGTGATTGTCCACAGTCTCTTTTACCTGAATTTGCTTTTATAGGCCGCTCAAACGTGGGGAAATCCACGTTAATAAATATGCTTGTAAACCGGAAAAAGCTGGCAAAAACCTCATCCACTCCCGGTAAAACACAACTTATTAATCATTTTTTAATAAATGAATCATGGTATTTGGTTGACCTTCCCGGGCTTGGTTTTGCTAAGGCGCCAATAAAAGAACAGAAAAAATGGGAAAAAATGATGAAAGAATATCTTCTGCAAAGAAAACAATTAATGTGTACATTTTTTCTTGTGGACATACGCCATAATGCTCAAAAAATAGATGTGGAGTTTATGAAATGGATGGGAATAAACCAACTTCCTTTTGCCATAATTTTTACCAAAACAGATAAACTCAGTAAAAACAAAATCAATAAAAATATTAACAACTATCTGAAACAACTTAGCGAAGACTGGGAACCCCTGCCCCCTGTATTTGTTTCTTCAGGTATTGAAGCTGTTGGAAGAAGCGAAATACTTTCTTACATTAATCAGTGCCAAAAACTTTTTAACAACAGCACTAATTATAAATAAAGATTGCAGTTGCAGTTTTCGAATTTTTTAATTATAAAAGCTTTCCTTTAGTTGGGTCTTATTAAATAAGTATATCAGGGCTTATATCTTGACTTGCTCAGAATTTCTTCCGAATCGGTTTTAGTAATCAACTCTCTTAGCGCTACATCTTGATTTCTTTCCATATACTCTCTAACGATTTGCCAACCAATCCATATAGCAACCCTGGGTGGAGAATCCCTTGTGAAGGCGGATGTAAAAGGAGCTTCTGTTATAAAACTACTGAATTCTTGCCGTTTTGCTGAAAACAATAGTTCATTATCAATAAAATAACTCCACACATGTCCTTTATTATGCTCCATCCAGGCCTCCTGTTCTGACGTGTAAGCAATTTTAGTAGTATCATTAAGATCAGGCAATATACAATCCAAAAAATAAAGCTTAATGCCTTCATATATCATATTGTCAAGAAGTGTCCTTGTCTTAAAATTATTTCCAATTAAATCTTCACCTAAGATATACATCACATCCCTTGTGATAAATTTAGGCGAACGTCGTATTACCTGATACTTAGGAATACCGGCCTGTTCGTATATTTCATGTTCCTCACCCAAATACATATCAAGGCCTATAGCTATGTTATCATCCTTGTACTTTATAGGACTAGTAACATCTAGTCCGGAAACATATGAAAAAATTTCCGGAATCTCTTTTTCCGGAAAATGATATTTATAATATTTGAATGCACTTGTTAGTTCTTTCTCTTGTTTATCCAAATCAGGAAATGCAAGCATCGTTTCGTCATACAAATCCAGTATCAGCGGATCCGTAATATAATCATATAATTGTTGCTGTGCAACAGGATTATCAATTTCATCACCCAAAAAAAAGTAAAACTCATCAATATGAGGCTTAATTTGCTCATGTAATTGAAAAGGATTAATATTAAACAGCAACTCTTCAAATCTCTTTATTTCAACGGTTTCCATCTTTATATCAGAAACATCTGCTTTATAAGGGGGTTGCCGTGTAGTTCCGGTATAATATACAATGGCTATTATAACCAGTACTAATATAACCGGAATAGCTCTTACTGTAGTTTTTCTATTCATATATTAAGACCCTAAAGTTTTTTTATATTTTTTCTAACGTAAATTTAGCGATGATATTTAATTTTTTAATCAAAATTTTGTCAAGCATGCTTCAAGACTATGTCTCCAATATGGTATTTTTAGGTTAAAATCATTTTTTATTTTATTTTTATTTAATAATGAGAACTTTGGCCGCTGAGCTTTAGTTTGAAACTCTTCGCTTAACACCGGGGTAATTTCGCAGGGAAGGTTACAATTATCAGAAATAGCCCAAGCTATATCATACCAGCTAGTAACGCCTTCATTGGAATAATTGTAGATTTCTGTCTTATCAATATTTTTTAAGGCTTTAGGTAATATTTCAATAACCATATTAGCAAGATCATATGCGTATGTTGGCGCTCCGATTTGGTCATAAACAACTCTAAGCTCACTATTTTTTTTACCTTTTTCAAGAATGGTTTTTACAAAATTTTTACCATAATATGAATACAGCCATGCGGTTCTAATTATCAAAGCTCTTTCAATGTTAGTAATAATTTCTTTTTCTCCTTCCAGTTTGCTTTTTCCATAGATTGTCCGGGGATTAGTTTGATCTTTTTCGGAATATGGCTTATTGCTTTCACCATCATAAACGTAATCAGTTGAAAAATGAATTAAAAACACATTTGCTTTATCACAGGCCAAAGCCAAATTTTTTGCTCCCTGCGCGTTTATAGCCATAGCTTCTTCAATATTAGTCTCAGCATTATCTACGGCTGTATAGGAAGCACAATTAATTATACAATCTATCTGCCGGGATTTTAACACATCTTCAATCCCCCCTGCCTCAGTAATATCAAGTTCATTACGTGTTGTAAAGGTAAAATGCTTGTCGTTATGTAGCATCGCAAGCTCCTTAAATTGATTGCCCAACTGCCCATTACTCCCTGTAACTAATATACGCATAAATATTTGCCGGTTTTGTTTATTAAAAAAATCGAATAAAATTTGTTTTATTCACATATTGATTTATGCATTTTTATAAAACTATGTTTAAGCTTATAAATTGCAATTATCAAATATATTTTCAAAGTATCTTATAGTTTCTTTAAGGCCATCATCCAAATCAACCACAGGTTTCCATTTAATTATTCTTTCTGCTTTTGTGGTGTCAGGGCATCGTTGCAGTGGGTCATCTTTAGGAAGTGGTTTAAAAACAATCTTTGATTTAGAACCTGTAAGCTGCAATACTTTTTCAGCGATTTCCAAAATCGAGTACTCAACCGAATTCCCAATATTAAGAGGACCTGTAACATCATCAGAGGTGTTCATAAAATCAATTATACCGTCAACCATATCATCAACATAACAAAAACTACGTGATTGCGAACCATCACCGAAAACTGTAATATCTTCATTTTTTAGTGCCTGAACTATAAAATTGCTAATGACCCTTCCATCAGTTGGGTGCATTCTCGGGCCATAAGTATTAAAAATTCTTGCAATTTTAATACGAACATTATTTTGCCGGTGATAATTAACAAAAAGAGCTTCGGCACATCTTTTGCCTTCATCATAACATGCACGTTCCCCTATTGGGTTTGCATTACCCCAATAACTTTCTGTCTGAGGGTGTTCTTCAGGATCACCATACACTTCGCTGGTTGATGCTTGCAAAATTTTAGCTTTAATACGTTTAGCAAGCCCAAGCATATTTATAGAGCCCATTACCGAAGTTTTGATGGTCTTTATTCCATTATACTGATAATGAATAGGAGATGCAGGACATGCTAAGTTATATATTTCATCAGCTTCAATAAAATAAGACATTGTAATATCATGCCTTATTAACTCAAACCATGGATTATTCAGTAGGTGTACAATATTTTCCTTTTGCCCTGTAAAAAAATTATCAAGACAATACACCTCATTCCCCATATCCAAAAGCTTTTCACAAATATGCGAACCCAAAAAACCGGCTCCTCCGGTTACAAGAATCTTTCTTTTTTTCATCTGAATA
>Ga0207421_10002403_pt1 | contig 23153 bp, 18 predicted proteins | sample SodLakKL_010_SED_4_FD_187542 | JGI IMG/M metagenome (GOLD analysis project Ga0207421, IMG submission 187542) | Alkaline sediment microbial communities from Lake Tanatar, Kulunda Steppe, Russia - 8KL_010_SED (SPAdes) (version 2) | ecosystem: Environmental > Aquatic > Non-marine Saline and...
TGCCGTGGACCGTGGGTTTTGAACGATTCCCTACAGGTGGGTGCCCTCTCAGCTGTTTTACAGGTCCTCTCTTCAGAGGCATCTGCGCCGCAGCTGAAGTCCGGGCTCCCTTTCATTCAATGTTGGCTCAAAACGTCATCGGTTTACACGAACACAGCAGGGTTATACTCACAATTGCCTTACTTTTTGCATAAAAATCATAGCACAAAAGCGGGACAGTTGCAAGCAGGGTTTTCAATATTCCCTACCGAATATTCTTTAATTTTTATTCATCTTCCCCACTTTCCTTAAGCATAATTCCTAGTTCTTCCAGTTGCTTTTCAGATACAGCAGCCGGCGCCCCGGTCATCAGACAGCTTGCTGCTGCGGTTTTGGGGAAGGGAATCACTTCCCTGATTGAATCATCCCCGGTCAGCAAGGCTATCAACCGGTCGAGCCCCAGGGCAATACCACCATGTGGCGGCGCCCCATAATTAAGAGCTTCCAGCAAAAAGCCGAATTTTCCCCGGCTCTCTTCCTCTGTTAAACCCAACAGGTTAAAGATTTTGCTTTGCTCTTCACGGTTATGGATACGAGTGCTGCCTCCACCTATTTCCACCCCATCAAGAACCAGGTCATAAGCCTGAGCTCGCACCGAGAGGGGATCTTTTTCCAGCAGGTGCACATCTTCATCTTTCGGAGCGGTGAACGGATGATGATCCGAATCATAACGCTGCTCTTCCTCGTTATAATGGAACAGGGGAAAGTCGACCACCCAGAGGAAATGGGGTTTGCTTGAAATCTCCGTCGGAGCCAACCTTGTCCGCAGATGACCAAGTACTTCGCAGGCGGTTTGCCACTGATCAGCCATAAATAAAAGCAGATCTCCTGAAGAAGCCCCCATTTCACTGTTGATTTCATCAATCAACTCCTGGTCAAAGAATTTGGCGATTGGCGAACGCCACCCTTCTTTCTCCACAACTGCCCAGGCCAAACCTTTAGCACCAAGCTGGCGGGCAAATAAGGTAAGATCGTCTAAATCTTTGCGGCTCATGCGCTCGCCACTGCCTGAAACACAGAGCCCTTTTACCGCTCCTCCACTCTCTAAAGCAGAGCGGAAAACTTTGAACTCACTTCTACCGGCAGGATCATTTAAGTTTACCAGCTCCATGCCGTAACGCACATCAGGTTTATCCGAACCAAAACGGTCCATTGCTTCATGGTAAGGAATTCTTAAGAAAGGCCTTTTTAGGTCAATGCCGAAAAATTCTTTCCACAGCGCAGCCATTAAGTCTTCCATGATTGCAAAGAGTTGTTCTGTACTGACAAAGGATGTTTCAATATCAACCTGGGTAAATTCCGGCTGCCGGTCCGCCCGCAGATCCTCGTCCCGAAAGCAACGGACTATCTGAAAGTAGCGCTCGATACCACTAACCATGAGCAACTGTTTGAACAGCTGAGGCGACTGGGGCAGGGCATAGAAAGAACCGCTTTGGAGCCGGCTGGGAACCAGAAAATCCCTCGCTCCTTCCGGGGTGCTGCGGGTAAGCATGGGAGTTTCTATCTCCATAAATTCATAGTGATCCAGGAAATCACGGATCAGTTTGACCGCCCGGTGGCGTAGCTGCATTTTTTTGAGCATTTCCGGTCGGCGCAGGTCCAGGTAGCGATAACGCAGACGCAGGTTATCGTCCACCTTAACCCCATCTTCAATGTAGAAAGGTGGAGTTTTTGAAGTATTTAGTATTTCTAAGAAATCAGTTTTCAGTTCGATTTCGCCGGTAGGCAGGGCAGGGTTCACGGTTTCTTCAGATCGCCGCACCACTTCGCCTTCCACCGAAATAACATATTCGCTGCGAAGCCCTTCCGCCTGCCGAAACATTTCGATGCCCTGTTTCTGGTCAAAAACCAGCTGCATTACACCGCTCCGGTCGCGCAGGTCGATGAAGATTAGCCCGCCGTGGTCGCGACGCTTGCCCACCCATCCGCAGAGCCTGACCTTTTTCCCGACATGTTTGAGGTCCAGGTTGCCACAGTAGTGGGTCTTTACTGCCCTCTCTCCGTCTTCTGGAAGGAGAACTTCGGCATCTTCCCCGTGATCCGGGGCTTTTTCTTCCACTACATCAACCTCGCCGGTAACATTTCTGTTACCGCTACTGCGTTCTTCTAACAGTTTGTCGATTAAATCCTTGCGGGACAGGTCCACCTGCTCGCCGGTCTCCATGTTGCGAAGGGCCAGTCTTCCCCGGGTAATTTCTGCTTCACCAAGGATAACTACCTCTTTATAGCCACGCCGCCCGGCATATTTCATCTGGGCTTTGAGACTTCGCTGAAGCAGGTCTGTTTCGGCGGCAATCCCTTGATCCCGCAGTTCGTGGGCCAGGGCCAACGCTTCTTTCTCCATCCCTTCGCCTGCAGCAGTTATAAATACAGGGGGACAGGGGTCGGGCATAACCTTATCCCAGTCCATGGTCAAAAGAACCCTTTCCACACCGAAAGCTACTCCCACACCGGGGACATAGGGCCCTCCGATGTGTTCGACCAGGTGATCATAGCGGCCGCCGCCGCACAAGGAGGCCTGGGCTCCCTTTTCACCGGCCGTAATTTCAAATGCCGTGCGGGTGTAGTAGTCAAGACCTCGTACAAGCTTGGGATTAAGGTGAAAAGGAATCTGCAGCTTCTCAAGCAGGGCTTTGACCTGCTCAAAGCTATTTTCACAGTCCTCGCAGAGATGATCAATCAACCTTGGCGCATCGGCAACCAGTGATTGGCACTTCTCTTCTTTGCAGTCGAGGACCCGTAAGGGATTATTTTTATAGCGATTCCGGCAGTCGCCGCACAATTCGCCCTCTACCTGCTCGAGTATGGGGATAATCGTTTCCCTGTAGCGAGGGCGGCAAGCGGGACAACCCACACTGTTTAATTCAATAGAGAGGTTTTCAATTTGTAGAGCCCGAAAGAAATTATAGCAAAAGGCAATAATTTCAACATCGGCAACCGCCTGTTCCGAGCCGAATATTTCAAGACCAAACTGGTTGAACTGGCGATAACGCCCGGCCTGGGGTCGGTCATAACGAAACATCGGACCGCTGTAAAATAGTTTTATTGGCTGTGGTCTTTCGCCAAGGTTGTTTTCCAGGTAAGCCCTGGCAACTGCAGCGGTAAGTTCGGGCCGCAGGGTCAAATCACGTCCCCGCCGATCTTTAAAAGAATACATTTCTTTAGAGACAATATCACTGTCTTCCCCCACACTGCGGGCAAACAGTTCGGTTTGTTCAAACATAGGGGTCCTTATTTCACCAAACCCATAAAGGTCACAGAATTTCTTAAAAGTTTCTTCCAGGTAATGCCATTTTTCAGCTTCTTCAGGTAAGATGTCGCGGGTGCCGCGTGGTGCTCTGTAGTTCATATGAATTCTCCTCTCTTAAAAAACAACATCATTCTATCCAATCTAAAACGCGGTGTCAATGTTAACGGGTTTACACGGTCTAAAAAAATCAAGGTAACTTTATCTTCGTACGGCTTTTTTTCATTATCCTCAGCAAGCCTGAAGTGAAAACCCAGGCAAGCTTAAAATGAGGGCTTAAATTACATTGGTAAAGCAAGGCCTGAAGCGGGCTGACCGATAGGATGCCGGCTAACGAAAAAGAGCTTCAGAATGAGCTCATTAGACGCCTATAACAAAAAGCCGCCACGAAAAAAATCGCAGGGGCTGAAAAAAATGTTTGCATAGATTCCTTATTTTAAAGAATTAGTTAACTAAAACTGCTTTTTGCTATCAAGCAGCATAGTTACAGGACCGTTATTGTCCACAAATATACGCATGGTTTCCTGGAACTGTCCTGTAGCAACATTGATACCGGCATTTTTCAACCGCTCGCAAAAATCCTTGTAAAGTTCCTGGGCTTTGTCAGGAGGCGCTGCCGCAGTAAAACCGGGGCGCCTTCCTTTGCGGCAATCGCCGTAAAGGGTGAACTGGGAAATGCAAAGCACCTCTCCGCTGCTTTCTTGTACGGAAAGGTTCATCAACCCTTCATTATCTTCAAATATACGCAGCCCCGCTATTTTACCGGCCATGTAATCGTTATCTTCCGGGCCATCTTCTTTGCCGACCCCGAGAAAAACTACTAGTCCCGGGCCAATCTCACCGACTACCTCTCCATTTACTTCAACCCCTGCTTTGTGGACTCGTTGAACCACTGCCCTCATCTGGCGTTCCTCCTACTTTTTCTTTTTTTTGTTGCTTGCGCTGTTTGATCCGCACAGGTAGCGGCGCACTTCAAAAACTTCCTTTATTTTTTTGATTTTGTTCATCACCTGGTCCAGATGTTCCTGGTCCCTAACCACCATGGTTAAATAAATCGTAGCAACATCGTTTTTATCGGTCCGGGCCGTGACGGCGGTAATATCGACCTTGCTTTCATTAACCGAGGCCATAATATCGGCCAATAGATTCTTACGGTCATCGGCATACACTTCTATATCTACCGGGTAGGACGCTTCCGGGGCCTTTTCCCAGGTGGCATCCAGGAAGCGGCTGTTTTCGTTGGTTTGCTGGGCCAGGTTTGGGCAATCGCGACGGTGAACAGATACGCCCCGCCCCCGGGTAATGAACCCAATGATGTCATCCCCGGGAACAGGATTGCAGCAGCGAGCCATCCGCACGAGCAAATTGTCCATCCCTTCGATGGAAACTCCGGGGGAAGTGCGTTCCGGTCGCTTAACCGGTTTAACTTCCGGCAGTTCTTTTTCCTCTTCCTCTTCACCGTATTTACGTTTGTATTCTTCTCGCAGGCGGCTAATCACCTGATTAACGGTAACCCCGCCATAACCAACCGCGCTGTATAGATCCTCAATGGTCTGAATATTGAAGGTGCGCGCAGCATCCTCCAAAAGATCGCTTTTTAAAGCGATGCGTTTTTCGGCATTGATCCTCTTGATCTCTTTTTCCAGCATTTCACGGCCTTTTTCAATATTTTCTTCACGGCGTTCTTTTTTGAACCAGTTGCGAATCTTATTTTTCGCATGTGATGTTTTGACCATCTTCAGCCAATCCCGGCTCGGCGATCCCTGCTTGGAGGTAACCACTTCGACCATGTCACCGGTTTTCAACTGGTAATCAAGTGGCACCAGGCGGCCGTTAACCCGGGCACCGGTACAGTGGTTGCCTACATCAGTGTGGATTTTGTAAGCAAAATCAAGCGGAATCGAGCCGGTCGGCAGGTCAATAACATCGCCTTTAGGGGTGAAAACAAAGACTTCGTCGGTGAAAAGTTCACCTTTTATATCTTTGATAAAATCCCGGGCATCGCGGTAATCATGCTGCCATTCCAAGAGTTGTCGCAGCCAGGTCAGCTTTTCGTCCGGAGCCTCACCACTGCCCGGTTTTTCCTTGTAGCGCCAATGGGCGGCAATGCCGTACTCCGCGGTGCGGTGCATATCCCAGGTGCGGATCTGGATTTCGGCCAGTTCGTTTTCTGCGGCAAAAACCGTAGTATGCAGGGATTGGTACATATTGGGCTTGGGCATGGCAATAAAATCTTTAAATCGCCCCGGAATCGGCTTCCAGATGGTGTGGACAATACCTAAAGTATGGTAGCAGTCTTTTACCGTATCGACAATAATGCGCACAGCAGTAAGGTCGTAAATTTCATTTAAATCTTTGCCCTGGGCTTTCATCTTGTTGTAGATACTATAAAGGTGCTTGGGACGGCCCTGGATTTCCGCACTGATGGAAGCCTCGTCCAGGTAATCTTGCAAAATCCAGATGATCCGGTTAATAAAGTTTTCGCGCTCTTTTCTTTTCTTGGCCAGTTTTTCGACCAGCTGAAAATAATCATCGGGTTGCATGTAGCGAAAGGCCAGATCTTCAAGCTCCCATTTGATCATATAAATTCCAAGTCGGTGTGCCAGGGGAGCATAGATTTCAAGGGTTTCGCGGGCAATTTCTTTTTGCTTGTGGGTATTCAAGTAGCGCAGGGTCCGCAGATTATGAGTTCTGTCAGCCAGCTTGATTAAAACCACCCGAATATCCTGGGCCATGGCAATAAACATCTTACGCAAAGTTTCCGCCTGCTGCTCTTCCTTAGAGGTGAAATCAAGGCGGCTTAACTTGGTTACCCCGTCCACCAGGGAAGCCACTTCTTCCCCGAACTCTTTTTTAATATCTTCTAAGGTGACAGATGTATCTTCCACCACATCATGGAGGAGGCCGGCAATTATGGTCACCAAATCAAGCTCCAGCTCGGTCAGGATTAAGGCAACCCCCAGCGGATGGGTAACATATGATTCCCCGGACTCCCGTCTTTGACCGTAATGGGCCTGCACAGAGAACTCGTAAGCCTTTTCGACAAGGGCCCAGTCCTCCATATCAGGGTAATAACGGTGAATCCGATTTTTTAACTCCTTCATTTTTTCTTCTTTAACAACCATATTTTTCAATCCTGCCCAGACAGACATTTTAGGATCTTCATATCTATGATACAAGAAAAAAGCAATTAATTCCACAGGGGGTTATTAGTATCATAACAAAACATTTGTCATATACCACCGGCGCCCCTTAAATTATGAAGATAGTTTCATTATATTCTTTTCGGTTTTTGCTGCGATCCAGAAATAGTTAAATATCAACATAAAGCCGCTTAACTGTTTCTCTTTTGCTGTAGAATTAGCAGCCGGCTGTATGCTGATGAAAGAACGAAGCAATCTCGCCGGGAGGAGCTTCAAGCAGCATTTTTTGAAACTGCTCACAGTCTTTGCGCAGTTTAGTTGTAGCTTGATAGGTCGCGGATTTTTCTATACAGGCAGGCCAATCTTTTTTTAGTTCAACCCGGCCCGGGGCAAGGCGCCCATCTTCAAGCAAGCCGGCCTCAGAAAAAATGTCTGCCGCTCTTTTCCAAAAAGTGGGGGCAGCATCAATTTCAAGGCAATCTTTCACCGCTTCCGGAAATAAAGGTGACTGATCCTCTGCTTCAACTTTTTCATAAGCCTCGAGGATTTTTAGCAGCTGTTGCTCCGAGGGCAGAGAAAGATCCAGCAATCGGTAATTACGCTGCAGGTCTTCTTTCCCATAGAGCAAATAAATAGTTAATGCTTTTGCCTGCATAGGGCCTTTAATGATGTAGGCAAGCAAACCCTCAAAAAGCGGTAGGTCGTAAAGGATAAGCGGGTTTTTATCCGCAGGGATCTCGATATTGCCGCTAAGAACGCTGCTGGTAACAAACATCGACCGGCTGCCCTGTGGACAACTGCTTTCCAGTTTAGCCGCCCTGGCTGCGGTGGAGGCAAATAAAACTGCATTGCCTTTACTATTTGCGGCAATCTCTTTGGCCCGGTCAAAACGATTTCTGCAGCCGCGCCAGTCGATAATCTCCAGCCTTCCATCAATAATATTATCGCTGTAACTGAGATCTTTGACTTCAGTTTCCAGGGTCCGCTGATCCCGGTAAAAACCTTCTTTTAATTTGAAAGCCAGGTCGACCAGGCGGCCTTTTTCCAGTTTTTTCAACAGCGGCGCTCCTGAAAAAACAATCGGTGTAAGGGTGCGCCCGTTTTTCTGCAAGTTGAGCTTAAGATGTTTTTGATCAGCTCCCACCAGACGCCATGATTTTAACTCCCAGCTACAGCTGCCAAAAATCGGGGCCGGGTTAGCCGTGCCGAAAGGCTGCAGCTGTTCAATCTGTTCGACCAGTTCAAACCGGAGATCAGAGTGTTCAAGCTCGGCATCAATGTGTAGGTATGGCCGGAGCTGGTTTGCATCCAGGTGCTTTTCCGCATAGTCATTCAATCCTTCACGCAGTTCTTCAATCCACCGGGGATTAATCGCAAAACCTGCCGCCTGCTCATGGCCGCCGAAACGTTCCAGTAAAGAGGAGTATTCAGCCAGGGCAGCAGTGATATCAAAACCGGGAATGCTGCGGGCAGACCCGCGTCCTTCTTCACCTTCCAGGGCTACCAGGCAAACCGGCCGGTTATATTTTTCGACAAGCCGGGAAGCAACTATCCCGATTACCCCGTGATGCCATTTTTCATCAGCCAGAGTGATGATTTTATAATCTTTTTCGGCCAGCATGGTTTCAGCACTTGTTTCTGCTTCAATTAGAATATTCTGCTCGGTTGAGCGTCTTAACTGGTTGGCTTCATGCAGGTAGTAAGCCAGTTCTGTAGCTCTTGCAGGATCTTTTTCTAGCAAAAGCTTAGCCGCCGGCAGAGCTTCGCCCATGCGGCCCACTGCATTAACCGAAGGGGCCAGGATAAAAGAAAGAGCACCGCTGGAGATCCGCTCCCGCTCCAGGCTTACCGCCTCACGCAGCGCTTTAAAACCGGGACGCTGCCCCTGGCGCAAAACTGCAAGCCCGGTGTGCACCAGGACCCGGTTTTCATCAAGCAAAGGAACAACATCGGCAGCCGTTCCCAGGGCGACAAGATCAAGTAAGTGTTCCGGAAAAGAGCAGCCGGAGCGTTCCATAAGGGCACAGGCTAACTTAAAAGCGACGCCCGCGCCGGACAATTCCTTGAAAGGATAAGGACATTTTTCCTGGTGAGGATTGAGAACCGCTGTAACTCCCTGCAACTCCTGCAAGGGTTGGTGGTGATCGGTAATCACCAGATCAAGACCCAACGAATAAGCATATTCTACTTCTGTAGAAGCATTGATTCCGCAATCGACGGTAACCACCAGGGAGACTCCTTCTTCCTTAAACTTTTTCAACGGCTCCTTGTGCAAACCGTAGCCTTCTCCAAACCGGCTGGGCAGGTAATAATCAACGTTGGCGCCCAGCTGCTCCAGGGTTTCAGTCAAAATAGCGGTGGCAGCAATCCCGTCGGCGTCATAATCACCGTGGATCATGATTTTCTCATCTTTATCCAGGGCTGCCAGCAACCGAGTAACAGCTTCCTCCACGCCTCGCATCAACCAGGGGGAGTGAAGCTGCCTTGTAGATGGGTATAAAAAAGCCCGGGCCTCTTCGTGATCGGTGATTCCACGGTTGATTAAAAGCCGGGCCAGGGCCTGGTTTAGTCCTAACCTGTAAGCAAAGCTTAAAGCTAACTCATCGTTGTTCTGCTCGGGCCAGATCCACTGTCTACCTTTCAGGCTCATGCGGATCTTCTTCCTCTCCTTCTTCAACCGGTTTATCTTCTTCCATGCCGCCTGTTTTTTCAGAATCCTCTCTGCTGCCGGGTTCTTCCGGTTCGTCCCATTCTTCCGCTGTTTCTACTTCCGGTGAATCCTCAGGAACAGAGACAGCTTTATTCAATTCAGCTTCGAGAAATAATTTTTGTTCTTCAAGGTCTTTGACCTTTTTTTGCAGGGCTTCTTTTTCATGGCGGGCCTGGCGGAAAACCAGGGCATTGCTGATCCCGCGAAACAAGCTGAAAAGCCCCATTGCCAGTGCACCTGCAAAAGCGGACCCCAGGATTAAAATTATCAGGGGGAGATTGGTTTTTCCGAAAATATAATTAAGGGTAACCGGCTCGGTATTGGCTATAGCCAGCAGGGCAATAAGCAGGCTAAAAACCAACGCTAAAATTAAGTATAAAGAACCCATTATTATTCCCTTCTCTCATCGTTTATTTAAGATAAAGTTACTGCTCAGCCGTGTAATTTTTTGATCTAGCGCCAGCTCATCGCTGCGAACAATACATAAATCATGCCGCTTCACAATTCATCTTAGTTTTCCCCGCTATCGGTATTACGTGCTGCCTTACGACCGGGCAGGCTAAGCTTGTAATCCTGCAAATTAAGCCATAAAGGACTGGCAATGAATATGGAAGAGTAAGTACCGACAAGGACCCCTGTGATCAAAGCGATGACAAATACGATCAAGTCAAGGCTACCGATAAAGTAGTTGAAGCCGACCAACAGGGAGATGAGCACAAACAGAGTGGTCAGGGAAGTGTTGATTGAGCGAACCAGGTTTTGGTTAATACTTTCATTGACCACAGCAGAATAATCTTTTTTCTTGCGGTACTGGATATTTTCCCGAATTCGGTCCATGATCACGATGGTATCATTAACAGAATAACCAAACACGGTCAATATTGCAGCGACGAAAGGTACGTTAATTTCCAGCTGGAACAAAGAAAAAATACCGAGCACAATAAGAATGTTGTGCAGCAAGGCTGAAATTGTAGCCAGGGCAAACTTAAATTCAAAACGATAAGTAATATAGGCTATCATGGCAGCGATTGCAACTACTAAAGCTAAAACAGCCTGGCGGGCGAGTTCGCCCCCGATTACCGGACCGACACTTTCCACCCTCGAATCAGCGAGATCCATTTGTGGGAAACTGTCCTGGAAATCTTGCATTACCGATTCACGACGATCCTCTCCCATGTACGGTCCTCTGATAATCAGGCCTTCGTCAGTGGGCTCCCCGGCCAGGTCGCGCCCCTGAACTACCTGTATCGCAGCTCCTTCCAATTCCTCGTAAGGGGCCAGAACTGTTTCGACTTCTTCCCTTGCAAAATCTTCACCAAAGGTCAACTGAAAAACAGTTCCCCCCGTAAAATCAATTCCTAAGTTTAAGCCGAATATACCAAGCGAGATGATCCCGGCAACAATAAGGACCAAGGAAATGGTGTAAGCTTTGCGGCGGTTACCAATAAAGTTAATCATTATGTTTTCACCCCCACATAAGCCCCGCTCTGAATAGCACCGGCCTTAAAAGCAAGGCGCATCAGGAAACGGGTCAGGACAATAGCAGTAAACATACTGCAAAGAATTCCGATAAACAGGGTTATAGCAAAACCCCTCACCGGGCCACTGGCTAAAATAAACAAGACAATGGTTACAATCAGGGTAGTAACATTGGCGTCCAAAATCGCCCTGAAGGCGCGCCGGAAACCACTTTCCATGGCGCTGCGCAAAGATCTACCCGTACGCAGTTCATCCTTGATCCGCTCAAAAATAATCACGTTGGCATCCACGGCCATACCGATTGAAAGAATCAACCCGGCAATACCCGGCAGGGTTAGTGTAGTGGGCAACTGGGAAAGTACAAAAAGAACCAGGGATGTATAAAACACCAGGGCTACTCCGGCGATAACTCCGGCCGCCCGGTAATATATGAACATAAAAAGCAAGACCATTGCCAGTCCAACCCCGGCGGCAATTGCTGCAACTTCCTCAGTCCGCTGGCCTAAGGTTGGTCCCACCAGGCGCGATTCGAGCTCGCGCAATTCCACCGGCAAAGCACCGCTGCGTAAAAGCAGGGCCAACTCAGAGGCTTCTTCAAAATCAAAATCCCCTTCAATTGTAGCCTGCCCTTCAGTAATGACCGCCCTGACCACCGGCTCTGAAATTACTTCATCATCTAAGACGATGGAGATCGGTTCTCCGTAATATTTTTCAGTAGCCTCGGCAAACAGCGCCTGCCCTTCCCGGTCAAATTCAAGGCTGACAAAGGGATTGGGTGAAACCTGTGGGTTCCTTTCGGCCCGGGCCTGCTCGAGGTTGGCCCCGGTAACAATTTCTTCTCCATCCGGGCCGACAAATTCCAGCATAGCCGTGCGCCCGACAATCTCCCGGGCCTGTTCTGGATCATCAAGATCCGGGAGCTCAATCCGAATGCGGTCATCACCCTGAGGAGCAATGACCGGTTCCTCCACGCCCAGCTCATCGATCCGGCTGCGGATTACCGTAATGGCACGCTCTATAGTATCTTCGTCCACTTCCCGGTCCTCGGTTTCCACGGCTTCCATCAACATATAGAGCCCACCGGCAATATCCAGGCCCCGCCTAATTCCGTCTTCCCGGTCAGCCGCATTTTGAAAGGACCAGTAACCGGAAGCAAAAATCAACAGGCACAAAATTACTAAAACCAGGAAAAGTCCCGGTTTAAAATTTTTTTTCAATCTAGATCACTCTCCATCCCTTTTTACACATGGCTCTTTTTATAACCTGTTTCACCCCCACTTACAACCTGGCAGCCACTTTTACTATGACCGGCTTAACTTTAATTCGGGGCTAACTTTAAGTAAGGTTCAATTATTTCTTTCAATAGCCATATATCGTTTACCGGGATAATTGCAGCTTCTCCAATTTTTTTAGGCAAAACAAAAATTAAGTCGTCTTCCCGGCGTTTTTTATCTTGCCTTAGTTTATCGATTACAAGCTCTGCGGTCAAGCCCGCAGGAGGTTTTTTTAGTCTTATTTGCGCAAGCAATTTCCTGATTCGATCTGCTGAAGCGGAATCAAGCAAAGAAAGACGCTCCGCCAGATCCACCGCAACATTTATACCGATCAATACAGCTTCACCGTGTAAAAAGTGGCTATAATCCGTGGACGCCTCCAGGGCATGGCCGGTAGTGTGGCCAAAATTGAGCACTCGCCGGTAATCCTTTTCATATTCGTCCGCTTCTACAATATTTGCCTTTGCCCTTACAGACCCGGTTACGGCATCTGCAAGAACATCGTCGCAGGCTTTTAACAGTTCCCCTATATTTTCCTCCAGCCAGAAAAAAAACTCGCTGTCCACAATAATCCCATATTTTAACACTTCAGCCAGTCCCGCCAAAAATTGGTCACCGGGTAGACTCTTGAGAGCTTGGGGGTCGATTAATACTAATCGGGGCGGGTATATTGTTCCAATTAAATTTTTCCCGCAGGGGTGATTTACCGCCACTTTACCACCCACACTACTGTCCACCTGGGCTAACAGGGTGGTGGGGAGCATAACCAGAGGAACGCCCCGCATGTAGGTGGCAGCGACAAAACCGGCCAGGTCTCCTACGACCCCACCCCCCAGGGCGATCACCGGTGAATTGCGGTCCAATCCGGCTTCTACGGCGGCATCATAGAGGCGAGAAGCCTCGTTTAAATTTTTGGATTGCTCACCTGGCTCAATCAAAGAAACAAAAGGTTTTAAATTCACTTTCGCCAGCGACTGCTCCACTTCTTTCCCGTAGAGTTCATAAACCTTCCGGTCACTGACTAAAAGCGCCCTGGTAGAGGGAAACAATAAGCGAAGGGCTTCACCGACCTGCATCAGCGCATCCTTTTCTACTACAACCCGGTAAGTAAAACCGGCTGTTTTTACTAAGATTTCACGTTCTGTCATCAAGCTGCCCCTTTTATCAGAATTAATTTCAAAAATTAGGGCTGATAAAACTCCGGCTTACCCGGTTAACTTTAAAGATTTAATCATTTTTCCTTAACCGGCTGTTCACCTTCCGGAGATAAAAGTCAAAAGCCTGCTCTATTTCCTCGAGAAAATCACCGCAAAATTTCTCCCTGAAAGCTACAGCCAATTCCCAGGCTGCAACCGCTTCAGCCACAACCGCAGCGGCAGGAACGGCACAAACATCAGATCGTTCCACGGAACCCGTGGCTTCTTTACCGCTTGCGAGGTCAACACTGGAAAGCGGGTCGGTTAAAGTGGGAATCGGCTTCATCGCTACCCTGATCACCAGGGGTTCACCGTTGGTAACCCCGCCTTCCAGGCCGCCGGCGTTATTGGTGACACGGCCGATGCCCCTGTTAGATTGAAAATCAATGGCATCGTGCACTTCTTTACCACTCATGGCTGCAGCGGAGAATCCGGTTCCAATTTCAACCCCCTTAATGCCCTGGATACTGCTAAGGGCCCCACAAAGCCGACCGTCCAGCCGCCGGTCCCAGAAAACATGGCTGCCAAGTCCCGGAGGAACACCTGTGATATACAGTTCAACGATACCGCCCAGGCTATTACCTTCCCGGTGGGCCCTATCAATTTCTTCGATCATGAGCGGTTCTTTTTCCGGGTCGGCACAGCGCAGGGGGGAAGTTTCCACTTGCTCGACAAACTCAGGCAGCGCTTCCGTTTTTGCTCTCCCGGTTACAGAACCAATTTGGATAACATGGCTGTAAATAGATACTCCGAATTTTTCAAGCAGAATGCGCCCCACGCTGCCAACGGCCACCCGCATTGCCGTTTCGCGGGCGCTGGATCGCTCCAGCACCAGGCGCAAATCCTCATAGTTATACTTTAGTCCCCCGGCCAGGTCGGCATGACCCGGACGGGGCCGGGTAACAGGTTTCAGGCTTCCGGGAGGCTCGCCTTCTGGAGACATGGCGTTTTGCCAGTTTGCCCAGTCTTTATTTTTTACCTGCATGGTAAGCGGGCTGCCGATTGTGCAACCAAAACGCAAACCTGATAGTATTTCCACCCGGTCCTTTTCAATTTTCATGCGCCCTCCCCGGCCGTAACCTGCCTGGCGGCGCTCCAACTGCCGGTTAATCGCCTCTGTATTTAAAGCAAGCCCTGCCGGCAACCCTTCAATTATTCCCGTCAAGCAGGGGCCGTGTGATTCTCCACCGGATAAGTAACGCAAAAAAATCAGCCTCCCTTTTCAGAAGCTTCCAAATTGGGATAAGAGCTATTTTGTGCTTCAGATTATATCAGGCGAAATGCGCCTTCCAGGAATAATAGTTCTCTCTTCCACCCGGCGGGACCGCTAAAACCACCCAGGCTCATGTCACTTTTAATCACGCGGTGACAGGGTACCATGATTGGGTGGCGATTTGCGCCAAGCGCCTGTCCGGCTGCCCGCCAGGCCACTGGAGAACCGGCTTTTTTAGCCACCTCCCGGTAAGTGCTAACCGTCCCGTAGGGGATTTCACTCACCTTTTCAAGCACCTTCCCGGTAAAAGGGGCATAACCACTTCGGTCCAACAGGTAATTGCTCCAGTCCACAACTTCGCCCGCCAGATAACGGTTAAAATCCTCGGGCAACTTTGTAAAAGGTAGCCTTCGTTCCCGGGATCTTTCCTCAGGCGCAGATCCCGGGAATAAGATCCTGTAAATACCGCTATCATTAAAAAGCACAGTAAATATCCCCCGGGGCGTAGCAATATAATCACAGTATAATTCCATCCGGCAAGACCTCCTATAGAGGCATGCTTTTTCTCTGGCGACGGTCGAAAACAGCCAGTTCAGTATAACCGGCCGCTTTCAAAGCGGAAACTGCTTCAGTTAAGTAACGGCCAACCTGCTCCGGGGCATGGGCATCAGACCCCAGGGTTACAGAGACACCTTCGGAAAAGCAGGCTTGAATAAACTTTTGATCCGGGTAAAAATCCCCGACCGGGGCATCACGTCCGGCGGTATTAAGTTCGAAGCAAACCCCTGTGTCTTTTAATAACCGGGCTGTTTCTCTGCGCAACGGATCAAGATCTATATCGGGACGGTAATCGAATTTTTTGATCACATCAAGGTGCCCGATAATATCAAATAATCCGCTTTTGCAGAGATCCTTAACCAGGTCGAAGTATTTCCGGTAGAGAAACTCCAGGTCGCAATTATTATAATCTTCGGCATAAACGGGATGGGTAAAATCCCACCGGCCCATAAAGTGGATTGAACCGGTTATGTAATCAAAATTGTACTTTTCGAGCAGCCTGGCCAGTTTCTCCTCGGTGCCGGGAATGTAATCTACTTCAACCCCCAGTTTAACAGAAGGGGCTTTTGTTTCACTTTTTAACCCCTCAACATCAACAATATACTGCTCCAACTCATCCGGCTCCATGGTTACCTGGGCACGTGGTTCAAATCCGAGCAACCCGAGGGGAAAATGGTCGGCAAAACCCACTTCCCGAAGCCCCTTCATTTCCGCTTCTGCCAGGTAATCGGAAAGGGAGCCTGTAGCGTGACAGCAGCGAGTGGTGTGCAGGTGATAATCAATCATCGGCACCCTCCCGTTTTTCCATCTCAGCCAGGGTATTGTAAAAACAGGAATACCGTCCCGTATGGCAGGCTTTTCCTGGACCCTGGGGAATAACTTTAACCAGCAGGGTATCAACATCACAATCGGCATAAAGAGCTTGCAAAGCAAAAAAATTGCCGGAAGTCTCCCCCTTCACCCAGTATTCCTGGCGACTACGGCTCCAAAAACAGACCTTGCCAGTAGCAATCGTCCGCTTGAGCGCTTCCTCGTTCATATAACCTACCATCAATACAGCATTATTGCGCTCATCCTGGATCACCGCCGGCACCAGGCCATTTTGATCATATTTTAACTCCCCCGTCTGGAGGGGAGATAACCCTTCTTCTCCTTTAAAATTAGCCATGACCAAACCTCCATCTTTGGTTAATAATACTAAATTTATTTAAACACCTCCATGGCTTCCGGTAAGGTAAGCTGGTTGGTATAAAGTGCTTTACCGATGATCACACCCTTGACCCTGTCCCGGTAAGGCTTTAAAGAAGCAAGATCATCTTTTGAGGAAATACCACCGGACATAATTATTGAGAGGGAAGTGTGATTTAGCATTTCTTGCAGGCCTGACAAGGAGGGACCCTGCATGGTACCATCCCTATGGATGTCGGTATAGATGACTTCTTTCACGCCCCATTGCTCGACCCGGGCTGCCAGTTCCACCGCTTTTACCGCGGATGACTCCGTCCATCCCTTTACAGCCACCATCCCGTCCCTGGCATCGATGCCCACTATAATATTTTCCCCATAGGCATCAACCAGGCTGCGGGCCAGTTCGGGATTTTCAATGACTATCGTACCAAGGATCACTCTCGATACTCCCGTCGAAATTGCTTTTTCCACGGCCTCCCGCGATCTGATCCCCCCGCCGAGTTGGAGGGGAATGCGTACTTCTTCCCCGATTTTCCCGATCATTTTTGCATTTTGGGAAAAACCGGTAAAAGCACCGTCGAGATCGACCAGGTGGAGCATTTTTGCCCCCAGCTGTTCCCACTGGCGGGCAACTTCCACCGGATTATCACCATATACAGTTTCCTGTTTAGGATCCCCCTGGTAAAGGCGGACACAGCACCCCCGGCGCAAATCAATAGCAGGAATGACCAACAAACCCTTTCACCTCATTCCAAATAATCCTTTGTCGATAACAACTCTTCGTACCCCTCAATCAAGGAGGAAGCCTGGTTTAATGCCCTGGCTGCAGCTTTGAATGAAGCTTCAATAATATGATGCCGGTTGTGACCGTGACTCATTAATAGATGCAGATTTAACCTACCCTCGTTAACAAATGCCTGCCAAAATTCCCTAAAAAGCCCGGTATCTATAGATCCTAACTGCCCTTCCGGTAATTGCAGCTCGTAATACAGGTAAGGTCGCCCGGAAAGGTCAGTTGCAGCAGTAACCAGGGCATCATCCATGGGAACGGTAAAATTGCCGTACCTACCAATGCCTTTTTTATCACCCAGGGCATCGTAAAATCCCTTGCCCAGGCACAAACCAATATCTTCTACCAGGTGATGTGCATCTACTTCTAAATCACCCTCAGCCCGGATAGTCAGGTCAAAAAAACCATGACGGCTAAATAAATCAAGCATGTGCTCAAGGAAAGGAAGGCCGGTCTGTAAATCAGACCTGCCACTGCCATCAAGGTTTAGGTCCAGTGAAACCCTGGTTTCTTTAGTTTTGCGCTCGATTTTTATCTGGCGGTTCATTCTTTTTCCCCCTTAACAGTACTGCCCGGGCATGGGCCTCAAGACCTTCACAACGGGCCAGTTCTGCAATCTGCGGTGCTGATCTTTGCAAGGCTCCGGCCGTATAACTTAACACATGCGATCTTTTAATATAATCATAAACCCCGAGGGCGGACGCATAGCGGGCTACCGTCCCGGTCGGCAAGATGTGGTTTGAACCGGCCCAATAATCGCCCAGGGCCTCCGGGGTATAGGGACCGATAAATACAGCCCCTGCGCTTTCAATTAAATCAAGATACTGCCAGGCATCATCAAGGTGCAACTCGAGGTGCTCGGGAGCCAATTCGTTGACCACCGACCAAGCCTCGGCTAAAGAGTGAACCAAAATGATCGCTCCCTGCCGGTAAAGTGCTTCCGCGGCAATTTCTTTCCGGGGCAAGGTACTCAGTTGATCCTCTAAGTGTCTCTTGACCTCTGTTCCCAGCAGTTCGGAAGCGGTAATCATAATCGCTTTGGATAGCGGATCGTGTTCGGCCTGGGAAAGCAGGTCCGCAGCAACATAAGCGGGATCAGCATCTTCACCTGCAACGATCACTATTTCACTGGGTCCGGCGAGCATGTCAATACCCACTTCCCCAAAAACTTCCCTTTTGGCCAGGGTAACATAGATATTACCAGGTCCCACTATTTTCTGCACTACCGGTACCGTTTCAGTGCCGTAAGCCATGGCAGCAACTGCCTGAGCACCGCCGACTTTAAAAACAGCGGAAACCCCGGCTTCCCGGGCCGCGACCAGGGTTAGTGGGTTTATTTTTCCTTTGTTATCCGGCGGGGTGCAGATACAGATATTTTTCACCCCGGCCACTCGGGCTGGAACTACAGCCATTAGAACCGATGAAGGGTAAGCCGCCGTGCCACCGGGGATGTACGCTCCCGCAGATTGAAGCGGCTTAAAACACTGCCCGGCAATCCATCCCGGTCCGCTATCCCACCAATCCTGTTCAACCTGGTGGCGATGAAAGCGTTCAACATTGTTTTTTGCCTCACGGATAAGTTCAACCAGTTCAGGACCGGCGGAATACACTGCATCGTTTATTTCCTCTTCGGTCACAGCCAGGTTTTCCAGTTCAACCAGGTCAAACTCCCTGGCATACTTTATTAAAGCATTATCGCCGCACCGGCGTACCTGATCTATTATTGAACGCACCTTTTCAGTTTCTTCCCGGTAATCACTCAGGGAGCTTTGCTGATGTTTATGTTTATACTGTTCATAGGAACAAATCTTGAGCGGCATCGGCTATCTCCTTACCGGACGAAGGATAGTCTAAAAATGATCTATACTCACTTTATCTTGAAGCTTTCTCTTATCTTGTATAGTTGGTTTGCGACGGTCACTGCAGGTTAAACCAGTTGGAAAACAGTAACCATATATTAGCATGAAAGCCGGGTAGCGTCAATTTGCCTGCCTTACTTCATAATCAGCGAGCGCAGGGCAGCCATGAAACCGGGAAAAGATACTTTGATAACCTCAGCATCTTTTACTGCCGTTTCTCCTTCGGCAATCAAGCCGGCTACGGCGAGGGCCATTGCCAGCCGGTGATCACCACAGCTCTCCACGTCAGCCCCGGTAAGTTTAGCGCCCCCCTGAATGATCATCCCGTCATTTGTCTCGCTTATATTTACCCCCAGCTTGGTTAGCTGGGCGGCAAGAGCGGAAATGCGGTCGGATTCTTTTACCCGCAATTCATCGGCATCTTTTATCACAGTATTTCCTTCAGCTGCCGCAGCCGCAACGGCCAGAGCCGGAATTTCGTCAATCAAGCGAGGAATCATTTCTCCGCCCACTTCTACCCCTTGGAGCGGTGCTCCTCCTTTGACCATAATATCTGCAACCGGTTCTTTCCCCCAACTTCTCTCTTCCCGAACCTCGATATCGGCGCCCATATCCTGTAAAACATCAATAATTCCTCTTCTCAAGGGATTAACCCCAATGTTCTTTAAAAGGACTTCTGAACCGGGGATGATGGCTGCAGCAACAATGATAAAAGCAGCGGCGGAAATATCCCCGGGCACCCATAACTGTTTGCCCCTTAAAGTCGGTTGCCCTTGTAAAGTGATCCGGCACCTTTGAGCTGAAAGTTTGGCCCCAAATTGTTCCAACATTAGCTCAGTATGGTTGCGGCTCTGATACGGTTCTTCCAGGATGGTCTCACCCCGTGCATACAGGCCGGCCAACAATATCGCCGACTTAATCTGGGCGCTGGCGCGGGGGGTTTTATACTCAACTGGGGTAAGCTCTCCTCCTTCAACGGTTAAAGGCAAACTGTCAGGATTACCGCTAAAATTAGCGCCCATTTTTTGCAAGGGTTCTACAACTCTTTTCATCGGGCGCTTCTTTAAAGATTGGTCGCCGGTTAAGGTGGAGCTAAAAGGCTGGCCCGCCAAAATCCCGAGTAAAAGCCTGGCTGTGGTTCCCGAGTTACCGGCATCGAGTTCCTTGCCCGGGCGTCTGAGCTTCATTCCCTGGCTGTTGATTAAAAGTCTTTGGCCCCGCCGGTTAATTCTTACCCCTAAGGACCGCAGGCAGTTTATCGTGGATTGGATGTCTTCGGCATCCAAAAAACCCCTTACTTCGGTAACCCCGCGGGAAATAGCCCCGAGCATTAAAGCCCGGTGGGTGATTGACTTATCACCGGGCACGGACAGTTCGCCGTTGAAAACTTCTGGTGGAGTAGTGATAATGATCATTTTAGCGCTCCCATAATTTGTTTAGATAATTTTATATAATATGATATAATAATAACCAGTTTTAGAGCCAGGTGCAAGTAGCAGATAAACTTTAAGCATTTGGCAATGCAGATCTGGAGGACAATATGGAAGTTTTTGCTTTTGTCGGTCACAGCGGTACGGGAAAAAGTCACCATGCTCCGGTAATAGCTGCCAGGCTTGGCATCGAGTATATTATAGACGACGGCCTGCTAATTAAGGGTAATATGAACCTGGCCGGGCGTTCTTCAAAAAGAGAAAACACCCGCTACGGGGCTATAAAAAGAGCTCTTTTCAAAGATCCGGAACAGGCGCAGCAGGTCAAAGAAAAACTGGCCGAAATCAAGCCGGATCGGGTGCTCGTCCTGGGCACCTCAAGGAGAATGGCCGATTACATTACCCAAAATCTTGACCTGCCCAAACCGCTTCAATATTTCACAATTGAAGAAGTGTCGGATCCTGATTCTATAAAAACAGCTTTAACGATCCGGGAAAAAGAGAACCGTCACGTAATTCCTCTGCCCACTTTCGCGATTAAAAAAGATTTTCCCGGTTACCTGATCGACCCCTTGCGTACTTTTTTCAGCCTGCCTCCCTCCCAAAATGCAGACATTCCGGTCCAGCGCTCGGTGGTGCGACCTATTTTCAGCAGGCTGGGCAGCTTTTTTATTACCGAACATGTCATTACCGATTTAGCAGAATATATCGCCTCACGAGTCCCCGGCGTTCACAAAGTGCTCGATGTGGAACTGGAAAACGGTAAAAGCAAGGTGGTTTTAAGCATTGACCTTTCTATTGAACTGGGCAATGTGGCCACTATGAGTATCATTAACTTGCTCAAAGAAGTGCGCCAGCGTGTAAAAGAAGAGATCGAGCACCAAACCGGGTTCTACCTGGATGAAGTATACGTTTACGCCAAAAAGATACACATGGAGGATAATCTTTCCAGGGATCCGAAAACACTGCGTCAATTATTTACCTCGTAAAATCAAAAACCTTTAATTCGCCAACGGTGGGTGTAAATATTCATCCGTTTGCCCCGCACAAAACCGGCCAGGGTTATGTTTAAGCTTTCGGCCAGTTCCACACATAAAGAGGTGGGTGCCGCCCGAGAAATAAGCAGCTGAATTTTTAACTTCGCTGCCTTCAAAAGGATTTCCGAGCTCAAGCGGCCGCTGGAGACAATAATTTTATCTTCCGTTGAAGTTCCGGTCTGCAGGCATTCTCCCACTATTTTGTCAATAGCATTGTGTCGGCCGATATCTTCGCAAAAAATGAGGATCTCATCCTTATCCGCCAGACCGGCGCTGTGAACCCCGCCGGTTACTTTAAAAACTTTCGCTTTTTCCTGGAGGGAATCGATCAAGAAACTCACTTTTTCAGGACTGATTATTAATTCGCCTTCCAGGGGTCTGCTTCGCAGGGAATCAAGAGCGCTGTAAAACACCGTCCCCTTACCGCATCCTGAGGTGAGCGTCCTTTTGCCGTAAAGCTTTTCAGCTAAGTTGCCCTCTTTATATAAATCTACTTCTACCAGTCCCTCCTCTTCTCGCACTCGAATTGACTTTACATCATCAATCCCGGCGATCAGACCTTCGGAGCGGAGAAAACCCAGCGCCAGCAGATCGAGTTTTTCCGGGGTGCAAAGCAGGGTAACCAGTTCACTTCCGTTAAGGTAGATAGTCACCGGAGCTTCAACCGTGAGAAGGTCTTTCAGTTCTTCAGGCTCCCCCTGTCGAATCCTGGTAATCTTTTTATAAAGCGTGCTTTTGTTGTCCATTAATTAATTCTCCCCTAAAATACAAGTCCGTTCCACCTGATTACGTCTCTGTACCAATAAGCGCTGTTTTTAAAGTAGCGCCTCTGGGTGGGATAATCCACATAAATCAATCCGAACCTTTTGCTGTAACCAAAACTCCATTCAAAATTATCCAGTAAAGTCCAGACGTAGTACCCTTTCAAGGGTACCCCCTCGTCCAATGCTCTCCAGGCTTGCAAAATATAATTTTGCAGGTAGTCAATTCTTTTTTGATCATCTACCACACCTTCTTCGGTTAGATAATCATCAAAAGCGGCACCGCTCTCAGTAATATAAAGCGGCAGGGGGCCATAGTCACGGTCTACCCGGGTGAGCAGTTCATAGATTCCCCTGGGGTAGATTTCCCAGCCCATCTCCGTATATGCTGCTTCAGGCGGCACAACGAAAGAGCCAACAAAATCATCCTCTGAAGAGCCCGCCTTTACCAGGCGGCGAGTATAGTTATTAATACCAAGGAAATCGAGCGGTGCGGCAATAATGTCACTATCCGCAGGTTCAGCCTGCGGCAATTTAAAAGACCGGTTGAGTAATTCACTCATATCTTCGGGGTAACTGCCTTTAAAAATCGGGTCCAAGAACCAGCGGTTTATGAATCCATCGGCACGCCGGGCTGCATCCCTGTCCGCTTCGCTATCCGATGCAGGGTGCATTGGGTCCAGGTTTAAAGTGATACCAATTTCTTCTTCAGTGCGGTTTGCTTCACGGAACAGGTTAACCGCCGTGCCGTGTGCTACAAGAAGGTTGTGGGCTACCCTTAAGGCCAGGCTAAAGTCATTTAAACCTGGCGCATGCAAACCCATGGCGTGGCCTAAGTAAGCAACTACCCAGGGTTCATTCAGGGTGATCCAGCGATCAACGGGCAAATCAAGTTTTTCGAAGAGATAAGCGCTGTACTCGGCGAAGTATTTTGCGGTGTCACGATTGTCCCATCCTCCTTTATCCTGCAAAGCCTGGGGCAAATCCCAGTGGTAAAGAGTGATGGCCGGTTTTATGTTGTATTGATGCAGTTTTTCCACCAAACGCCGGTAAAAATCGAGTCCTTTTTCGTTGGGCTTGCCTCCGCCCCGGGGAAATATCCGCGGCCATGAAACCGAGAAGCGGTAAGCATTCAAGCCCAGTTCAGCCATCATTTCAACATCTCCCCGGTAACGGTGGTAGTGATCACAAGCTACATCTCCGGTTTCTTCATTCCATATGTTACCGGG
>Ga0207421_10002405_pt1 | contig 23151 bp, 31 predicted proteins | sample SodLakKL_010_SED_4_FD_187542 | JGI IMG/M metagenome (GOLD analysis project Ga0207421, IMG submission 187542) | Alkaline sediment microbial communities from Lake Tanatar, Kulunda Steppe, Russia - 8KL_010_SED (SPAdes) (version 2) | ecosystem: Environmental > Aquatic > Non-marine Saline and...
TCGTCGTAAAAAGAATCCGGATGACCACTGATATAAAGATGGATCATTTCATGCAATAACGTACTAACTATTTCGTCTGGATATTTCTGATGATATTTACTTGATAACTCTATTAAACCGCCTTTTTCGCGACCCGCAATTGCTGAGAATTTATTATTCCATTTTACGTTTTCGAACGAAGACATATCACGATTTTTAAAATACTTATCTTTTAACGAATAGTACAATTTTTTTAAATCTAAATTTTTCAAATCTTCTTTCGAAAGCTTGTAATGCACTGTATACTTTTGCTTAATCGCTTTTTTATCAACCATTTATATCACTCCTTTTTTAATTCTATAATTTCCTTATATCAGCGTAACCATCATTGTGCCACAGTTCTGCGAAGTAATATTCTTCTTCGAAACTAAACCATATTCGTTCAATGATACCAGGTTTGTCTGAGTCATTAACGCGTTCGATTTTTTCGATTCTATCGGGACCGTCTAATATGTCTAAATTAAATTCTTCTTTCATCAACTGAATTATTACATTTACAAATTCTCTAGTAATTGTATCAACTTCCATTTATATCACTCCTTTTTTAATTTTAAGTAAAGAAGAAAAGCTTTTTCAAGCTTTCCTTCTTTACTATTTCTACTTAATTAACAACTTTTGATTTCTTCAATTGTTCTAATTTGACCTAATATGTTTTCTAAAACTACTTCTAAATTTTTAACCGCTTTCATTGCTTCTTTATCTTTTTCTATTTCTAAATTTGCATCTATCATATTCAAAATACTCATCATTTCTTCTACTACTTCTGAATCCTCAACTATTGAAAACTGACCATCTTTAGCTTTTATAACCTGTTTAACTTCAACTCTTTCATTAAAAATATCTTCCAATTCATTTAAAACTATACCCTCTTCTGAATTAACCTTAATATTAGTTTTTAACATTTTTTCCATCTCCCTTTTTTAATTATTTTTTATAGCTCCTTTATTACGCTCCTAGTATAACATGTTCTACTCACAATTGCAAGCGATTCTCGAAAAGGTTTTAATTCTTTTTTAATCTTTTTTCGCATGCTCTACAAACTTTACCATAACCACGCTTTATATCTTTTCCGCAGCTTTCGCATGAGTAGATTTCGCGGAAAATTGGAAATTTTAAATCGTTTAGATGATAGTATTTTACGAAATATTTTTTACCATTATAAAATAATTTAACGGATTCTATTCCATCTCTATCTTGATAATCCGCGATATAATAACTTTTACCATTTCGTTGCGTATATTTCTTTAATCTTTTTTCTATAAATTCCTTTACTTCACCACTTAAATTATATTCTTTACCAATTAATAACATTATTAATACACCTCCTTATGTTGTTCTACACGCATTATAACTTCAATTTTATCTCTGTAGTCGTTTTTACCTAACGGATAAATCGTACCCATCGTTACATTTTCGACTGTAGTAAAGCCGTTTTTATCAGCTTCTACGTAATAAAGATGGTCGTTTTTATAATTGATATAACCCGCTTCGTATTGATTTGTAGTAGAATCAGCGATAGATTTTGTATAATTTTCGTCGAGATATTCTAACATTAAATCTAACACCATATTAACGGTGTCTAACATATCAACTTTTCTTAACATTATTTCCCTCCTTTCTTATTCAAATAATGTGCGATTACGTACGCCGCTTCAGTTAAACTATTTTTTAATTCTTTATAAAATTCCTTATCTTCTTCAGTAACTTTCTCACCATCAAAAAACCGATCGTGTAGATCTTCCAGTTCTTCGATTTCGCTATCTGAAAGACTTTTAGAAAACTCCGAATGTTTTCCGCATAATGAATCACAATCTGTCGTATTATTATTTTTAGTACAAAAACCTGTGTTAGCATTCTGAAAATGATAATGGTGAAAAGACGTACAATTGCTACAACGTAGAATTAACATAATTATTCCTCCTCATTAAGATATAAGTCAATAACGTATTTTTCAACTTCACTAATATAATCGCGTTGTCTTAATTCGTATAAGTATTCCTCAGCACTCCGCCCACCGATTTGTCGTTTTAAAGCCGCTAATTCTTTATCTAATTTACTCGCGTAATTTAATTTTTCGTCAATATTTAATCTTTCGTATTGTGCCGCTTTAATTTTTAAATACTTTATTGAGAATTTATCGATAATAATATCAGATTTCTCGTAATCCTCTAATTTTCTTTCCATTGCTTCGTGTAGTTGATTATTAATCTTTAAATAAACTTCTTCAAATCGCCTCATTATTTAGCCTCCTTATGCGTATTCGTAACCAAAATCTTTAACTAGTTGTTCTGTAATTGCTGGTTTTCCTAACCAATATTTTCCGTCGTCTCCTAATACTATCATTTTAATTTTTATACTTCTTTCTGCGTATCTTCTTGCTAAATATAATTCGCTAAATTTGTCAACCTTTTTTTCTAATTCTTCAAATTTTAATTTTTTCATTTCTTTCATCTCCTTTTTGTTTTTTAACGCCTTCCTTATTACGCGCTTAGTATCACATGTTCTACTATTAATTGCAAGCGCTTTTTACAACCTTTTTATTTCTTTTTGTTTCTTTTTCGCTGCGATTATAATATGTTATAATAAAAAATTCAAGCTATAAAAAAAAAAGAAGGCTAAAGATATTTCTATCTTTAGCCTTCTGACACAGGAGGAATTAACCGCACTTAGAGTATCCGCAATTATTACAAACAAAGCAATTACCTACAATAGAACCGTCTTTTGTTGGTGCGCCGCATTCCGGGCATTCGTTTAATTCTGGTGTTGGTTTATTTTTATTAGTACCATTATTTAATAAAGCTTCACCAACAATCGACGGACAACTTACGCCGTCAATATTTTCATCTTTACCGAGTCTATATAAACAACTACCGCATTTATGAACTGATTTTAATTGGTCTGCGATTTCATTAGTATCAATATTTGACCTTAAACAAAGACTAATTAATCTAGATACCGCTTCTGTATTTGATGCGCATCCGCCACCACTACCGACTTGAATAAATGTTTCGATTGGGTTTCCTTCGTTATCTACATTGGTTGTGAGATATAATTTCCCGCAACCGGTTTTATATTTAGTAGTAATACCAGCTGCCGCGACTGGCCTTTGATCAGGTTTAATTTTATCGTTTTCATTAGCGTCTGATTTTAATACTTGTGTTTCTCTACTTCCGTCTCTATAAACAGTTAAACCTTTACAACCTAATTGATACGCTTTTTTATAAGCGTTTTCAACGTCTTTTTTCGTCGCGTCATTCGGCATATTTATTGTTTTACTTACTGCATTATCTACATATTTCTGCCAGGCCGCTTGCATATTAACGTGATTTTGTGCGTCTATTTCTGACGCGGTTACTACGGCGTCGGAGTTTTCTTGAATATATTTCGGTTTATAATGAGTAATATTTCCGTCGGCGTCAGTATGAGTATATTCTCGCGAAAATAACGGTTCGATTCCGCCTGTAGTATCTGCTAAAATACCAATACTACCCGTTGGTGCTATTGTAGTAGTCGTAACGTTCCGCCTTTTTGGTAAACCTTCTTTATAACCCGGATATAAACCTTTTATATCAGCGAGTAGTTCAGAAGTAGTATGACTCGTTATTTTAATAAATTCTGATATTTCTTCCGCTAGTTCTAACGATTCGGAAGTACCGTATCTAATATTTAATCGAATTAACATTTCTGCCCAACCCATTACACCAAGACCGATTTTTCTATATTTTTTAGTTTTTTCTGCGATTTGAGGTATCGGATATTTATTAACTGAAATAACATTATCTAAAAATCGAACGGCAACTTGAATAGTATTTTCTAATTTTTCCCAATCTACTTCGCCGTCAGATATCATATTCGACAAATTAATAGAACCTAAATTACACGCTTCGTATGGTAACAAAGGTTGCTCGCCGCACGGATTGGTACTTTCTATTTTTTCTGGTAACGGGTGGTCTTTATTAATTTTGTCAATAAATATAACACCCGGTTCACCATTTTTATGCGCTTGCGAAATAATTTTATTCCAAACCTTATTAGCATCTATTATATCCCAAATTTCACCATTTCGCGGATTTATTAATTTATAATCCGAATTAGTTTTTACCGCTTTCATAAATTCGTCTGTTATCGCGACTGAAAGATTAAAATTACTCAACCTACCTTCTTTATCTTTATATGAAATAAATTCTAAAATATCAGGATGGTCAACTCTCATAACACCCATATTAGCACCGCGTCTTTTACCGCCTTGCTTAATGGTATTTGTCGCTGAATTAAATACTTCTATAAAACTAATCGGACCAGAACTAATACCGCCAGTACCTAAAACTACGTCGTTTTTAGGTCGTAGATTCGAAAAACTAAACCCAGTACCGCCACCACTTTTCTGAATTAATGCCATATCGCGTACTGAATTAAATATTCCTTCCATATGATCTTCTACAGGTAAGACAAAACATGCCGCAAGTTGTTGTAAATGAGCGCCCGCGTTCATTAAAGTCGGTGAATTTGGTAGAAAATCGAAATTTGTCATTACTTCATAAAATATATTTTTCCATTTTTCTCGCGCTTCTTTATTTGGTTCTACACTAGCGATATTTGTCGCAACTCTAGTAAACAATTCTTCTGGCGTTTCTACAACCTCATTATTTTCATCTCTTTCTAAATATTTTCGTTGTAAAAGTGTTTCAACTTTATTTGATAATTGCATACTATTTCTCCTTCCGTTGTAACTCTTCAAGTTTACCGCAACTTAATTCTCCTTCATTACATATTCCTTTCGCTTCACAATCGGCGCCCGCTTTTGAGAATAATACTGGCGCGATTTCTTTAACTTGTTCTAACATTTGATTCGCTATACTTCTAATTTCCCATTGACTTCTATTACAACATCTTAATCTAAATAAATAATATAGTGACCGCGCGTTATATGACGCGATTAAATTCGTTTTAATAGCCGGAAATATGAACCTCGCATCTTCTTTTGGTATACCTTCTTCGCGAAATTCGCGATAAAGTTCTTGACTTTTATTAAAAAATTCCATATATTTAGTTTTATTTTCACCGCGAATTGTATCAGGAATTATATAATCGAAATCATCTTCCTCAACATATCGTTGCGATCTTTGACTATAAGACGCGCCAACCCTTTGCCGTACGATCTGATGGCTAGTAACTTTACTACAAACAATGTGAAATGAAAAGAAGTTATGCTCCATTGTAGAAAAATGACCTAAATCTAAAATCTTTTTTACTAATCTTTCAACCTCGCCAGATTCGAATTTTTCGCGAATCCGTTCGGCACCATCTTTTGAGTAACATAATCTCGCTGCGGTCGCAACGTTTTCTTCTGGGTTATCACTATAATCAATTAAAGTCGCTTTTGGTTTAATAATCACGGTTATTCCTCCTTTTTATTTTATGGTTCTCGCCAAATTAAAATAACATCATTAATACCGAAATCTAACGCGTCTTGATAAGTTGGTTGATAAACATCAACTCGGTAAGGATTATTTTTCATTGCCGCACCAGTATCTAATGCAGTAGCTTCAATAACGAAATCCTTACCAATAACAATTACTTCACTATAATAAGGAATTTCGCTTGGATCTACTGCTATGACATCTGGTCCAGGTCTAACTCCTTTACTAGTAATTTCCGGATTTCCATCCGCGCAAATTCCGCTTTTATTATCGAAAGGAGCGTATGCGGTCGCGGTACCAACTACAATATTATAATTGTCGACTTCATTAATTAGGTCGGATTGTTCTTTTAGCGCTAATTCTAATTCCGAGTTAAGGTTATCTAACTCATATTCTAACGAATTAATTGTATAGCTTTGGTAAAAACCAAAACTAAAAGAACTAATAAGAATAACTAAAATAATTAGCAACCGTCTTCTCATATACCGCATACACTCCTTTTATTACTTTTTCAGATCTCGCGTTTTCTTTTTTAGATCATCTTCACCGATATAAATGCGAGAGTTTAATTCTTTTGGATCAAGCGGAAGATCCTTACAAAAATCATCTAAGTCAAGAATATCAAGATCTTTAGAATTATTATCTGCCCAATAGTATATTGTAGCGCGAGGTACTTTAAACTTTTCAGCCGCTTCTTTTGGTGAATAATAATTTTTATTTTGCCATTTTATCATTTATCTTACCTCCTTTTTAAAATTTATCTTACTTGTCGAACCCCACCTATCACCGACTTCTACATCGGCCTCAAAAGGAATGTTCACATTTTGATAATGTTTTGGCACCCATTCCATGGTGTCTTTAATAATTTTTCCATATTCTTTTACTTTATTTTCTTTAACTTCAAATAAAATAGCATCATGAACCAAATTAACGAGATTTATTTCTTTATTTTTAAATTTTTCGTGTAAATGAATCGCCGATAATAATAGAAAATCTGACGCTGTAGATTGAATTGGAAAATTTACAACTTCACGCATTACGTGGTGTTTTCTTCTACGCGAAATATAACCGAAGTTTCTAGTTCTACCAAACGCGGTTTCAATAGTTTCGCCACTTAAAACTTTAGATTTCTGTTCTTCTAACCACTTATTAGCGCCACTATATTGACTTTTCCATTTCTCGATTATATCTTTCGCTTCAGATTTCTTTAAACCAAATTGTAACGCTATAGATTCGTAACCTCTTCCGTAAGGAATACCGAAATTAATAGATTTAGTAATCGACCTTTGTTCATAAGTGAAATCTTCACCAAACATTTCTTTTGTAGTTTCATCATGAAGATCCTTACCTTCATTATATAATTTTATTAATGATTCGTCTTGCGATAAAAATGCTAACGTTCTTAATTCCGCTTGAGAATAATCCGCTTCAATTATTTTGTAACCTTCTTTTGCCGTAAATTGACCTCTTATAACTGAATCTCTTGGTATATTTTGAAGGTTTGGGTCAGTCGATGATAATCTACCGGTTTCTGTACCGTATAATTTAAATAAACAATGAATTCTGCCGTCAAAATTAGCGTGATCTTTCATCGCTTTTATAAATTTTGTATAAATTCCGCTATATCTACGCCATACAATTATAGTATTTAATAATTTATTTACTGGATTTTCTAATCTTTCTGGCGGTATTTTTAATACAACCTCACCTTTATTTCCGCCTTCATGAATTACTTCAACTAAATCTTCTCGTGTTCTATCTATATCTTTTGTAACACCTTGTACCTCGTGAAAGAAATGATCTAATGCGGCTCGATTTGTAGTTCGCTTACCTTCATACCTATCAAAACCAATTAAATCATATAATACGTGAGATAATTGTTGCGGTGAATTTGGGTTAAATTCTTCTGGTTCTGATTTCGCATCAGTAACTTCTACATAATGAGAAGGATTAAAACCGAAATGGTTTACAACAAGATCGTTAATAGTGTTCGAAAGATTTTCTACTTTTTGTCCGTATTCGTATAATAATTGTTCGTTTTTCTCTTCGTCAAGTTTAATTCCTCTTAATTCTACGTCGATAAGCATATTTGTAGCCGGTATTAAAATATTGTCGTAAATCCATTGATAGTTTTCTGAAATTTCTTCGTCGAGTTTTTTATTAATTTTTAAAACGTAATCTGTATCTTTAGCTAAATATTCATACAATTTATCTTTTGGTGCGTCGCCGTAATTTCCGCCGCTCGGAATATATTTTTTAAATTCAGATTCATAATCTTTCGCGCCAAGGTATAATTTACTTAATTCTGATAAACTATGAGTACCGCGGCGTTCGTCTACACAATAATGTTTTAATAAAGTATCTTCATCTATTTTAGATTTTATATCGTATTGATATCTTAGAAATCTACAGTCAAATTGTCCGCCTTGCCAAACGAATTTAACCGAGGGGTTTTCGAGAAGTGTCTGGAGATTTAACATTACGACTGGATAATCTATCATTTTTTCGGGGATAATATAAGAAGTTCCCTCGAATGCCGATAGACCAATTGCGATAATTTTATCTTCATACCATTTAAAACCTTCGGTTTCTATATCAATTGAAATTAAATCTTGTCTACTAAACCATTCAAACATTTTTAAACATTTCATCGGCGTATCTAATAATTTATATTCTTGTTCTAATTCTGGTAAATCTGAAGGTTTTTTATTTAATAAAGATACTGCGGTTTTTATATCGCGATCAAAATCTATTAAAGACCGCGGTGAGTAAAATATAGAATTCGGACTATAGGTTGAAACGACAAACGCATTAAATTCTTCGTTCCATTTTCCGGGTCCTCTAGATTCAGTAACGCTATTATTACTTTGATAAAAAGATCTAATCGCATTTTTACCCATTAATACGATTATCTTAGGGTTTACTTTTTTAATATCATTAACTAATTTTGATCTACAGTTATTAAGATGGGTTAAATTAATTTTCTTACTTCGTGGTGGTTTACATTGTAACGCGTTTCCAATCGATATATCTTTATAATTTATACCAGAATCTTCTAAAACGACTTGAAATAATCGCCTAGCTTTACCAGACAACGCTTCTTTATTAAATAATTCTGCGCGATTTGGAGAACTTCCAATAAAAAACATATCGGAAGTCTCGTTTATTTTATTTTTAACGCGCTTATCTTTACTACAAATACAAACGCCGCAAGGATTATCAGCTGTAGTCATAGCGACACCATTTCTTAAAAACGTCAATATTATAACTATATAAATCGCGCGGTTCTACGTCTTCAAACATATCTGGCGAACGTTTCGGTCTATCTATACTGCCTTTTAAGTCAAAACCATTATACGCGAAAGTAATCGGTGTTCTTGTATCGATACCGCGAATCCATTTTTTATCAGCTATCATTTTTATTTTATCTGATGGACCTTTTTGCCTCATTAAATAGCCTAATAAATGATATTCTTTACTTTCGTCAATTAAACCTAAATCTTCTAATAAATTTATCAAAGTAACTCTACCTAATTCTAATTCTGAATATACGTCAGTTGTAGCTGAGATACCAATCGTATCTATAAAACCTAATTTCGACATTTTATAGAAACAATTTAAATAATCTATTAACGTTTCACCTTGTGGTACACCATGAATTTGAAATGGTATGTCGCCGTAATTATTAATATAGTGATGATATGAATTAACAGTTTCGTTATACGTTCGTTCTGAATTAAACGAATAATCCGGTAACATAACTTCGCTAGCGTTAACTCGTTTTGCTAAGTCGACAATACGCGGAAACGGCATAGGATACCCGAGTTCTACTACTGCAGTATCGACCATAACGAAATCTTCATAAGTCGCGCGGTTATAGAAATAATTCGCATATTCGTCGCTTTCTTCAATATAAGACGGAATAGTCATATGATAGTTTGTTTTATCTCCGTAATGTTTTAATAAACTTACCGGCATAATATTAGAAACTTTCATTTAACCCTCTCCTTCCGCATACTTGAATAATTTTTTCTAAAGCAACTTCAAATGTTTCTTTTTTACTAATATTAGACGTATCAATTCTAAACGAAGAAACGGTTAATTGATTATAATACCAATTATCGTACGCGTCTTTTAAATCTTTTAAATACGTTTCATTCATATAGTCGTCAGGCGTAATTCTACTTGCGAGAATATCTTTATCTGCCGATAAATAAATAACAATAGTATTTAAATCTTTTAACCTTTTTTGAACATCATTTAAATACCAATTTCTAATCGGTTCCGGATGTGTATAACCGTTAATAATTTTTCCGTAAATTAAATTTGAAGGAAAGTGACAACGGTCGATAATTTCTGGCGCACTAAACGAACTAAACAAATGTCTCATCGTTACGCCAACTGCTTCATTCGCGGTTACGTGGTTGGTATATTTTTTAATCGGCCAACCAAGATAATGATGAAGTTGTGATACTAAACTAGATTTACCCGAACCATCAGGACCTTCAACAAGAATAAGCATCATTATTCCTCCTTTACTATTAGTTGAATTTTTCTACAACTTAAATCTCGGTCGGCCCACCTTTCGTATAGTTCTTCGTGTTTTTCGTTCCAATATTTTTCGATATCAATATCAAGAATAACGATAAGTTTAGCGATATAAATTAGTATATCTACAAGTTCTGTCGCCATATTGTCGCGTAGTTCTTGTGAGTCGCCGTCGCGCCAAATTTTCTTTACTTCGTTTGCGAATTCACCAGCTTCACCTGATAAACAAAGCGCCATATGAAATAAATTGTCATACTGTGGTTCATTTTCCTCCATTAAACCATGATAATCGTCAAATTTCATCACGTCGTTAATTACTTTATCTAACATCTTATCCCTCCTTTTAGATTCTAAAACCGATTCTACTATATACCATATTATAAATCAAGCAAATTCGAACATAATTTAGAAAACAAGTAAGACGACATTACGTCGCCTTACTTGCATTATCATTACACTGCCGGAGATTGCAATTCTATACCACCCGGAGGTTTTGGCGTTATATCAAATAATACTCGCGAGACTTTCGGTACTTCTCTAACAATACGTTTAGATATATGAGTTAATTTATCCATCGGTACATCTGGTATTTCTGCTTCTGTCGCGTCTTCGCTAATAACGATTCTTAAACCAACTGCAAAACTATAGTTATCTCTAGAATCTTCTTCTTTACCGCGTTCGATTTTAGATACTAATGTCGCGAAATACCAGAAATTCGGATCATCATTCTGTGAAAATTCTTGTTCTACAATATAATCGGCGTGACGAACCGTAGAGAGACGTTCGCGATCTATTTCGCCTAAAATTCGGACCGCTAAAGCAGTACCTGGAAATGGTTGACCGTATTTAATACGGTCGGGTAAATCTAATTCTTCTGCTAACTTTCTAATATCACTTTTATACAAATCTTTTAACGGTTCAAATATTTCTATATCAAGATTCATATGCTTTACCGGCCGGACGTTATGATGGTTTTCTTCTATATCAATTTTTAATGTTCCTTGAGCAAGGATTTCAGCTTGTTCTTTTCTAGCGTATTCTTCAAATATCTTTAAATACTCGCTTCCAATTAACATACTTTTTTCGTGATAACCAGGATTTTCTAATTCTGTTAAAGCATCGATAAAACGCGTTTGTTCTTGAGCGTAAATATACGGAATATTATGATTTATTAAAAACCTTTCGGTTTTCTCCCATTCATTAGCTCTTAACAAACCGTGATCTACAAATATACATTTAAAATCTACGTTCGCGATTTGTAGTAATTTAATCATACAAGACGAATCTATACCGCCGGAATAAGCCGCAAGAACTTTTTTATTACCAACAGTTTTACGAATATTTTCGATAATACGATCTTTAACCAGCGAGATGTTCGTTGTATTCATTTGTAAATCCTCCTTCGGTAACATCTTTCTTTAACCAAGCAACTATTACATAGATTAACGGAGTTTCTGCTAGTGCTAAAATAGTTTTAATTAATTGAACAGTACCCATCATAATTAACATATCTCGCCATGACATAGTACCTGCAAATGCTAAGAATTGAAATACGATTGTGTTAGCGACTTGCGCTAAAAATGTACTAACATTATTTCTAATCCAAAGCCCTGTTTCGCCTTGTTTTTCTTTCATTTTAGAGAAAATATAGATATCTAATACTTGAGTGAAACCTGAAGTAATGAAGCTTGCGAATAATATTCTCGGAACCGCGCCAAGCACTATTTCATATGCTGCTTGATGTTCGAAAAACGGTGCTGGTGGAAGCGATACAGCACCAATGTAAACTGCGAGTGAAACTAATTGGATTCCAATTCCGATAAACATTGTTTTAATTGCTAATCTTTTACCCCAAACTTCGTTTACTGCATCTGTACACCAAAACGTTAATGCGTAAAATATTGTTGCTGAATTAAGAATAAATGGACCTATTTGAACTAATTTACCTGCAACAGTATTCGCTGAAATATAAATCGCGAAAGTTATACCTAACATCAACATTAATCGCCATGGTATTACTGTATCAGCTGTACCAAATATCTTTTCAAACCTTGTATTCTCTTTTACATAACCACCAATTTTATTCAATACTATTTCCTCCTTAGTTTATACCTTTAATATTTTTAACTATTCTAACGCCGAGATATATTAATGGTGTATCTGCTATACCAACTAAACTTTTTAGTAACGCGGTTGTAGCCATCATTACAATTAATTCTCCAGTAGCCATCGTACCAGCAAATGCTAAAAATGAAAATAATATCGCGTCGAAAATTTGTGCTGTTACTGTAGAAACATTATTTCTAAACCAAAGCATTTTACCTTCATGCGCTTTTTTAAGTTTATCATAAATCCATACATCATAAGCGTGAGTTATAAGATACGTTGTAAAACTCGCTATTAAAATTCTTGGTACACCGCCTAATACCATTTCAAATGGTCCTTGCATTTCGCCCCATGGAGCTTCTGGTATAAATATTCCGAAATAATAAACGCCAATCATTATTAATTGAGCATAAATACCCATTACAACTAACTTTTTAGATATTTTTATACCCCATATTTCGTTAACGATATCAGTAACAAGAAATGTTAAAGGATACAATAAAGTACCTGCAGATAAGACAAATGGTCCAATTTGAGCTACTTTTGGTGTGATAGTATTAATCGCTGTTAATGAAGCGATAAACGATACTACTAAAACTAGTAAAGTCCAATCGAAATTCACATCGAGTTCTGAAGATTCTGAGACCCCAACCGATTTTTGTACATTTGAATTTTTCATATTTTTTATATTACCTCCGATTTAAATTATTAATTAATAAAACTAAAAAGTCACCTCCTTTCTATCTAATATGATCCTTAAAAAAGAGTATCCTATATTTGCTACTATTTATCAAGCGAAATTTATTTTAAATCTACATTAAAATTTTGGGTTTCATATTTTTGTTCGCACATGTCTGTTAGTCTAATATTTCGCCACGCGTTAACTTGTTTGCCTTTCTTTTTATCTTTCGGATGAAATTCAACGAAATTATGAGGCGGTTGTTGAGATCTTCTAATAAACTTTCTAAATGATACAGGTTTTCTACCAACGTCGTGGCACCAATTTCTATATGCGGTATAAATAACAGACTTTTCTTCCCAACTACCTCTTTCTACAACAGTTTGGCTATCAATAAATTCTGACACAGAGTCAGACTGGTTACGGTATGATGAAATTTCATCTTCTACAGATTGAACTGTAGTAAATTTCTGATTATCTAACAATCTTTGGGCGCCTTTAACAGCGCGATTTAACCAGTATGATTTACCTTCGTCAGTATTCAATTTTTGTAAAATAAATGGGTCAGCATTTTCGCCTGGAATGAATTGATTTGGACACCTAACAACATGAATTCTATTAAAAAATACTGCGTCGTCGCTATTTATACGCGGCAAAGTATTTGCTGAAAAGAAAAACCTAGCACGATTTTGAAAATAAAATGTATCGCCGTGTTTAATCTCAGCATGAATTTTATCGCCACCAGTTAACATTTTAATAATTCCGGTATTTTTTAGCGCGCTACTTTCTAAATCAGAATAAATATTCGCTACTTTTCCAAATAAATTAGCGATTGAAAATGGCCTACCAGTTAATCTATGAAGCGATTCATGTGAAACGTTATCTTCACCAACTACTTCTTCTATTAATTCTAAAAATTTACTTTTACCTGAATTACTATTACCAACTAGAATTAAAAACTTTTTTAACTCTAAATCATCAAGTAAAATATAACCGCAATGTTCCCATAATAACGGAATTGTGTCAGAAGGAAATACTTCTTCTATAAATCGATCTAAACGCTCATTATATGCGTCAGGATTATAATTGACCGGAAATTGAATTATACTTTTATATTTTTCATTATGCGGTTTTAATTCTTTTGTTTTAATATCTAACATACCGTTTTTAACATTAACGAGGTTATTATTTGAAGGTAACATATCTAAATCTTCGTAAGTCATATCTTTTATCCACGTTATTGTATCGTCGCGGTATTTTTTCGCCCATCTATAGTCTAATTCTTCGCGAATTTTATTTTTTAAATATGGTTCTGCGCCAGTATTAAAAACACCGTCTTCATAACGGTATAATACTCCGTTTAAATACATATACGAATCTTGTTCTAACAAATATTCTGCTAATTTTTTCGGTACAAATTTTTCAGATCCGGTAGATGTAAATGTAAAGAATTTAGATGTACCACCATCATCTTCTTTCTCAACTTGATGTAATTTTCTTCGAATAGTTTTTAAAGGTATACCACCAAGCGCTTGTTGTAAACGTTTAATTGTCATTTCTTTTCGTTTTGGTGGTAGATTAACTATTTTCTCATAAATCGGTTCCGCCCTTTCATCCTTCTTATAATCCGGAGCTTCCTCAACCTTCCTTAATAACCCCTCTAAACTATCGTCTTGTTCCTCTCTGATATAAACTTTTTTAGCGGACGGTAATACATAAGTTAATAAATATTTAGCACCTTTTTCTTTAAACTTATCGCCGCCAATCCAATTATTTTTAGCAAATATTTCAAATGCGCGGTATACTTCTGCATCATTTAACCCTTCTTTATAAAGATTAATAGCTAACCAAAAATCATTTCTCGATCTATCGCCTTCAAATTTATCTGGCGCACTTGAAGCCCTTTTTAAAATACGGTTTGAAATACGATCTTTTAAATCGTCAAGGTTTAAAATATCTACATCTTTGTCAATATCGATAGTAGTTTTAAAAATTTCTTCTTTCGCTTGTTCGAAATCTAATATTTCGTCGAAATCATTTAAAGTATAATAATTATTATTAATAGTTTTTACCGAACAAGTTTTCCACAAAGCTGGGTCATCAACGACTTTCAAACCCGTAGGGTCATGTGGATTTTTAATATTTGGCGTACCAGGTAGCCTTAATAAACGACTAATATTATGAGTTGAGTCCGCTTCAAGTTCTATATGAAGTGCTTTAGAATATAACGTTAATTCTTCACAGTTACGATTAGTTACTTCTATCGGATTTTCTAGAACCCAATAAACATGAAAACCATTACCTGAATCTACAATAATAGTAGGGTCGAGGTCGAAGTTTCTAATTTTTTCTAACGCTTCACTTTTACCACCGTCAAAATCTTTACCATCCATATCGACCCAAAAGGTAATTAAATGAGAAACGTCTTGATCTTTACCAGATTTCCTTATTCGCGGTTGAATACCTAGAAAAATATGGTATTGGCCGGCGTGGCTTTGTGCGTAATTAAGTGGTTGAGATAAATCTTGATCTTCAGATAAACTAAAAAATCTTCTGTTAACAGTTGTTTCTCTAACTGGTCTTAATTCTAAAAAACCTTCATTAATTTTACTAAATAAAGTAGTTAAAAATAATTCCGCATCATCTAAATTAAACTGTTTCATGTAACCCTCCCTCCAATTACAATTATAAGGGTAAGAGACCGTATTATGTAACGTAATACGATCTCTTTAGATTTACTTAAACTGGCGGAAGGTCTCCGTCGCCAAGTTCGTCTTCTTTTGGTGCTAAAATGTCTTCAACTTTATCGTTTTCATATTCTTCGTCATAAGTCATTACGAGTCTACATTTTCTACCAGCGAGGTCGTCGGGGTCAATTTCTAACTTACCAGAAAGGTCATATTCCGGCGCAATTCTTTTTAAAATTTGCTTTAATTTCCACATACAATTCGGTAATAGAACGCTTCTGTACCACGCGCGTCTGTTTTGATATTCTTCGTCTTGTAATTTAAATTCCCAAACCAACATCATGTTACCACTTTTAGCTTCTTCTTTCTTAACTTCCCATACGACAGCATCGTATTTACCTGGTTCGATTGGTTCAAAATCTCCACCTTCTACATTCGTAAAATCGACAGTTAAACTCATTTGTTAGCCTCCTTAGGGTTATTGAAATTTATTTGATCATAAAGTTTTTGCATTGTCGGTTGTATAATATGACTATCAACAGAATTGTAACGACTTTTAGCTTTGTACTTACCAGAATTTTTCAGTAGTAAGACGTTTTTAAATTCATCTATTTCGCTATTATCATCCGCTGTATACATATAACCTACCACCTTCAGCATGCCAGAGATTTGATCTGGTAACTTACCCGGTAACGATGGTAGTATTTCAATTTCGCCGGTTTTATCATCTTGGTTCCGTTGTTTATGAGCAGAAAACCAAACATGAATTGGTAGATTTCTAAAAGTTCTAACTAATAGTCTAACAGTTTCTGAATTTTGACCCCATTCTTTAATTCTTGGTAAATCTAAATCAGGGTCAAACACTAACCTACCCGGATTTCGCCCCATTATATTAGCCATAATGAGTTTTTGTATTTCCGTTAAACTATCAATCGCGACTGAACGATATAGTACTGGTTCGTCGCTAATTTGATTTTTATCTTTAATACGTTCTTCGAGTTTTAAAAGTTTTTTCTTAATACTATTATCCTTAGGATTTCTTTCGTATTGTTCTCTCAATTTTACATGCGTCGCTAGGAAATCATATAATTCATTAAATTCATCAACGCTTGACGGCGAAACTACATCGACGTTCGGATAATGGTCGCGTAATGGTGTAACACCTCCTTCTAGATTTACAAATAGTAAATTACTCATATCATCTACTACCGAACAACTACCGAGAAAAACCGTTTTACCAACGCCAGGATCACCATATACCATACCCTTAATCCATCCATCTTCATCGGGTTTCGTTACTCTAATACCCATATTATTCCTCCTTTTTGGTATTATCTATTTATTACTCTTCATCTTCTACTTCTTTAACCGCTTTTAATTTTTCTTCTAACGCAACGATATCGTTATTTATATCAACGAAATCCTCATTGCTAATTCTACCCATTCCGTATAACCTAGACACTCTATTTTTTAATTGCCCTAATTCTTCAACGCCTTTTGTAGCTAGTTCTTTCATTATTATTACCTCCTTTCTCTTTCTTCATACATTTCTTCTAACATAAATTCTACATCAGTGCCGTTATTCATTTCTATACAAACGTGTCTGAAATCACAATCCCACATACAATTACGATTCGGAGTCGGATAAAATTCTTTAGCGTTTCTCATTTGTTTATATTCAATATACGTTCGCCGTTTTATATTTTCAATTTCAGCTTGAGATTTACGAATTCTTTTACGATAATAAAAATCTTTCCATCCGTCTTCTAACGATTCTAATACGTCTTCATATTCATCCCATGGTACGTTATCTTTACCGCCGTAGTATTCTATTAAAGATTTTTTATATTTCGACCAAGTTGTAGAAATACTTTTAGATTTACTTAAACCACCAGATTTTAATTCTTTTGGTTCTTTCGGAATTTTCTTTCTAATTATATTATAAATTACGCCTTCTAATTTTAAACCATATTCTTCTTGCGCCGCCCAAATATATCTAACTATTTGTTCATCTAAAGGTAAATGGTCTGTTGAAATCCTAGATGCTGTTTTGTGTTCTAATAACCAATATTGACCTAATTCATCTTTTACAATACCGTCGATTGTACCAGAATAACGACCCCAAGAAAGGTTTCCTTCAGGCGTTTTTATTGGTATTGTAAAACTTTTTTCAGTTTCGACTACTTCTTCAAAATACTCATCATCAACCGCTTCGGCGAATTTTTTATAATATTTTAACATTCCGATACCGAGTTCTCTTTGTTCTTCTAACATATCGATTTGATCTTGAAATAAACCGTAACGATCTTTTTTAATTTCTTCTATTTCATTTTCAGCCCAATCCTCGAAAGATTCAACTAAATCTTTTCCTTCACCGTAATATAATTCAAGCGCTTTATGAATTCCGGTACCTAACCATAATTTGTCATTTACTTTAATTGGCGTTAAATTACGGTGTAACGGAGAAGATAAATACCATTTTCTACGACATCTTTTAAACGTTTTAATATCTGAATTATGGATATTTATTATACCGTTAATTTAAAACACCTCCTTTCATTAATTTCAATAGTAATTCTCATATATTCTAGAGAAAAAATCAAGCGTTTTCTAGCATCTTTTTAAAAAGTTTTAAATCTCTTTTACTTATATAATTATGCCTATATACCATAAATAGACGCTTGAAGTATAACCTAAAATAGTCCCAATAATTGTGCCGAAAACCGAATACCTATCCATAGATTTTACCTCCTTTTCTCATCTAACTGAGATAATCTCTTTTTAAAAAGTTTGATAGTTTCTTCTATACATAGCGACTCGTCTATAATATCTTGTTTCTTTTTTAAAACTTTTTCGAGATCTTCTTCGATAGTGTTTTGACAAACTAGCGAAATAATTACTGGACTATCCTTTTGACCAATTCTATGGATTCGATTATGAACCTGTTTGTTATCTTCTGGTACCCACCCTTTATGAGCGTGTATTAATGTAGAACTAACTTGTAAATTTAAACCTGGCGCAATTTGATTAGTACCAAAAAATAATTTTATATCATCATTTTCTTGAAATTTTTGTTCTACATTACCACGTTCTTCAGACGGAACATCACCGGTAATATAGACATATTCGTATTGACCATCAATTAGATTCATTAAATAATAAAGGTATTGTTTAGATTTAGCGAAAATACAAATTTTACCATCTATATCGTCTATTAAATCTAAAATTGCTTTAGTTTTTACGCCCTTTATATTAGTATCATGAATTAAATCTGGCGATAAACATAACTGTTGTAGTCTAATTAATTGCGTTAAATGATGACCTGCTTTTTCTAATTTGCCGTCTTCAAATCTCGCGAACATATCTTTTTCCATACTCTCATATAAATTCCGCTGTTTTCCTTCTAATTTTAAAGGAATTTCTTTATAAATTTTATCTGGTAATTCAGATAATACGTCTTGTTTTTTCCGCTTAATTAATATAGGGTTTAACATATAATGAAACGCTTTTTTATTTCTCAAATCGTTAGGTTTTGGTACCGGCGAACCGTGGATTTCTTCTAATTCGCAAAATCTTTCTACAAATTGCCAGTAAGAAGTAAAGCGTTTTGGGTATAAAATATGAAGTAAGTGCCATAATTCGTTTGGGTGGTTTGGAATCGGAGAACCAGTAAGCATTAAGATACGATCGGATTTTAATCTAGACGCGCCGCGAGATTGTTGCGAATTTCTATTTTTTAATCTATGCGCTTCGTCAAAAATTACCATATCCCATTTTTGATCTAATAGATACGGATAACTACCTTTCCGTAGCATTGCGTAATTAATAATTTTATACTGAAACTGATACCTTAATTTACTTTTTCTCTCGTTTTTATGACCGTCTACAACGAGGGCTTCTTTATCGACCCACCGATGGATTTCTTTTTTCCAACTATATTTAATAGAAGATGGACAAACTATTAAAACATTTGGTAAATCTAATTTTTCTACCGTCATAATAGCTTCTACAGTTTTACCAAGACCCATATCGTTACCATTAATACAGCGTTTATTATTTAGAAAGAAATTAATATCAACTTTTTGATAGTTATATAATTCATCAGGTAAATCTAAATCTACATTAGAGCGGCGTTTTAGTTCGGCCATATGACGATTAAATTTTAAACAGTTATCGATAAAATTTTGTAAATCTTCTGATATCTCTGCGTCAGGAAAAATCTTTTTTAATTGATAGAAAATTATTTCTTCTGGTGGAAATGTAAAATTACCAACTCTACCCCTTCTACAACCCGGAATATTATGAAGGCGAGACGCGAAACTTTGGTCGCATTGAACAGTAAGCCTTTTCGGTCGATTTTTCATATCACGTTCTAAACCTAATTTAGCAATAGTTTTTCACCTCCGAATTAAAGTCAAAAGCATATAAAGCGTGACGATATGCGTCTCGTAGATGCGGACTTTGCCCTCGCTCGAATAAACCGCACATACGAAGTTTTTTATTATCATAAAACTTTTTAGTATTAGCGCCTTGCTCTATTAATGGGATATTATTAATAAAACTTAAGAATTTTATAACGCCAATAATTTCGACTGTAGGAAAATTAGATAACGTTTTAGCTTTCGCTTTATGAGGATATAGCTTAAACGACTCAATTACAACCAAATCGATGCGATCTTTTTTAAAGATTTTTCTAAATTCGTTATATTTTTTTAATTCTCCGCCTTCGCATAAAAATTTTTGAGAAGTTCCGTCCAAAGGAATCGTTTCTAAATCATTTGGAAATTCAAATATCGCGTAACCAGTCGTAACGCCGGGGTCAAAAGATAAAATTTTAATTTTCACCACTCTCCTTATATCATAGTATAGTGTAAAAATTAAGATATCGCCAATATCGCGCACAAATTATTTTATTCTCCTCCAGGAGATTCTAAACATAGATATATCTAAAGGGCTCCTTTGGCAAGAAGCCTGTATCATTATACGAAGAAGCGCGAGAATCGCTATATCTCTATCAATCTCTAGTAAAGAAAAAGAAAAATTGCGCGCGATATTCGCGATATCTTTTGTACTTTCGCTTGCTTTTGTCTATGTATTATGAGACAATCTGTTGAAAATTTTTTGTACCGATAAAATAAAAAGAAAAATTGCGCGCGATATTTGCGATATCTTTTAAAACTTTGCTTGCTTTTGCTTGCGATTGAGGAGAGAATAATTTTAAAAATTTTTTACGCGTGTAAGATAAAAAAATACTACGCCGCAGTGAGCTACGGCGTAGCATCCCCTAAGGAGGAAACTTTTAGATATCGCTATCATTAAATCGTTCATCTAAATCAGATGACGATAACCTATCGATTTGGAATGTTTCTCTTTTTGACAACTCTTTTTTTAATTCTTTAAATACCTCTTTATCTACTTTACTCTTCTGATTTACTTCGAAATCGTCCAATCGCATTGTAGAAACCTACAAAGATTTCAATTAATTTATCGACTGTATCTCTTACATCGTCTTCCGTTAGAGGTAAATCGACATAACGATCTGTAGTATTAAACAAAGTTAAAATAACATTCACTACCGCTTCTTTTTTCTCTTTTCCGCGTTTAACCCCATCGTTTACATCGTCGTCTTGAACTAATTTAACTAAAGTCGCGACGTCTTTCGCTACTTCGGTCAAAAATCTTAGAATTGCTATCGCTGTAGTAATTTTTGCGATCATTTAACTCGCCTCCTTTCGTAAATACTTAATAATACCATCGTAAATACTTTGAGCTGCTAAATATTTAAATTGGCAACTCTTTAATAACTGTTCCTCTTTAGGGTTCGTAATAAATCCGATCTCGAGTAAGACCGCAGGCATATTAGTAGTTCGTAAAACATAGAAATCATTATTTAACCAATTTACTTGACCAGCGTGTTTGATACCTCTGTCGGATCTTTCTAATTCTTGAATTAATTCTTCTTGAATATATTTAGCTAATTTTTTACCTTGAATAGAATTTCTATGATACCAAGTCTCTATTCCGTTTGCTTGCGGATTTGTAGCTCCATTATTATGAATACTTATAAATAAATCTGCGCCAATACCGTTAGCGATTTCCGCTCGCTTTTTTAACGGAATATTTTTATCGTATTTTCTTGTTAGAACCGGCGTATGGCGAGTATTTTCTAAAATAGAATATAATAATAAACTTATATCTAATACTACTTCTTTTTCGGTAATATTTTCGCCGACGGCCCCAACATCGTTTCCGCCGTGACCTCCATCAATTACTATAATTGCCACCTACATCACCCCTAGAATTCTTAGAATTGTATAAAAAGCCCCTATACCACCCGCGATACCAGTACCGAAAAACGCGAGCGCCGCTGCTAGTTTTTGTTTTGCCGATAATGACCCTTCTTTATACGCTTTATTCTTCTTTAATAATGCTTTTATTTCGTTTAAATCGCAACCTATACTTTCGATTGATTTTTTATTTTCTTTAGTAGTTTCATTTAGTCCGTTATTAATAATTTCGTTATTACGATTTACCGCATTTTCTAAATTTTCTAATCGGCGATTTAAATTCCTATAAATCTCAACTATTCCAAAATGGGGTACTTCTCCTGCTTTATTCGCCGACCCGTAATCTTGCGTCTCGTTATTAGTTTCTCTTCCCATTATACCACCTCATCAAGTAATTAATTTTATCCGAATTTAAATACAACTGGTTTAATATATCGCGATAATATCTTCAGCGGTCGTATCCGTATTCCAGATCCTTTTAATCCTTAATGGGTGGATAACCCCTTCTTGTAAACCTTTCAAAACTACGCTTGTTCCGTCTTCCATATCTGTTAGAGTAATCTTTACATCTCCGCTAGTACCGAGATACAACCCTTCTGTAACATCAATATCGTCTACATCACTCGGCGTAATAGATTCTGCTTTTCGAGCTTTTCCGCCATACAATTCATCAGCAATATTAACAATTTTACCATCTTCGTTAAACGTACGACCTGATCTTGGTGCCATTCCGCTAAGTTTCATTTTTATAACCCCCTATAATTCATCTAATATTCGTGCGAGTAACTCGTTATCATCTAAGATTATATCTCCTACTTTTATTTTAGAAATCTGATTTATAACATCGTGTTCTACGCTTTGGACCGGATAAAAATCTTCTATCTTACTGTCAGGAATTACAATTTTTACTTCTTCTTCAAATTGCAAATCGACAAATAATCGTATATCACCTGTTATACTTACATTTTCTCTTGACCACCTTTCTAGTAATTTATCAGCTACTTGTCTACAAATAGATTGGTCTCCTTCATCTATTTCGATAGTTCTTTCTACAATATGGTCTTCCGAAATTTCCGGATCCGTTGATGTCCATTCCGCGGTTTCCGATCGAACAGTAACTCTGTTAGCTTTCGGATATTCAATTTTTGTTTGCGGCATTTCTATAAATTTAAGATCACCTACTCTTGAAACATAAGGGTGATTTAAACCAATTTCAGGTCTAGCGTCAACCGCGCCGCTAGCTGTCGGATCCGGCTCTTTTCCAATGATATATTCCGGGCTACCGCCATCGTCCCAAACTAAAGCTTGTAAAGTATGATCTTCATCTTCCGGCGGATACCAATCAGTTAGAAAATCTTCTGATTCTAGCATTTCATAAGTGTTCC
>Ga0207421_10002406_pt1 | contig 23149 bp, 23 predicted proteins | sample SodLakKL_010_SED_4_FD_187542 | JGI IMG/M metagenome (GOLD analysis project Ga0207421, IMG submission 187542) | Alkaline sediment microbial communities from Lake Tanatar, Kulunda Steppe, Russia - 8KL_010_SED (SPAdes) (version 2) | ecosystem: Environmental > Aquatic > Non-marine Saline and...
ACTAATGGGCCACCCGCGGACCGTTTCGTCGCGAGTAAGCCGCCCTTATCGATTGCATGCAGATCATAACTACAGGTCACTGCGTGGTCGATGGCTGGCATGGCTCCCGACAGAGATGCCGTCGAAAAACGCCGCTTTGCTCGCCTTCTCGGTCTCGATGCGGACCACGGAATGGGGCTCCCGGTTGGCCCCCAGCCCGGCGACTCGACCGATTCCTCGATCGACCGTTCCCGGTGATCACTCGAGGTCGCGATCGCCGAGAAACGACTTGAGAGCGGTCGCGACCTCCTCGAAGTCCTTGATCGTGAGCCCGTCGGTCGTCGCGAAGACACCCTCACGGTCGGTCGTCACCCGAATCAGAAAGCCGTTGTCGAAGACCCGGATCGTGTAATTGTAGTCGCCGAGTTCGGACCCCTCGTAGGCGGTCTGGGTCGTCTTGAAGCCGCGCCACTCGTGGCCGATGAAGCTCGTGAGGTCCGCGTCGCGCGCTAAGTCCTCCCGGAGGTACAGCTGTTCGTAGTCGTCGCGCGTAAAGTAGGTCACCGAGCGGAGGCTGTCGCCGACGGCGGTGCGACAGGTGGTGACGATCTTCGAGGCGGTGTCGTCGGTGAGCAAACCCGTTGGCATACAGGGGGAAGGACGCCCTGTGGGTATAAATTACGCGACAGGCGTCGACGCCGTTCGAGGGCGACCGTCGAGCCGCTGCATCGGGGGACGCGTGACGGTGGCGGGCTGAGGTCGGACAGCGAGTGGCGAGCGCTGGTCGGGCCTCGAGCCTGCACACACCGCTACCGATAGGCGCGGTTGCGCTCGGTACTCGAGGGGGTGACTGGCCGTTGCACACCGTGGGACATCCAACCGTTCTTGACCCCGGACCGTGTGGGATGGCCATGGACGTGCTCATCATCGGCGGAACGGGCCTCATCAGCACCGCGATCACCCGACAACTCGACGCTGTCGGCCACGACGTGACGTGTCTCACCCGGGGGGAGACGGACGCCGACCTCCCCGAGGGCGTGGCCATGGAGCACGCAGATCGCAACGACCGGGATGCACTCGAGGGGGTCACCGACAGGGTTGCCCCCGATGTCGTCATCGATATGGTGTGTTTCGACGCCGGGCAGGCTCGAGCGGCCGTCGATGCGTTCGCCGGGAGCCAGGGCCCGGACCAGTACATCTTTTGCTCGACTGTCGACGTCTATCGTCGCCCCCTCGAGACGATGCCAGCGACCGAAACCGCGCTCCGGGAGTCGGACCACGAGGGCGAGCCGGTGAGTGCGTACGCGGCGAACAAGGCAGCCGCAGAGGACGTCGTTCGGGAGACGGCAGCCATCGAGACGACGATCATCAGGCCCTGGTCCACCTACGGGGACGCTGGGCCGATCCTCCACACGCTCGGGATGGATACCACGTACGTCGACCGGATCCGACGGGGCAAGCCCATCGTCGTCCACGGCGACGGCACGTCGATCTGGGGAGCCTGCCATCGAGACGACGTCGCCGGGGCGTTCCTGGGCGCGGTGGGGAACCCTGACGCCTACGGCGAGGCCTACCACGTCACGAGCGAGGAACCGATGACGTGGAACCAGTATCACGAGCGTGTGGCCCGCGCGCTCGAGGCGCCCGAACCAGCGCTGGTGCACATTCCGACGGGGGTACTCAGGGAGATCGCTCCCGATCGCACGGACTTGCTCGAGAACCACCTCCGGTACAGTACGGTATTCGACAACGGCAAAGCAAAGCGGGATCTCGGGTTCGAGTACACGGTCGATTTCGAAACGGGCGTCGCGCGTGCGGTCGCCGGTCTCGAGGCGGCAGGCGAGATCGATGCCTGGGATGCCCTGGATGACGACGCGATCGTCACAGCCTGGCGGGATTCACGACGTGGGCTGCTCGAAACGGTCGGGCGGGTTGCTGAGCGGTGAGCGGCCAGTGGGGGGTGCGTTCGAGATCTCTCGGCCCCCTGTTCAGGCCGACACCTCGAACCCGGCGTCCTCGATCGTCGCGACGAGGTCGCCTTCGTCGGCGTCCCCCTCGACGGTGACGGTGTCCGCTTCGTTGTCGGCCGAAACGTCCTCGACGCCCTCGAGGGCCGAGAGCGCGTCCTCGACGGTCGATTCACAGCCGCCACAGTTCATGCCGGTGACGGTGAGTTGTCGTTCCATACCGGCTGTAAGTCGGCCCACGGTTTGGGTTTTGCTGTCGCCGGTCGTTGTCGAGATCACCGACAGGTCGGCGATTGTGGTTCCCGGTGGAAGCCCGTCCGCGACCCAAAGGCAGATGTACCGTCGGGAGTTATGCACGGTCGACAGGATGTCTCGAAGCCCGTCTCTCCCAGACACACCGACACGTGAGATCGACCCCGATCTCCCCGACGACGAGCGACTCGAGGCGCTCCGCGAGCACTTCGAGGAGCTGTCGGCCGCCAACGAACAGCTGGCCGATCAGCTCGACGCTGCCCGTGAGCGCCGGAGTAAGCTGCGGGAGAAAGCCGACCGCATCGAGCGCGAAAACGAGGTTCTCAAGCGTTCCTCGCTGTACCTCGCGACCGTCGAGGATATGATCGAAACCGAGATCATCGTCAAACAGCACGGCAACAACCAGGAGGTGCTCACCGAGGTCTCCCCGAAGTTTGCCGAACGCCTCGAGGCTGGCGATCGGGTGGCGGTCAACGATTCCTTTGCCATCCAGCAGGTGCTCTCGGCGGAGACGGACGCCCGGGCCCAGACGATGGAGATCACGGCCAAACCCGACGTCACCTATGATGACATCGGGGGTATCGACGACCAGATCCGGGAGGTTCGAGAAGCCGTCGAGCAACCGCTTTCCCAACCGGAACTGTTCGACGAAGTCGGGATCGACCCCCCGGCCGGCGTCTTGCTCTACGGACCGCCCGGGACGGGGAAGACGATGCTCGCGAAGGCCGTCGCCAACCAGACCGACGCCACCTTCATCAAGATGGCCGGCTCGGAGCTGGTCCGGAAGTTCATCGGCGAGGGGTCACGCCTCGTGCGGGACCTCTTCGAAATGGCCCGCGAGCGCGAGCCAGCGGTCATCTTCATCGACGAGATCGACGCCATCGCGGCCCGGCGTACGGAGTCGAAAACCTCCGGCGACGCCGAGGTCCAGCGGACGATGATGCAACTGCTCAGCGAGATGGACGGGTTCGACGAACGCGGGGATATCCGCATCATCGCCGCGACCAACCGCTTCGACATGCTCGATCAGGCGATCCTCCGGCCGGGTCGGTTCGACCGCCTCATCGAGGTTCCAGAGCCCGATGCCGGGGGCCGCGAGCGAATCTTCGCGATTCACTCCCGTGGCATGAACGTCGCCGAGGGCGTCGAATTCGAGGACCTCGCTGCCGAGACCCAGGGGTTCTCCGGGGCCGAAATCGAGTCGGTCTGTACCGAAGCCGGGATGTTCGCCATCCGTGACGGCCGGACGACCGTCGAACAGGTCGACTTCCGGGCCGCCCTCGAGAAGATCGAGGCTGGCGACGCCGAAATCGTCACGTCGGCGAACTACTTCTTCGACTGAGGGGCTCGAGCGACGGTGTGTTTCTGGAGGGAAACCGCAAGCCCTTACGCTCGTCGTCGCCCAGATCGTGTATGGATGTCATTCGGATCGTCTGGGGATCGGCCACCGGGCCGACGGCGATGGCCGCTTACGACGCCGCGCTGGCCGACGCCGGGATCGAGAACTACAACCTCGTGACCGTTTCGTCGGTGATCCCAGCAGGTGCGACCGTCGAGACGGTCGGCACCGCCCCCGATCTCGGCCCCATCGGCGACCGACTGACGGTCGTACAGGCTCACGCCAGTCTCGAGGGGCAGGGAACGGCCGCTGCCAGCCTCTCGTGGGCCCGGGAAGGCAGCGACGGGCCGGGGTTGTTCTACGAATTTGGCGATGCCGTCGACCGTGAGACGGCCCAGCGCCGCGCCCTCGGGGGACTCGAGGCCGGGCAGTCCCTACGCGAGTGGGACTTCGAGGCGCCCTCGGTGCGCACCGAGTCGGTGACGGGGGAGCGTGGCGTGTGGGCCGGCGTGGTCGTGGCCGCGGTCTACGGCGAGAGCGAGTCGATGTTCTGAGGCAGCGTTGATCCCGGCCGAGACGCGAGGCGAGGGAGCGCCACCGTGCCTCGAGGGTCACATCGACGTCGGCGGTTCGACTCCGAGGACGCCCAGCGCGTTCGCGACGGTGTGTCTCGAGGCGGCGACCAGTGCCAGCCGCGCTGCCCGCAGGTCGGGGTCGACGTCGTCGGCGAGCACCGGACACTCCCTGTAGAACGCGTTGAACGCCTCGGCGAACTCACGGGTGTAGGTGGCGACCTGGTGTGGCTCGAGGTCGTCGGCGGCCGCCTCGATCACCGCGGGGAACCGGGCGATGGTCTCGAGCAGGTCGCGCTCGGCGTCGGTCTCGAGGTGGCTGGCGTCCACGTCGGTCTCGACCGTGCCATCGGCTCCAATGCCGGCCTCCTCGAGAATGCCACAGCAGCGGGCGTGGACGTACTGGACGTACGGGGCGGATTGGGCTTCGAAGTCTAAGGCTTGCTCCCACTCGAAGGTAATCGCCTTCGTCGGCTGTTTCGAGACGATGTCGTAGCGGACGGCGCCGATGCCGACCTGGCGGGCGATGCGCTCGACGTCGTCCGCGTCGAGGTCGTCGTCACGGATGCGGTCGTCGAGACGTGATTCGACCTCATCGCGGGCACGGGCGATGGCCTCGTCGAGCAGGTCGTCGAGCATGATCCCGGTGCCACGACGGGTCGACATCCCTTCGCCGCCGGGTAGGTTGACCCACGAGTAGTGGATCGAGTCGAGCGCGTCGGTGTCGTTACCGAGCAGGTCGAGGGCCGCCTCGAGCTGGCGTGCCTGCAGTTTGTGGTCTTCCCCGAGGACCGTCACGGCGCGGTCGTAGTTGTCGAACTTCCACTCGTGGTGGGCGAGGTCACGCGTGGTGTAGAGGGACGTCCCGTCAGACCGGAGGAAGACCAGGTTCTTGTCGATCCCCCAGTCGTCGAGTTCGAGCTGCCAGGCCCCCTCCTCGAGGACGGCGTGGTCGGTCTCCCGCAGTCGCTCGGCGACGTCCTGGGTGCTCCCGTCACGCATGAACCGCGTCTCCCGGACGAATGCGTCGAACTCGGCGGGCAGGCGCTCGAGACACTCGCGCATACCGCCGAGCACCTGATCGACGACTTCGCTCACGCGCTCGTACGTGTCCTCGTTGCCGGCCTCGAGGCCCTGCATGATCGACTCGATCTCGGCTTCGGCCGCGGCGACAGTCTCCTCGTCGCCCGCTTCGAGGACGGCGTTGCCCTTCCGGTAGTAGCGCACGAGATCGTACTCGATGCGGTCCCTGGCCGGTTCGTCCTCGAGATCCCCCTCGTCGAAGCTCTCGTAGGCCCAGGTGAACACGGCCAGTTGCCGGCCCGCGTCGTTGACGTAGTAGTGGCGGTCGACGTCGTACCCCGCGAGCTCGAGGAGGGTGGCGACGGCGTCGCCGGTGATGGGATTGCGGGCGCGCCCGACGTGGACCGGTCCGGTGGGATTGGCACTCGTGTGCTCGACGACGACGGTCGTGTCGCGGTCCGGGAGCGAGCCGTACTCCTCGGCGCTGCTGGCCGCGAGGGTGTCCGCGAAGTACGTCTCACTGGGTAGGAAATTGAGGTACGGCCCCTGGGTCTCGATACGGCCGATGTACTCGAGGTTGTCGGCGTCGAGTTCGGCGGCAAGCTGGCCGGCGACCTGTGGCGGGGCCGCGCCGACCTCGCCGGCCAGCCGGAAGGCGACGCTCGAGGCGAGCACCGCTGGGACGTCTTCCGGCGGCTCTTCGATGCCGAGGTCGTCGGTGGGGAGGTCGAGCGCGGCGAGGGCCCCCTCGAGGGCCTCTGCGACCTCCGTCCGAAGGGAAATGAACATACGCCCCGTTTTCGGGGCTCGAGTATAGGGGTGTCGGGTTCGTTTCGAGCGGCACCGCCCCCGATTTCCCGACGGAGATCGCGTTCAATCCGCCAGTTTTGGGTTCAGTACGACGACGGCGATCAGTCCGCCAGCGCGGCCTCGAGGCGCTCGATATATTCCTCGTTGCCAATGTAGACTGGCGTCCGCTGGTGGAGTTCCGTGGGCTCGACTTCGAGCAGCGACCGGTGGCCGTTACTCGAGGCCCCGCCAGCCTGCTCGAGGATGTAGCCGATGGGGTTCCCCTCGAACTGGAGGCGGAGTTTGCCCTCGGGGTGGGGCTCGAGTGTGGGGTACGCGAAGAGGCCGCCGTAGGTCATGACCTGGTTGACGTCGCCGATCATCGCGCCGCCGTAGCGCAGCTTGAGCTCGGTTTCGATCTCCCGGACGTAGTCCACGATCGCCGCCGGCCAGTGCTGGGCGCGGCCACCGACGCCGTAGACCACGGGTTCGTCGGGGAGGGTGACGTCGTCCTCGATGAGCGAGCGCTCGCCGCCGCCCAGTTCGTACTCGCTGACGCCCTCGTCGGTGGCGATCATCATCGTCACGATCGGGCCGTAGAGGACGTAAGCCGCGGCGACGAGTCGGGTGCCCCGTGCGGGCAGCGGTTCGTCGTAGACGCCGACGATCGTCCCCATCGTGTTGTTCGATTGCAGGTTCGAGGAGCCATCGAGTGGATCGGTGGCGACCGATAGCCCGGCCGAGTCGCCACACTCGAGGATTCGATCGGACTCCTCGCTGGCGTACTCGGCGACGCCGTCGACGTTCGACAGCCGTTCGCGGAGCAACCGGTCGGCCCAGACGTCGGCCTCGAGTTGGGTTTCACCACTTGGGTTTTCGGCATCGACGGTGCCGCGACGGCCGATTAATCCCTGGCGAACCTCCGTCGCCGTGTAGGCGACGGTGTTCATGACCGCCTCGATGATCTCGGGCTCGGACGGCAACGTCGTCGACATCTCACTCACCCAACGCGGCGTCGGCCGTCTGGCCCCCGTAGATGATGCCCTCGAGGGCATCGAGGATACGCTCGGGGTCCTCACGTTGCCAGACGTTTCGGCCGACAGCAAGACCGTTGCCGCCGGCGCGGATGACCGCCTCGACGGTCGAGCAGAACTCGAGGTCGTCGGTCTTCGAGCCGCCACTCATGACGACCTTCATCTCGCCCGCGCTCTTGACAGCGTGTGCCATCGCCTCGGCGCTGCCGGGGTACTTGACCTTCGCAACGTCGGCACCCAGCTCGAGGGCCATCCGGGAGGCATAGGAAATCGTGCTGGGCTTGGTGTCGTTTTTCAGCCCCTGACCGCGCGGGTATGACCACATGACGACGGGTAGGTCGTGCTCGCGGGCGGCCTCGTGGACCTCGCGGAACTCCTCGGCCATCTCGACCTCGTTGTTCGAGCCGCCGTAGAGCGTGAAGCCGACGGCGTCGGCGCCGATCTCGGCGGCGTACTCGACCGAGCAGTTGAGTGCCGAATCGGGCTCCCCCATCCACATGTTGGAGGTGCCGTTCAGCTTCACGAGGAGGTTGACGTCGTCCTCGTAACTCGGGTAGTAGCCTTCGGCGATGCCTTTCTGGACGGCGATGCAGGTGACGGCGTCGTGGGTGGCCGTCTCGAACACCGTCGCTGGGTCGAGCTTCTCCGGCACCGCCTCGAAGTCCACTGGCCCGTGTTCGAGGCCGTGGTCCATCGCGAGAATACAGACGTTTCCGTCACGAACGATCGATGAGTCGTCGATGGGACGCATTCGTCAGATAGTCCATCAGCGACGCATATATCCTTGGCGGTCCTAACAGCTGAAAAATACTTTCTCGAGTAGTAAATAGCACGCTTTCAGGAGCGTGAACGGACGATGTACGGGCTCTTCACAAATTTAGTAGTGCCGTACGTATATCTAATCCGGTAGGTTCGTTCCTGGCCGCTACGATGGTCCGTATCACTCCTCGGTTGCGATCGGCTCACGAACCGTTCTATCTCACTGGTTCCCACGTCGAACGCTGTACCTGAGACACAGTGGGCTTGCGCTGGCCTTCTGTCACTCGAGGCTCCCAACGGCACGATTACACGAAGAGCCCAGCACGCAGCATCACTCGAGGACTTCCCTGGCGTTGTGTCGCCAGGTCCGAACGTGAAGGACGCTCAACTGGAGGACGGCGGCGACCTCGCCGGCGTTGATCGTCGCCAACCGCTCGGCGGAGTTGATCCCGGCTTCGGCCAGTTTGGCGGCGTTTGCCGGACTCACGCCCGTGACGCTCGTCACCGGCGTTGGGCGTGGACAGGGCCGTTCTACGTCCTCCTCGCTCTCCTGGTCGGCCGCCCGCGCCGCGACGGATTCGAAGGCCTGCCAGCCCTCGTCGGCGCTCGCCGCAACCCACTCGCGCTCGGCCTCGCCCAGGCCACGGACCTCACTCGAGCGGCGGTCGAGGTCTCCGTCACCGTCGGTCTCGAACGACCACGGCAACGAGAACCGCCGGCGGAGGTCGTCGGCGACGTCCTCGGGGACGTCAGCATCGAGGAGCATCCGATACGAGCAGTCTTTCCCGGAGACGACCGCCGGCTCGATGCCCGCCACCTCGAGCGCCTCGCGGTGGGTCTCCTCAAGCTCCAGGGGCCTATCGTCGGACGGTTTGACCACGTTTTCCTTACTCACGAGCGTCACCGAATTATCGGATTCTCACGTGGACGGAACTTCAACGTTTTCCTCGAAATCGCAATCCGGTTTGACGTCTGACGTGTTCGCTCGGTCAGGATTGTGGGGTCGCCGCAGCCACACACCACGGCGCCGAGGATTGGGAGTGAAACGTGATCGCCCGGATCGGCACACTTACCAGCATTTCGCAAGAATTGCGGAGCATGGTACGCCAAGAGATCGACCGCGTCGGCGTCGTCGGTGCGGGCACGATGGGGAGCGGGATCGCACAGGTCGCGGCCACCAGCGGTTACGAGGTGGTCATGCGCGACATCGAACCCCAGTTCGTCGAGCACGGGTTCGATTCGATCGAGCACAGCCTCGAGCGACTCGCCAGCAAGGACGCGTTGCCCGCGGATCCGGAGACCATCCGCGACCGCATCGCGGGCACCACCGACCTCGCGGACCTCGGCGACTGTGATCTCGTGGTCGAGGCCGCCCTCGAGGACATGGCCGTCAAGCAGGACGTCTTCCAGGGCCTCGAGGACCACTGTGCGTCGGACGTGATGCTCGCGACCAACACCAGCACCCTCTCGATCACCTCGATCGCGGCCGCGCTCGAGCATCCCGAGCGCGTGGTCGGCCTCCACTTCATGAATCCCGTCCCGATCATGGAGGGTGTCGAGGTCGTGGTCGGCGAGAAGACGACCGACGCGGTCACGAAACTGGCCCACGATATCGCCGACGATCTCGGGAAGACGACCTGGGAGTCCGACGACAAACCCGGCTTCGTCACCAACCGCATCCTGATGCCCTGGATCAACGAGGGGATCCGGGCCTACGACGAGGGGGTCGCGAGCAAGGAAGACATCGACGCTGGAATGGAACTGGGGACCAACGTTCCGATGGGGCCGCTGAAACTCGCCGACCACATCGGCCTCGACGTCTGTCTCCACGCCTCCGAGACGATGCACGAGGAGCTGGGCGATCGGTACAAACCGGCTTACCTTCTCAAACGCAAGGTCGAGGCGGGGGATCTCGGGAAGAAGACCGGGGTCGGTTTTTACGAATACGACTAGCGGTCGACCGACCCACTCGTGTGCAGGGGCTTCCTCGACGTGGGGTGACCTCGCGGTCGCGCTCGTGCCCGTTCGCTCGACCCGCGATGGACCACCGTTCTGTGGGGGCCACGGCGACAGTCACGTTCGGGGAACAGTTATGTGGCTTTCACCGTAACGCCTGGACGTGGCTCCCACCGAACGCGACCGTCGGACCGTCCTCGCTGGCGGTGTCGGCACCGTCGTCGCCATCGTCTTCGGGGGTATCTTCTTGAACGGCTACAGCAGACGGAACCACCTTCGGATTCGGTCACTCAGCGTGGTCAACGAGACCGACGAGCCGGTGTCGGTGTCGGTGTGGGTCGGGGAAAATCTCGCCGAGGCCGAGGAACGGGTGCTCGACCTCGAGCCAGCGGGCACCACCGGCGACGAGGGAAGCATGTTGGGCCCGTGGCACAAGCGCGCAGGGGAGTACGTCGTTCGGGCCTCAGTTCCGGGCCACGCGCTCCACCTGCGCAACGCCGATCTGAACGAGGCGATCGACTCGGGGTGGGGCAGTGACGACGTGGCGATCGCCTGCACCGTGATCCCGGCGGGTCGCCTCGAGGTCGACATCGAGGCAGTCGAGTGAGCGGCGTATCGGGGCGACTGCGACGAGGGAGACCCTACTGGCCGACAGGTTCGACGATCTGGGTGTACTGATGGGGACTGGCACCCGGATTCAGGTGGTGAGCTACGGAACGAGTAGGACAGGAATGTCGTGTGTTTCGAGCATTCGTTCGGTCGTATCGCTTTCGAACAACTGCTCGAAGAACGATTTCTCTTCGTATCCAATCACGACGAGGTCGATGTCACGGGATTCGACGATCTCTTCGATCCTCTCTCTGAGGGCCGGTTTGGAATCGGCTCCGGACCCCAGCTGATGAATTTCTGCCTCGACGGAGGCGGCCTCTCGCGCTCCCATGGATTCGATTTCGGAGGCAGCTATTTTCGCGGGACCCTCTTCTCGGTCGGCCATGTGGACAGCGACGATCCGCACGCTATCGTCGCTGCCGAACAGGCCGATTGCAGTCCTGACTGCCTGTTCGCTGACTGGGTTCACTGCGAAGGGGACCAGTATCTCCATACGATTGCTTGTACCGAATCGAACAAATTAGTTACTGTAGACTCCATCGAACGTCAGTACAGACCCGATCGTACGACGGCTGTGCGATCTACGTGTAAGCCGTTTTAATTGTCACGCTTCCGTGGCGGTCTCAGCGTCGTCGGGTTCGCTCGGCTCGTCGGGTTCGTCGGCGACCCGTTCCATGGCGAGTCCAGCGATGCCGGCAGCAGCCAGGCCGATCCCGAGTGCCCGAAGCTCCCGGAGGTACGCTGGTTTCACACGGAGGTCGTCCGCGTTCTCGAAGTTCTTGCCGATCATTTGCTTGATGATCCGCACACTGAGCTGCGGGATGAGAGCGGTCAACAGCCCCTGACCGATCATCCATAGTGCCCCGAGTCTACGGCATTTCGAACCGTCCATGCTACAATATCGGCTGACCTGAGGAAAGAAGCTTCCGTTGAATCCCCCATTCCGGGAACGCCGAGCGCACTCGGTCTGTGCGTGACGACAACGATCCCTGTAGTGCCGACCGATAGGAATTATCCTGGGAGGACGCCCCCGTATTGTGCCCTTTTCCCCATCAGCATCGACACTGGGTTGATTTTCCATCACGCGACATCACCAGGCCCACATCACGTGAGGCGAGCGAAAGCGAGGGCGGAAACCAACAGCAATATCGATAGCACGATCGCGACTGCGTGGCCAGATACCGAAGCAACCGGTCCCACTCCGAGCAACGAAACCGTACTGACGATGACCGCAATCACCCCAAATCCGATCCAGTAGTGACGCCAGGACAGGGTCGTCTTGGGGGCCACGCCCAGATAGACTTCGAACTCGCTTGCCGTCGGCGTCAGCGAGACAGTTCCCCGCGCACGATCGTATTCGACGATTCCGTCCCGGTACAGTGTCGGCAGGTGCGACTGGTAGAGCGACGTGTACACCCGCTTACGCTGTTTGTACGTCACCTCTGCCCTCGAGACGCCGTTCTCCCTGGCGGCTATCCACTCGGCGAGGTCCCGAAGTCTGACTGGCTGCTCAGGCGACTCACCCAGGTATTGGAGTGAAAGGCGACGACGACGATTCGACAGCGTCTGGAACACCGTGTCTCTCGACAGGGATCCGTCGCCCGTCGAAACTGGCTTGTCCTCCCGAGCGTCGTCGTTACCTGGCGCCGTCGCTGTCCGCGGTTTACGCATTCCCCCCATCGAATGATAAACGTCAGCTATCATGATAGCTCTTTCTGTCGTGAACGTTACCTCGTCGGTGACGACCCCGGCCCCGATCTCCCGGCACGGCCCTACCGGACGGCCAACAGCGCCCCTCGAGTGATCAGGTCTGCAGATGGTGTCCCGAGGGGTTGTGCAATGACGTTCAGTGGCTACGACAGGTGACTGACTCCCAAAACGTCCAAGCGATCGTCTGATGCGGTCCGCTATACCGTTTACCAGTGATTGTCCGTACCGGGTCGGCAATCATGGAAAGAGGCGATCAGAAACCGTCTCATAGGACCCCCAAAAGTACGTCCCGACGAGCCACCGCCACCCAAGCGGCACCCGGCGGCACCTTAGGACCCCATTCCGCTACACCGTCCAGAGGCAGTAACGGGATGATCGATTGGGAGCGGGGAATCGTCGATGGGCTCCGACTCGAGGGGCACAGGCAGCCATCGCTCCGCATTCACCCCGGGGTAGCAGCCGGCCTGCACGACGGAGGTGAACGGCCACTGACGATTCGAGCGGCGGTAGGAAGTCTACAACTACCAGCGTTGGGCCCGCAGGGGACGTATGCATTCAGGAACGAGCCCCCGTGCGTCCGTCTCCAGTGTAAAAGACCCGAGGTACACGGGCGAAAACCGCTGTATCCCCTGCACGGTTCTCAACGTCGGCATCGCGGCAGTGTTCTCGACCGCCGTCATCGCTACCCTCATTCCGAGCGGCCCCACGCTCGCCATTGGTGCGGGGGTCGGGACGTTCGCCGTCGCGCTCGCCCTGATCTACTTCCGGGGGTATCTGGTTCCCGGCACGCCCACGATCACTAGACTCTATTTCCCGGAGCGCCTGCTGGGGCGCTTCGATACGCCGTCCCATCACGCCGGGTGGGAAGACGCCGATCCGCGGAACCTCCTGCTCGAGCTCGGTGTGGTCATCGACGATCCGATAGCTGACGATCTGACGCTCGACCCAGGCTTCGTGTCGGAGTGGGAACGCGCGACCGAGCGTCACTGGGCCGACGAATTGGCCCTCAGGACGAGTCTCGCCAACCTCGCGGGGATCGATCCGGATCGGCTCGAGTTCGAAGATCGAACCCGTTCGTTCGCCGCGTGGATAGACGGTGCACGCCTCGCAACCTGGCCCTCACGCGCCGCGTTCGTGACCGACGTGGCTGGGTCGACGATACTCCCCGATTGGGATCAAGCGTGGGATCGGCGCCCACTCGCACTCAGAGCCGACATCTTGAGCGTACTTCGATTGTTCCTCGACCGGTGTCCCGCCTGTGACGGACGCGTCTCGCTCTCCCAGGAGGTCGTCGAGTCCTGCTGTCGAAACCGGGATATCGTCGCCGCGACCTGCCGTGACTGTGACGCACGCCTGTTCGAGATGGACGTCGATCCGACGCTGCTCGCGACGGAAACCGACCCCTTCGACGACCGGTGAGGAACGTATGGTTCGCGAGCGGCCCGAACCGACCTCCTCCCGGTGGTGCGCTGCCTGCTGCGGTCGGCGATCGAGCCCCTCTTTGGTGCCGGCCCGCTCGTTCCTGACGTTGTGAGAACTGAAACGAGTTCGACACTCACACAGCGAGACGGCTCGTCACCGATTCTGAGCCGTGGTGTCCGAAGGGTCTGGCATGGCGTGTAGTGGCTACTACGGGCTCGCTTTCAGTCTCCGAACGGGAGCCTGCCTGTCAACTGCTTTTTTACAGCAAAAAACGCATCGTCGAGCGCCTCATCTCGACGACCCCCGACGCGGACCCTTCCTCGACAACGCCCGACGCACGTACCAGCGGTTCGACCAGAGCTGGGAACCGACGGCGACGGCGAACGTCCCGAGGGCGACACTGACCCACAGCAGTGGGTCGACAGCGCTCACGAGCGGCAGCTCTAAGAGCGCCGCGAGGACGATCAGCAACGAACCGATGCCGAGGCTCCGGTAGAGCTCACCCCAGGTAAGCCCGACGCCGGTGACGACGTCCATGTACCGATCTACCTCGCGGGCGTGGGGACACAGTGTGACCGTCTTCGCCTCCCGATCGTAGGTGACGACGCCGAGTGACTCGAGTTTCGGCAGGTGTGTCTGATGGAGCGAGCTGCGGACGCTCTCTCGCGTGGCCTTCTGTGGCGGTCCCCCGGCCTCCGTGGCCGCGACCGCGGCCGTCAATTCCTCGAGTGTCACGATGCCGTTGCCTACCTCCGTGAGGTGGCGAAGTGTCTCGCGACGGCGGCCGTTTGCGAGGATTCCGTATATTTCCCCCTGGGCGAGTGTGTTGGTTCGGAACATGGTCGATCGATCCCCGCTGCAGAGTCCGGGGTCGATGGCGGTCGTTCGTCACGGGGCCACGTCAGCATGGAGTCCGTACCGTCGACCGACGGGTGATCATACCGGGCCGAAGGCGGCCCGACCCGGTTTCGCGACAGGCGGTAAGCCCAGCTGTCCGTCGTCGAGTCGACCCGGTAGGTCCGTCCAGCTATAGTAGCCACTGCACGTCATTGCACACCTGATCGCCAGACGAATCGGCGATCAGTGACTAACTCGTTTCAGTTGTTCCTATATCACCACCTCGAGCCAACAGGGCTGGCTTGCCGTGACGCTCATTCGACTCGGATCGGCGGTTCGACGGGCCTACTCCGACCGAACGGGCCGTTTCGGCCACGCCGTAGCGCCGATGGTCCCATTCGGAGATGACGTGGCTGCTCGTAACTACGTCCGCATCTCGCCCCAGTGAGGATAACTGAGCGAACGAGGGCCTCGTGGGCTCACTCGATCGTTCGGGAGCAAATCATGACTGACAACAACGACAACATTGGACTGTCACGCCGACGCCTGCTCGGCGGTATCGGCGCGATCGGCGTCGCCTCCGCGGGGGCGGGACTGGGCACGACAGCGTACTTCAGCGATCAGGAGCGCTTCGAGGGGAACACCCTGACTGCGGGCACGCTCGCGGTGAACGTTACCCAGCGCATCGTCACCGTCGACCAGGACGGTATCGGCCCGGACGAGCAGGCGTGGATGGAGGCCGGCGACGGCGCGGCCGTAGTGACGACCGACCCGATCGTCATCGAGGACGCCAAGCCCGGCGACGAGTACGAGGTCTGCTGGGAGGTCGAACTCGAAGGGAACCCCGGATTGGCGATGGTGTCGGTCGACAACGTCTCCGACCTCACGGGTGCAGAGGCCGAGATGGTCTTCGCCGATGACCTCTACGACGTCGATGACGACGAGGACATGGTCACGCTCGGTGAGGCCGCAGAGGCCGTCGCGACGCTGACGCTGTGTGACGAGGACTCTGGCGAACCAACGGGCGAAGAACTCGACGTATTCGAGGGGAGCCTCGGCGATCTGCTGGCCACGCTCGCGGATGGCCTCGCGGTGCCGTCCGGCGAAGAGGACGGCGAGGATGTGTTCTGTCACGACACCGAGTGTCCCGTCGAACTCTGCGTGAAGATCGAGATTCCGACCGACGTCGGCAACGAGCTGCAGGGTGCGACCTCGAGCTTCGACCTCGAAGTCTACGCCGAGCAGTGCCGCCACAACGACGTCGAGACGTTCATGGGCGAGGTGGATCCCGAACCCGACTCCGAGGACGCGAACTCGACCTGAACTGACATTTGAATTACTCCCACCCGGTGACACCTTCGGTGTGGACCGATCTACCTGGAGCGGCGGTTCGACTCCGCCGGTGGGATTCCCCGGAGGGGGACAACCATGACAGATATCAACCACAACCTCGACCTCTCACGCCGGAAGCTCCTCGGCGGCCTCGGTGCCATCGGCATCGCCTCCGCCGGTGCGGGACTCGGCACGACCGCCTACTTCAGCGACGCTGAATCGTTCGATGGCAATACGCTCTCCGCTGGAGAGCTCCGGATACACGGTAGCTGGCAGCAGCTCTACTACGGCGCGGACCAGTCGGTCCGCCCCGAGGACTACGGCACTGCCGGCCGCCCCTGGGTCAACGCGTTTCCGGATGACACCCGAAACGGCATCCAGTCACTGGGTGACCTACAGTACGTCGACGACCCCGAGGACGATCCGGCGCTCGGCCGAAACGTTCCACTGACCTGTGCGGAGTTCGATGATCTCGGCGACGCCCCACGCCCGGTAATCGAACTTTCGGACATCAAGCCCGGCGACGAGGGTGAGGTCACGTTCGGCTTCACGCTCTGTGACAACCCCGGCTACGTCTGGATGAACGGCGCGATCACCGACCAGACCGCCGGTGCGGGCGAGGGCCAACTCGCGGACTATCTCCGGGCGAAGGTCTGGCGCGACGAGGACTGTGACAACGTCTTCGACGAACTGGAGCCGTCCGATCTCCTGTTGCTGATCGACGTCTCCGGGTCGATGTTCTACGAACGCTACGGCGTAGACGTTCTCGACGAGGAGATCGTGATCGACGGTGGATACGGCGAAACCTCGTACGACGAGACCACCACGATCGATCTCGTCGAGCAAGGCGTCGTCGAGTTCATCGATCTACTGCTCTCGGAGATCGACCGCGACGACGACATCGACCCCGGTGACTTCCGCATCGGTGCCGTGCTGTTCAACGGGTACGCCGACAATGACCTCGACGAGCCGAACCTGGTGGAAGTTCCGTTCACCACGGACCTCGAGGACCTGATCACGCTCGATTCGGACGACGAAGCCCCGCTTCGAAACCTCCGCGAACAACTGGTGGATATCGTCGGTGGTCCGCTCGATCCGTTCGATTCGGCAGGCGGCATCGACGTCGGCACCGCTCTCGAAGAGGGATACGAAGCGGCTATCGACCTCTTCGATTCCCGTGCCGATACGTCCCGAAGCCCACAGTCGATCACGTTTACCGACGGCGAACCGTTCCCGCCGGACACGTCTTCGATTCCGATGGAGCGATACGAGGACCTCCTCACGGTCGCGAACGACCTGCGTACGCACGAGGACTACCCCTCGAGCATCTTCATCATCGGCGACGATACGGGGTTCTCGGAAGCCGAGTTTACCCAGCGCGTGATGGCCGGACCGGCCAACCTTCCGATCGACGTCAGCGGCGCGACGAGCGCGGAGTTCAGTGGCGACCCGTTCGCCTTTGGAGGGGATCCGGCGTTCTTCTTCAACATCGAAGACCCGGCGTCGATTCCCGGGCTTTTCGCCCAGGTCGCGATCGAAATTCTCCCAGAGGAGGTCGTCGCTTGTGGAACCCTCGCCGAGGTGTTCGATGTCCTTGGGAGCGCTCCCGGACGGATCATCGACGCCGTACCACGCGAGGACGGCATCGACTGCTTCGAAGCCGAAATCACCCACTGTATCGGCTTCAGCTGGGAGTTCCCGATCCGCTCGGTTGATCCAGCGGCAACGATGGACAACAACGACGTGCAGGACGCCTCCGTCGAGTTCGATCTCGGCCTCTACACCGAGCAGTGCCGGCACAACTTCGTCGAGGACCCGACGCTGGCAGACTGATCGACGACGGTCGGTCGATCTGGCGATGCCAACACCCCATTTGGAGCACGGCGGTTCGACTCCGCCGGTGGGATTCCCTTCGGGGAACACAAATCATGACTGACGACAACGACATTGGACTCTCGCGTCGAAAACTTCTCGGCGGCCTCGGTGCCATCGGGATCGCCTCTGCGGGCGCAGGAATCGGGACGACCGCCTACTTCAGCGATCAGGAGTCGTTCGACGGCAACACGCTGACCGCCGGCCAGCTCGATCTGAGCGTTACCTGGCAGCAGCTGTACTACGGCGCGCCGCAGTCGGTGCGTCCGGGCGACTACGGGGAGGCCGCGCGCCCGTTCGTCAACGCCTACCCCGACAGCGACGGCAACGGCCTCCAGTCGTTCGAACGCGAGGAGGGAACCGAGGAATACGTCAATCTCAACGAGTACGACGACCCCGAAGACGCTGCGAAGGAGGGCCGCAACCTCGAGTTCACCTGTGAGGAGATCGCGATCTTCGAGGAGCCCTCGTTCGCGCCGAATCGGGATTCACTCATCGAACTCGATGACGTCAAGCCGGGCGACTGCGGCGAGGTCACCTTCGGGCTCAAACTGTGTGACAATCCCGGATACATCTGGTTACAGGGCGAGTTGACGAGTGAATCCGACGGCGGCCATCCGGAGAGCGATGGACCGGAACTCGCTGACGAAATTCTGGCCAGCGCATGGTACGACCTCGACGGCGATAACGTCTACGACGAGGGTGAACCTCAGATCGTCGCCGGGACGCTGCGTGAGGTTCTCGAGGAGTTGAGCGACGGGGAGTTGCTGACGTATCTCCCTGAAGCGGAAACGTCGGAGCCAGCGATGAACACGTCCGACGTCGGTCAGGTCGAGGAGTGCATCGAACTGACGAAGATCGACGACGACAACATCGGCGAGTACGTTTCCGGGCTCGACGATCCCAACGACCTCGAGGGCGGTGAAGCGTTCGTCTTCTCGGACGAAGGACCCGACGGATCCGACGTCGTCATCACCATCGAAGACGTGATCCTCGAGGACGGCGACGTGATCGGTTTCGACTGGTCGAGCACCGTCGGAATCTGTCAACTCGATATGAAGGGTGGGAACGACTCCCTCACGACCACCTACGTCTGTGATACGTCCGGCACCGCGTTCACCCCGGAAAACGACCGGAACCCCAACCGTCTACGCCACGGACTGAGCAACTTCACGTTCTTCCGCTGTGACGTGACGGAGGAAAGCGGGAACGGCCTTCCGATCCTGGAGAACGGTGGACGCTGCTTCCAACCGTCGAACACCCGATTTATCGGGTTTGAGTGGTGTCTGCCGATCAGCGTCGGCAACGAGGTGCAGGGCGACTCGCTGTCGTTCGACCTCTCGTTCTACACCGAGCAGTGCCGCCACAACCCCGACCCGGAGAATCCCTTCGCGAACGATACGGCGTGATCGACCGGGAGAATAGCGACGACCGATCGATTCCGCAACCGGGTCCGATCGAGTTGGCTCCAGTAGATCGAGACGGCACCAGTGGACCGAGACCGACGGTAGGACGGGCCTGCCGTGACCTGCGTGGACGGTATCGACAACCATGCCACGGACCGTTCGGACGGTATGGCGTTCTTTCATATGCCCACTGCCAGCCCACTAGCATCGAAGACTGACTATCGACGCACCAGCCCCTGTGGCCGTCGACCGCGAACATCAATCCAGAGGACGACAGTGAAACACCGAATCCCCGACATCAGCCGCCGACAGCTGCTCGCCAGCGTCGGCGTCGCCGGTTTCGCTGGTCTCGGCTTCCGACGGACGGCCGTCACTGGAGCCCCACCAGCGTACACGGACTATACGTACGCCCGGACCGACGACGGTGGCCCGCGGCTCCGAGTCGCCTGGTACAGCACCTACAACGGACGGCTACTGAACTCGACGCCGACGACGACCGACGAGACGCTCGAGGAACTCCCGTCCGAACTTGCAGACAACGTCCCACCGGCGGAGTACGTCGACGAGTACGACACGGAAACGCACGGCCCGCTGGTCGCGGTGTCGAACGCGCTTCCTGGCGACTCGGGGACGATCGCCATCGGGCTGATCGCCGAGGAGATGGACGCGCGGGTTCGGCTGTTCCCGACCATAGCCGGTGCGTTGAGCGAAGTCGTCGACTTCACGTTCTGGTACGACACCGGCCCGTTTGGCATCGGCAGCTGTGCGGGAACCGACGCTATCCCTTCCGATCCCGACCTCGAGCTCACGCTCGCCGAGTTCGCCTCGCGGTACGGAACCGACGGCCTTGAAATCCGACACGGTACCCGAGATTGCCTCGTGGAAGGTGAGCGACGCTGTCTGGGCATGGCCTGGCGGATCGACGAGTCGGTCAGCAACGAGTGGCAGGGTCGCGGCCTCGAGTTCGATTTCGTGGTGACCGCGCGCCAGTGTGGAGGGCTAATATGACTGGTGAGTCGACCCGACTGAGTCGGCGGCGAGTGCTCGCTGCAATCGGCGGAATCGGGGCCACCAGCGGGGTCGCCGGTGCTGGCACCGCGGCGTACTTCGCCGACGCGAAACGAGTCACAAACGGACTCGAGACGGGTTCGGTCGCGATCGCTATCGACTGCGATTCGTGTTCGTTCGTCGACGATCAGGTGAGCTTCGCCGTCGACGGAATCGATCGCGGTGAATCGGGGAGTGTGGCGGTCTCCATCTCCGTCGAGACCAACCCTGCACGGCTCTGGTTGCGGAGCCTGTGTCCACCCACTGACGACCCCCTTGGAACAGCACTCGAGGCCGTCTTCAGCGTCGACGGCGATCCGATTGCATCGGGCAGCCTCAGCGACGTGTCACGAGCGCTCGCGACGGGCCGCAGAGTCGACACAGGGTGTACGACGCCGGGAGAGGGAATCGAGCTCGAACTCGACTGGAAACTCCCGGCTGACGTCTCCCTAGCTGTGGCCGGGGAGACGGCCACGTTCACCGTCGAATTGGTCGCCGAACAGTGCCGACACGTCGAGGAGGCCGACGTGATCGATCCGTTCGCTGGCGTGGCCCCCTGTGAGGTGTCCCCGGAGTGTGTTTCCTGCCCCGAGGACGACGGCGAGCGTGTCGCCAGCGCCACGTTCGAGTACGACGGCCCCGGCGGTGATGTCGAGCTGGAACTGCGCCGGGGTCAGGGATCTGCCGAGGGCACCCGGACTGTCGCCCCTGGCTCGCAGTTCACCGCCGTCTTCCACGACCCGCCGTCGATCCAGGGCGACGCCGACTTCGACGTCATAATCGACGACACCACCGTTGGCGCGTTCCACATCAGTTGCTCACGGCCATTCGGCCCCGGGCTCGTGATCGGGGACGGAACGCACACGCTGACCGTTCTCGAGGCGTTCGACACCGACGGCAGATCTCTCTGTGGGGTGACCCAGTAAATGAACTTCAAACGACTCGCAAACGCACTCGGACTGGTGGTACTGCTCGCCCTCGTCGTCCCATTCGTGATCTACGCGGTGCCGGGGATGATCGGCGCTGAGTACAGCTTCGTCGTGCTCAGCGGCAGCATGGCACCCGCGATCGATCCGGGTGACGTGGTGATCGTGGGTGAGCGCGATCCCGCAACGATCGAGGAAGGCGACGTGATCACCTTCGTTCGCGGCGACGCCGAGACTCCCGTCACGCATCGCGTCATCGGGATCGAAGAGCGGGACGCGGCACCCACTTTCGAGACGAAAGGCGACGCCAATGCCGAGGTCGATGCGAGCCCAGTGCCGGCGTCGAACGTGCTCGGGGTCGTGGTCCTCACCATCCCGTATATCGGGTACGTCATCCAGGCAGCGGACGGTCCGGTTGGATTCGCCTTACTCGTGGTCGTCCCCCTGGCGCTGTTCGTCGCGTCGGAGCTTTGGACGCTGTTCAGGACGAGCCGTGCCACCGACAGCCAGCGTGGCGATCCGGCCGATGGCCCCGATTCCCCCGTCGAAACCGGTGGCGAGAGCGCAGCGGTCGGCGAACCGGGGACCATTACCTTCTCCGCTACCGACCTGAGCTTCTCGGCCGGGATCCTGGCGCTCGTGAGTCCGTACACGATCTACGTCGCCCTGGAGCTGCGAACGGCGCTGGCGATCTCGGTGGCGTTCGCGGCCACGTTCTCGTTGGTCGCCGTCGGCGGACTGTGGCTCACTGCGCGATCCGCCGGGACTCGAGTCGGTGACGATGGGGAAGAGGATGCCAGTGACGATGGGGAAGACGATGCCAGTGACGACACCTCTCGAGCAATCGACAAGCCACGCGAAAGCACCCACTCTAGCTCCCCGGGCCTCGAGTCCAGCGCTGCCGACCCGACTGTCGGTCCATTCGATGGGTTCGAGCCAGCCACCGAGTCGATCGACCCGGCGACCGATGGCGGACGATCGGCGGGTGAGACGGAATGACCGCCACTCGAGTCACCGTCCTCTTGATCTGTCTGATCGTCGCGACGAGCAGCTTCGCCGGCGGTCTCGCGACAGTCGCCGTCTTTTCGGATACGGCGTCGGTAGACGGATCCTTCTCCACAAACGAGTCGTTCCCCGGGGCACTCCCAGACACCATCGAGGGACCACCAGAGGCGGTCGACAGTGCTGGTGGCGAGGGCGCCGAAATCGATCAGAAACGCGATCGTGGAGCGAGTAATGAAACTGACGGGACTGACGAACCCGATGGCGAGGCGGAAGCCTCGGGCGGCGACGGTGGTGAGAAGCCCGACAGCGAGGAGGGTGGGGACAGCTCGGACGGTTTGGAGACCGACTCGGACGACGACGGGAACGAATCCAGCCAGGCAGTCGACGATGACGATGAGGGTACAGCCGCCGAGGAGAGCGGTGAGGCCGCCGGTGACGGTACTGTCGAGGAAACAGACGGTGACGAAACTGACGCCGAAACCGACGGCGACGAAACTGCTGAGCAAGAGGCGATCAATGACGGAGCAGAGGAGGAAACAGATGGCACTGCGACCGACGAGGACCACGTGGCCGAGGGTGGTGACGAGACCGATGGTGAAGCGGAGGCCTCGAGTGATGACGATGGTGAAGAAATCGACACCGAAGAGCGTGAGGACAGCTCGGACGACCCGGAAACCGGCTCGGGCGACGACGGAGACGAGTCCGACCAGGGAGCCGACGATGACGGGGCGGGCAAAGCTGCCGGGGAGGGCGATGAGACAGACGGCAACGACACTGACGACGAAGAGAGAGACGACGATACCCACGAAGAAACCGACGACGGCGACACTGACAACGAGACCGTCGGTGACGACACCCACGAAGAAACCGACGACGGTGAGTCGACTGCTGAAGACGCGACCGTTGACGGGGCCGACGACCAGGCTGGTGGTACTGTAACCGGCGAGGGAGACGAGGTCGACGAGGATGACGAACCCGACGGCGACGTGGAAGATACCCACAGCAACGAGACGGATGGGGCCGAGTCCACCACAGCGGAAACCCTGTAGCGGGAGCCGTTTCGTGCAGCATTCGATCAGCGATCTGCGGTCTGTTCACACAGTGCCATTGAGGGCGTTCGGGCGGGCCAGCTCGTCGTCATCCAGCCGAGCTCCCGACCGCGTAGGAAGGAAGCCCTGGTTGTCCTCTGTTCAAACAGCGAGCGAATCCCGCCCTTTAGCGCGAGCATAAATCGCGTCACTTGATTTCGTAGCCGCCGCTAATCGGGAGAACTGGATTTCATACGTTCGTCGATGCAGCCCCTTACCGAGGCT
>Ga0207421_10002408_pt1 | contig 23144 bp, 20 predicted proteins | sample SodLakKL_010_SED_4_FD_187542 | JGI IMG/M metagenome (GOLD analysis project Ga0207421, IMG submission 187542) | Alkaline sediment microbial communities from Lake Tanatar, Kulunda Steppe, Russia - 8KL_010_SED (SPAdes) (version 2) | ecosystem: Environmental > Aquatic > Non-marine Saline and...
CGCGAAGGAATGCTGCCCGCCGGGGTTCAAACCTCAAAAAGCCCCGTGATGGGCGACAAGGAGCGCCGGATACGTTCCTACCTCACGAGAAGGCGGAAGTTCCAGAAGTGTGAAAAGGAATTCCAGGAGACTTTCGTGCGCGTGCGCAGCGTGATGCAGCGCCTTGTGACGGGTTCCCGGGAAGCGGTGGAAGAGGCGGGCCGGCTGGTGGCGGGAATGGTGGACTCCCTCCTGGAGGAAAAGGAGGTGGTCATCAATCTCATGAACGTGAAATCCAGCGATGAAAACGTCTTCTATCATTCCCTCAACGTGGCCGTGCTGGCCATGATCCTCGGGCGGGAAGGGAACCTTTCCTCCCGGGAACTCCAGGAGCTGGGACTGGGGGCCCTCCTGCACGATGTGGGAAAGTCGCGCATTTCCAAGAAGCACCTCCACAAGCGCGGCAGGCTGACCCCGGCGGAGGAGGAGCTGGTGCGGCGGCACCCGCGCTACGGCGTGGAAATGGCCCGGTCCGTGGAAGGGTTTCCCCCTGTGGCCCTGGAAATCATCGGCCAGCACCACGAAAGGCCCGATGGAAGGGGGTATCCGGTCGGGCTCAAGGGGGACGCCATCTCACCCCTGGCGAGCATGACCGCCCTTTGCAACGTTTACGACAACCTCTGCAACCCCCTCGACCCGGAAAAGGTCCTGACGCCCCATGAAGCCCTCTCCCGCCTCTACGGGCAGGAGGGCTTCCTCTTTCCCAAAAACCTGGTGGAACTCTTCGTGCGCTGCGTGGGCGTGTACCCGCCCGGGACGCTCGTGGAGCTGACAGGGGGGCGGATGGCCATGGTCATGTCCCACAACCTGCGGGACGCCCTGCGCCCGGAGGTGCTCATTCATGACCCGGCCGTGCCCGTGAGGGAAGCGGCCATCGTGGAGCTGGAAAAGGAAAGGGGGATTCACATTCTCAGGAGTGTGCGGCCCCGGGAGCTTTCCGCCGAGGCCTTCAATTACCTCACGCCCCGAAGCCGTCTCTGCTACTACTTTCAGTGGAACGGCAAGGGGCCGGGCCCTTCTCCCGCCCGTTCAGGCGCCACACGATGAAGTCCATGGAGGCTCGGTCTTCGTGGTTCAGCTGGGCAGGGGGGACGATGTGCTTTCTCATTTCGTGGGGTTCCATGTTCCACTGGTGGGCCGTCCTGGAAAGGGTGTTGAAAAGGAGGGGGCTTCGAATGTGGAAGCGCACCGTGTTTTCCTCCCTTTCCAGGGAGACCATGTTGAGTATGGCCAGGTCCCGGGGGTTTTCCAGCTTCAGTTTTTCCAGGCGGCTGCGGGGCACCTGGTAGCTCAGGCCGTGAACCTCGGGGGAGCACACCAGAAAAGCCACCGAGGGGTCGTCCACGGACTGGAGCCAGTGAAAAGGGCCGTTTCCGTGTTCGAGGAACACGTAGCGCCTGAGGGTTTCAAAGCCGGGAAGGCCCCAGGGGAAATGAATGAAGGTTTCTTCTTTCAATTGGAGAAGGCCGAAGCGGGTGGTGGGGATTTGCATGAGTCCTGTCACCTCTGTTGTTGTTTTTTGCGTGTGCTGCCCCGCAGGAGGCGGTCCGCGTCCCCTCGCGGGGAGGAGGGCATGTGCGTGACGATCTCTTCCAGGTCCTCCTGGGCCACCAGGACCGCTTCCCGGTTTTCGCGCCGCACGCGGTCGTACACTTCCGAACGGTGCACGGGAACGTCCCCGGGGCTGCGGACGCCGATCTTGACCTTGTTGCGGTCGATGGCGCTCACGAAGATTTCGATGTCTTCGCCAATGCGGATGGATTCGCCGACTTTTCTTGTGAGCACGAGCATGTGCGCTGTTTCCTTTTCGCCTTTATGAGGAGACGCTCAAAAACTGCTGTGTCTCATCCAGGGCCATGACCACGTCGGCCATGAACATTTCGATCATTCTGGAGGTGATTTTCAACCGGGAAAACACTTCGTCCCCATTGGGTTGCAAGAATCCGTCCACTCCGCACCCGATGCCCACGGCGGACACGAGGCGGTTGGCCACGTAGACGATTCCCGCCACCTCCTGGTGCTCTTTGGCTTTCTGCGGGGAGTGGTGGCAGCCGATGGCCGTGATGACGGCGGAAGGAAACTTCCAGCGGTGGGCGATGAGCGCTCCCAGCTGCTGGTGGTCGATGCCGAGGATCTGCCGTTCCGCGTGGAGGAAGGGCATGTTTTTCTCTTTCACCAGCTGGAAGATGCTTTCGAAGTAATCTTCCACGTAAAAGCTCATGATGGTCTTGCCGATGTCGTGCAGGAGGCCCCCCGTGTAGGCCACGAACCTGTGGGGGCTGTCAATTTCCTGTGCCACCCTGTCGGCGAGAATGGCGGTGCCCACGGCGTGCTCCCACAGCTCCCCCTCCTGAAGGTCGTAGCCCAGGGCGTGAGCCGTGAAATACTTGCTGGCGCACGCGGCGAGAATGATTTCCACCAGCTGGCGGTTTCCCAGGGAAAGGACCGCGTCCCGGATGGAGTCGATGCTCTTGCGCCGGCTGAAAAGGGGAGACTGGCTCATGGCCAGCACGCGCGAGGCGATGGCCGGGTCCAGCTGAATGACCGCTTCGATCTCGGCGGGGGAAGCCATGCTGCGGATGAGGGGCATGACCTTGTTGACCACCTGTGGAAAAGGGGGAAGCCTGTCCGCTGCTTGCATGATCTCTTCCAGTAGGGGTGTCAATGCCGTGGCGCTCATGGGGGGCTTCCTCCTGTGCACGAAGTTTGGGCGTGAGACGCTTTTTTGCTCAAGAAAAATGCGGATGAGACGACAGAAGCAGGTGAACAGGTGCTGGTCCGCCTCTTCATGGATGGTATTCGAAAGAATCTTTTCAAAACTTGAAAATATTTTGCAGGCGGGTCGGGGGTGATTTCTCAATCTCCGCCCAGCAGACCTGGAAAAAGGAACCGGGAACACATCCATGCCGTTTAAACCCATGAAACCGAACCCCTCCGATTATGAGCTGCTGGGGGTGACGCCCCGGGTGGACGAAGAGGGGCTCAAGAAAGCCTACCGCCAGAAGGTCAAGATCTGGCACCCGGACCGTTTCGAGCAGAAGGAGTCCCGGGAGCGCCTGAGGGCCGAGGAGCGCTTCAAGGCGGTCAACGGGGCCTACCAGCGCATCCTCATGGACCTGCGCCACGGGGACCGGGTGGGGGAAAAAGCCAGCAAGAACGAGGCGGAAGGAAAAGGGGAAAAGCCCCCCGAGCCTCCCCCCCCAAGGGAAAAAGCCCCGAAGGGAAAGGGCCCGGCGAAAGGGAAGCCCCGGGAAGGATGGAAGCTCCGTGCGGGGCGGTGGCTGCGGCCCGCCATGGGAGCCTGGGGACGGCTGTCCGTGTTTGCGGAAAAGGTGCGGGAAAAGCGGAAGATCGCCCTCCTCTGCGTGCTCGTGAGCCTCTTTTTGTACGCCAACTGGGATCTCCTCTTCGTGCGCGACGCGCCCTCCAGGGGGGACTGGCACGGCTCCCTTCTTCCGGGGGAGGGGGCGGGGGGGAAGGATCGCACAGAAATTGCACCCCTTCAAGAAAAAGGGGAGCAGGCAGAGGACGAGCCTTCGGCGGCCCGGGAGCCCGAAGAGGTTGCGGGGGAAAGGAAACCCGCCCCGGAAGGCTTCTTTTCCATGGGTTCCACGCGGGAGGAGGTCCTGGCGGCGCAGGGGCCTCCCGATTCCGTGAGGGGAGGGATCTGGTCCTACGGGCTTTCGAAAGTGGTTTTCAAGGAAGGCAGGGTCAAAAGGTACAGCAACTTTGACGGGAACCTCAAGGTGCGGCTGGCGCCCGGGAAGGAAAAAGGGGAACGGGGAAGCAGGCCCTTTTTCACCCTGGGATCCACCAGGGACGAAGTCCTGGCCGTGCAGGGCACCCCCGCGCGGATCATGGGAAATCGCTGGCAGTACGGTTTCAGCGAAATCCGCTTCCGGGAAGGCCGGGTGATTGCCTACGACAATTTTTTCGGAGACCTGAAGGTCCGCCTGCTGCCCTCCACGCCCTTGAAGGATGACGAAATCCCCGCGGCCTTTTCCCTGGGGGCCACCAGGGACGAAGTGCTCGCCGTGCAGGGGACTCCCTCCGGCATGGGGGGAAACATGTGGTTTTACGGCCTTTCATCCATCCAGTTCAGGGACGGCCGCGTGCGGGCGGTTTACGACCCTTCGGGGGAACTGCGCTTCGAGGGGGCGGAAGGAAAGGGCCCCGATTCCCCGTGACCTCGGAAAATCACCAGATTTTTTTTGAGAATTCCCAAGGGAACCGTTCAAGAAAATGGGCCGGAATGCCGAAGAGAATCCCAGAAGTTCAAAAAAGGAAGGGAAGTTCCCGGCCGTCCCGTGCAGGGGAAGGATTCGGTTTGCCCGGTGAAGGCCCCGTCCCCTGTCACATTTCAGCATTGCGTGTCGTTCGACAGTTTTCGTGAGTGTTTCAACAACCAAAGCCCATCGGGGACGCCGCCGCCTGTAGCCGGGTGAGTCCGGGGGAAGGAAAAATGCCGTCGGGGTGTTTTTCCATCCCGTGGCGGTGGGCGCCCCGGTGAAAGGAAAAATGCACAGCCCGCAGCGCAAAGCGCAGGCTTTTATGAGGTCAGGTCATGCAGATGGACAAACAAACGGCTGCCCGGAAAAATGAAAGCAGGACAGTGAACCGGAGTGTGGTGGAAAAAATCGTCATGACCACGGGCGATCTGCCCGCCATGCCCCATGTGGCCAACCTGGCCATGCAGAGGCTTTCCGATCCCGAAGTTTCCGCGGGGGAGCTTCACGAGATCATCTCCAGGGACCAGGCCCTGGCCGCACGGCTGCTGCGCATCGCCAATTCGTCCTGTTATTCACGGCGCAGGGAGATCAAAACCATCAACGAGGCGGTGGTGATCATCGGCTTCAACACCATCAAGTCCATTGTCATATCCTGCGCCATGCACGATTTTTTCAAATCTTTCGGGCTGGCCGAAAAATACATCTGGGAGCATTCCCTGGGAAACGCCCTCATCTGCAGAACCATTGCAAAAAAAATCAAATACCCTAAAATGGAGGAAGCTTTCCTGGCGGGCCTGCTCCACGACGTGGGAAAGGTGGTTCTCTATATCAAGCTGCCCCAAAAGATGCTCCTCATTTTTCAGGAAGTGTATCAGAATCCGCAGCTGTCATTCGGTGCGCTGGAAAAGAAACTTCTGGGATTCACCCACGCCCAGGTGGGAGGCCTGGTGGCCAGAAAGTGGAACTTTGCCGTGGATATCGTGGAAGCCATCGGGTATCATCACCACCCGGATCATGCGAAGCTCAACACGGTCCTGCCGCACATCGTCGCCTTGGGCGACGCCCTGTCACACAAGCTCGGCATCGGTTTCGTCAAGCGCCCCGACATCAATCTCTCGGCCATGTCCAGCACCCGGGTCCTTCGGCTTGACGGCCTGGCCCTCAGTGACCTTTCCGAAGAAATCGAGGAGGTGTTTGCCTCGGAAAAAGGCGTGTTCGTCTGAGAAGGCCCTTCGGGATACGCCCGGAAGAAAACGCTCCTCCCGCTCTCTTGAAAGGAAGCGCAGGATAACAGCATGGACGGTGTCATGCCATTTTGCACCCATTCCCCCGTGGGCTATCAAATGCTCGATGAAGCCGGAAGTCTTCACGACGTGAACGATGCGTGGCTGAGCATCCTGGGCTACGACAGGAAGGAGGATGTCCTGGGGCGGCCCTTTGAGGACTTTCTCTCGGAAAAGTCCCGCAACCTCTACCGGCAGCGCTTTCCTCTCTTCCGGTCCATGGGGTACATGCGGGGGCAGGATTACGAAGTCATCCGCAAGGACGGCACGGTGGCGGCCATTTCCATCTACGGGCACGCCACGCGGGATGACGCCGGCGGACGGAGCTTCACTCACTGCTTTTTTCAGGACGTCACGGAAGAGAGGTTTGGGGAGGACAGGCTCAGCGAGAGCGAGGAACTGTTTCGGACGGCTTTCGAGTACGCGCCCATCGGAATGGCCCTTCTGGGAGTGGATGGCCGTTTTCTCCAGGTGAACCTGGCCCTTTGCCGCATGCTGGGCTATTCCATGGAAGAGATGCTTTCCATGGACTTTCGAAGGCTGAGCCATGGGGAAGATCTGCCCCGGAGCCTGCAGGCTGTCGAGGACATGCTTTCGGGAAGGATGTACACCACACAGCTGGAAAAACGCTATGTGCACAAGGAGGGGCGTGACGTGTGGACCCTCGTCAACGCTTCCCTGGTGAAAAACGCAGACAATGCCCCCCTCTATTTTGTCACCCAGATTCAGGACATCACCGAGAGAAAGCGCACGGAACAGGAGCTGGCCCTCCTGGCGGCCACCTGCCGCCAGACCGCCGAGGGGCTCGCCATTGTGAACATGGACGGCGTCATCCATTTCGTGAACCCCGCCTTCGAGGAACTCACGGGACTGAACCGGGAGGAGGCCTTCGGGCGGCCGTGGAACCAGCTTCCCTTTGCCTCCGGCCACGGGAAGGATTTCCAGGGCATGTGGGAAAAAATCGAGCGGGGGGAAGTCTGGACGGGAAGCGTGGCTTTTGAGAGGGCCGGCGGGGAAGCCAGGGAGCTGGAAATGACCGTTTCGCCCATCCGGGACAAAAACGGGCGGATCACTCACTGCGCCTTCATTCAGCGGGATGTGACCCAGGAACGGAAAATGGAGGTGCACCTTCGCCAGGCCCAGAAGATGGAAGCCATCGGAACCCTTGCGGGGGGCATTGCCCATGATTTCAACAATATTCTGGCGGCCATCCTGGGCTACACGGAACTGGCCCAGCTGAGGGCCCGTGAGGGCAGCGCCCTGAGCGGCAACCTGGCGCAGATTTTCAAGGCGGCCGAAAGGGCCCGGGACCTGGTGAAACAGATCCTCACCTTCAGCCGCCAGAGGGAACAGCCCCTCAAGCCCCTGCAGGTGAGCGTGGTGGTCAAGGAGGTGCTCAAACTTCTCCGCGCTTCGCTGCCCTCGACCATTCACATCCAGTCGAACATTCTGAGCGGCAGCCACATTTGCGCGGACCCCACCCAGATCCACCAGGTCCTCATGAACCTGTGCACCAATGCGGCCCACGCCATGAAAGGGGCGGGGGGCGTCATGACCATCACCCTGGAGGATGTGAGCCTGGACTCCCATGCGCTTCGGGCCTACGCGGGGATCAAAACGGGGGAGCATGTGCATCTTTCCGTGAGCGACACAGGGCACGGCATGAGCGACAACGTGCTCACGAGGGCTTTCGATCCCTTTTACACCACCAAGGGACCGGGGGAAGGGACGGGGATGGGGCTGGCGGTGGTGCATGGCATCGTCAAAAGCCACGGGGGGGCGATCGCCATAGAGAGCGAACTGGGCAAAGGGAGCACGGTGAGGGTCCTGTTTCCCAGGCATGAAGCCGAGCATGAAAGGGAAGAGCAGCCTTTCAGGGCTCAACCCATGGAGGGGGGAAGTGAATCCATCCTGGTGGTGGACGATGAGAGCGACCTGGTGGAAAGCATTCACCAGATGCTCTCGCACCTGGGCTACAGGGTGACCGTGTGTTCGGGCAGCCAGGAGGCCCTGCGGGTTTTCGAGGAAAATCCCCTGGGTTTCGACCTGCTCATCACGGATCAGACCATGCCCGCCATGACCGGCCTGGAACTGGCCGGAAAGGTTTTCAGGATTCGAGGGGAGCTGCCCGTGATCCTTTGCAGCGGCTTCACCAATGCCCTGGAATTGAAGGGAAAGCCTCCCTTCGGCATCAAGGCCTTTCTCCCCAAGCCCCTCCTCATGGCGGACCTGGCCGCCGCCGTTCGCAATGCCCTTCCTTCAAGGCAGGGGGAAGGGATGGTTTTCAAAAATCGCGCACTCCATGGAGCCGGTGAACAGGAGGAATGAACGTTTCATGAAGCAGTATGTGATCGACCAACTGAGGGAACCGGACCACGCCCTCATGGAAAAATACCTGAAAGAGCATGGGGAGCCCACGGCTTTGAGTGAGATTTTCTGGATAGACCTTCCCCGGGAACTCTACACTTCCGTGCAGGAAGACCATGGAAACTGCCACCCCTATTATTTTGCCGTGAACCTTTCCTGGACCCAGGTGGCTTTCGAATTCCTGATCCGAAGCCGCCAGCTCATGCGGTGCAGCTGCATGGGCTATGCTTCCCGGGAGCAGCGGGATCACATCATGGACTTTGCGGACCGGATGCTCGAAGACCTTCGGATCAAGGTCTGAAGGGGCCGGGAGCGGAAATGGAGGAAAAAGGAAAAACCGGTCCCGGGAAGGGCGAAGATCGGGGGGTGGGCTCGTCTTTCGGGGCCGATTCCGCACCCTACCTCATGGCGACGGAATATCCCTGGCTCGCCCCCTGGGAGGAAAGCCCGAAGAAGCAGAAAGTTCTCTGCGTGGGAGGGAGCGGCGACGTGCCCTTCTTTTTTTCCCGGATGGGTGCCGCCCGGGTGACGGCGGTGGATGTTTCCAGGCCCGCCTGTTTTCTCATGCAGCTGAAGGCCGCCTGCCTGCGGGAACTGGCGTGGGAGGAGTTTCTGGCCTTCTTTCTGGCGGACATTCCCCGGGCGGAAACTTTTCTGCGCTCCAGGGGCGTCTCCCCCCACCTGCCCGTGGCTGAAAGGGAGCACCTTTACAGGCGGGTGCAGGGCCATGGCCATGAGAGCAGCCGGCGGTTCTGGAAGGAGCGGTTTGAAAACGTTCTTTCCGGAAATTCCCCCTTGGCGGGGAAATCCCCTTTTGAAAAATTCCTTCACGCCACCGATCTGTTCGGCCTTCACCTGATCCCCTACCTCAACGACCCTGCCGTGTATGCTCAGTGGGCACGGGGAGCGGAAAATGTCCGGGTCCTGAATCTTTCCCTGGACGCCGCCCTGGACCGGTGTGCGGAGGAATGGAATCTCATCTACGCCTCCAACGTTTTCGAGTACCTGGAGATGGATTTGGCCCTGAAGGGGCGGGAGGATGAGTTCCGTACCTATGTGTTTGAGTTTTCGCGAAAAGCCGGCCGCACACTGAAGGAGGGGGGAGTCCTGTGCTGGTATGCCTACGAAAGGGGCGATTCCCCCGCCTTTCAGGAGAGGGTGAAAGGACTGGCCGGGATCTTCGGGAAGGAATGGACCCTTTCCGCCCATGGCCTGGCCTACCGGTTTTCAAACCTTTCCGGAAGCCGCTTCAGAAACACCCTGATCTGCTTCCGGAGAGACGGTGCACCCTGATCGCCGAATCCCCCTTCCGGAGCTTCAGGGGAGGGGCGGGGACCAGGGGAAAGGGTGGAGAATGAAATCTGCCAGCACCAGGAGCACCATGGCTTCGCACACGGGGATGATGCGGGGAATGGCGGACACGTCGTGGCGTCCTTCCACCCGGATGGCCGCGGGTGTTCCGTCCCGGGTGACCGTCTGCTGTTCCCTGCCGATGGAGGGAATGGGTTTGACGGCGACCCGGCAGACGATGTCCATGCCGCTGGACAGGCCGCCCAGTATGCCTCCCGCGCGGTTGGAGCCGTAACCCCGGGAAAGTACGGGGTCGTTGTGCTCACTGCCGAGCATGCGGGCAGATTCAAAGCCCGCGCCGATTTCCACGCCCTTGACGGCGCCGATGGACATGAGGGCTCCCGCGAGCCTCGCGTCCAGCTTGTCAAAGACAGGTTCTCCCAGGCCGGGAGGGCACCCCGTGGCGCACACTTCCACGATGCCCCCCACCGAATCTTCCCGGCGTTTCACTTCCAGCAACCGCTCCTCCATTTTCAGGGCGGCCCCTTCGTCGCCGCAGCAAAGAGGGTTCCGGCCGATGGCTTCCCAGTCCAGGGTTTGAGCCCGCACGCCCCCCAGTTCCACCGTGTGGGCCTTCACGGTGATTCCACGCACTTGAAGAAACTTCCTGGCCACGGCCCCCGCAGCCACCCGCGCCGCCGTCTCGCGGGCGGAGCTTCTCCCCCCTCCCCGCCAGTCCCTCAGGCCGTACTTCTGCTCGTAGGTTCTGTCCGCGTGGCCGGGGCGGTAAAGCCTTGAAATTCCGCTGTAGTCGCGGCTTCGCACATCCCTGTTGTGAATGATCAGGCTGATGGGTGTCCCCGTGGTCACTCCCTCGAAGGTGCCCGAAAGGATCTGGACCCGGTCCTGTTCCTTCCGGGGTGACGTGAGCCTGGAGCCGGGTTTCCGGCGGTCCAGGTCCCTCTGAATGTCCTCCTCCGAAAGTTCCAGTCCCGAAGGACACCCCTCGATGACGACGCCCAGGGCGGGCCCGTGGGATTCGCCCCAGGTGGTGATGGTGAAAAGTCGACCCAGACGGCTACCGGGCATGGCTTGAAGTCCTTTCCCTGTGAATGGTGGGAGGGGTCGTTCCTGTTGCCTCGGCCCCTTCCCGTGCCTGCTCCCCGCGGGGCCGCCGGCAGGTGAGTTCAGCGGAAGAAACCCTTGTGAGGGGCTGTTTCGCATGCTTGACACGGCAGGTTTAGACGTTAAACTTGTATATGAATTTTCATGGATTGACAACAGGCAACACGGGAAGGGTTCAAGGGAGGCTTCAGGATGAGCGAGCATCGTCCCGAGTTCGGCGAGGAGCTGGAAAGCAATCTGGAGGAGGAGCTGGAAGAGCCTCGCATGTACAAGGTGCTCCTGCACAATGACGATTACACCACCATGGAGTTTGTGGTGGAAATATTGCAAAAGGTGTTCAGGAAATCCCCGTCGGAAGCGACGCAGATCATGCTGCTCATTCACAAGAACGGCACGGGAGTTTGCGGCGTGTTCACCGCTGAGATCGCGGAAACCAAGGTTCAGCTGGTGCATCACCTGGCACGGAAGAACGGATTTCCCCTTCAGTGCACCATGGAAGAGGCTTAAATGATCAACAGAGAACTGGAAATGACATTTGCAGCGGCTGTGAAGGAAGCGAAGAACAGGCGCCACGAATTTTTCTCCCTGGAGCATGTGCTTTACGCGCTTCTCAAGGACGCTTCCGGGCGCAGTATCCTGAGGCACTGCGGGGCCGACCTGGTGAACCTGGAAGCGCGCCTGGAGAAGTTTTTCCAGGAGCATTCGGAAGTGCTTCCCGAAGGGGTTCAGCAGGACCCCATCCAGACCCTCGCGGTGCAGCGGGTCCTTCAGCGGGCCATCATGCACGTGCAGGGCGCGGAAAAAAACGAGGTGGACGCGGGAGACATCCTGGCGGCCATGTTCTATGAAGAGGGGTCCTACGCCGTATATTTTCTCAAGGCCCAGGGCATCACCCGGCTGGATGTGCTCAATTTCATCACCCACGGCGTGTCCAAAACGGGGGAACCCCCGGAGGAAAAGCCCGAAGAAAAATCCTCCGCCGCCGATCCCCAGACTCAACCGGGCGGCCGCCGGTCCAAGGCCCTCGAGTCCTACACGGTGAATCTCGTGGAAAAGGCTGCCCAGGGGCTCATCGACCCTCTCATCGGGCGGGACGAGGAAATCCTTCGCACCTTGCAGGTTCTGGGAAGACGGACCAAGAACAATCCCATCCTCGTGGGCGACCCGGGCGTGGGCAAGACGGCCATCGCGGAGGGGCTGGCCCTCAAGATTCAATCGGGGGAAGTGTCCGAATCCTTTCACGGAGTGGAGATTTTCGCCCTCGACATGGGAGCCCTGCTCGCGGGCACCAAGTTCCGCGGGGATTTCGAGGCGCGCCTCAAATCGGTCATCGAGGAACTGAAGGCCAGGCCGGGAGCCATTCTCTTCATCGACGAGATCCACACGGTGGTGGGTGCGGGATCCACCAGCGGCGGATCCATGGACGCTTCCAACATCCTCAAGCCCGTCCTTGCCACAGGGGGCATCCGGTGTATCGGCTCCACCACTTACGAGGAGTACAAGAATCACTTCGAAAAAGACCGGGCCCTGAGCCGCCGGTTTCAAAAGATCGAGATCCGGGAACCTTCCGTTCACGAAACGTATCAGATTCTGAAAGGCCTTCGGTCCTACTACGAAAAGCATCATGAGGTGCGCTACACGGACGCGGCCCTCAAGGCCGCCGCCGACCTGTCCACGCGGCACATCAACGACCGGTACCTGCCCGACAAGGCCATCGACGTCATCGACGAAACGGCCGCGAGCCTGAGGCTCAAAAAGGACCATCGGGTTCGAAAGGTGGTGGGGCCCAGGGACATCGAACAGGTGGTGGCCCGCATGGCCAAAATACCCGCCCGCAGCGTTTCCTCGTCGGACCAGACACGGCTCATGAACCTGGCGGAGGAACTCAAGGGGAAGGTCTTCGGCCAGGATGACGCCATCGGAGCCCTGGCCAAGGCCATCAAAAGGTCGCGGGCGGGTCTCAGGATACCCGAGAAGCCCATCGGCTCCTTTCTTTTCATCGGGCCCACGGGAGTGGGCAAAACGGAAGTGGCCCGGCAGCTGGCCCATGTTCTGGGAGTTCAGTTCCTGCGCTTCGACATGAGCGAGTACATGGAAAAGCACACGGTGGCCCGATTGATAGGGGCCCCTCCCGGCTACATCGGCTTCGACCAGGGCGGGCTGCTCACGGACGCCATTCGCAAGCAGCCCTACACGGTGCTTCTCCTCGATGAAATCGAGAAGGCCCATCCCGACCTGTTCAGCATTCTCCTTCAGGTGATGGACCATGCGACCCTCACGGACAACAACGGCAAAAAGGCCGATTTCCGCAACGTGATCCTGCTCATGACCTCCAACGCGGGAGCGCGGGAGATGAGCGCCGCCTCCATCGGCTTTGGACAGACCAGCGAGGGGGGCCAGGCGGGCAAGGGGCTCAAGGCCGTGGAAAACCTTTTCAGCCCCGAATTCAGAAACCGCCTGGACGGCATCATCAGCTTCAGCGGTCTTTCCGTGGAGATCATGCAGATGATCGTGGACAAGTTTGTGCACGAGATGGAGGACCAGCTGAAAGAAAAGCGCGTGAAACTCCAGCTGACCGATTCCGCCCGGTCCTGGCTGGCGGAAAAAGGATACGACCCCGCTTTCGGAGCCCGCCCCCTGGGAAGGCTCATCCAAACGGAAATCAAGGACGTGCTGGCGGAAGAAATCCTTTTTGGCCGCCTTCAGAACGGGGGCACGGTGATCATAGACCGCTCCAAGCCGGGGGAGCCGGAAGAAGGTTCTCTCAGCACGGACAACCTGATTTTTCAGTTCATGGAGCGCGGGGTTTCCTGAAAATGATTCGGATCCCTATGAGCTTCCCCCCGTGGGTCTGAATCATGCCCGTTTTTCGACTTTCCGGAACACATTCTTTCCCCCCCTGCGAACTCGCCGATCCCGACGGCCTTCTGGCCGTCGGGGGGGATCTTTCACCCCGGCGCCTGCTGCGGGCCTACAGCCTGGGCATTTTTCCGTGGTACTCTCATGACACGCCCATTCTCTGGTGGAGCCCCGACCCCCGGCTGGTGCTGTTTCCCCATGAACTCAAAGTTTCCAGGAGCCTGCGGAGGGTTCTCAAGAAGAACACCTTCACCGTGACCTTCAACGGCGCTTTTGCCCGGGTCATTGGGGAATGCGCGGCGATACGCCTGGAGAAGGGGGATGAAACCTGGCTTTCCCCCGAAATGGTGGAGGCCTATGTGCGGCTGCACCGGCTCGGCCATGCCCATTCGGTGGAAGCCTGGTGTGGCCGGGAACTGGCCGGGGGCCTTTACGGAGTCTCCCTTGGAAGGGTTTTCTTTGGAGAGTCCATGTTCGCGCGCCGGTCCGACGCCTCCAAGGTTGCCTTTGTGCACCTGGTCAATGTTCTGAAACTCCGCCGCTTCCACATGATCGACTGCCAGGTCACCACGGGCCATCTCAAGTCCCTGGGCGCCCGGGAAATTTCCAGGGAAACATTTCTCCTTCACCTGCAAAAAGCCGTGAACGAGGTTCCCGCTTCCATGGATTGGGAAGGGGTTGTGCCCTGACAGGGGTGGACGAGGCCCGCTTCTTTTGGAGCCTTGTGGCGAAAGGGGGAGGGGCGGTTCCAGGGTCTCTCAGGAAGAGTCTGTCCGGAAGAATGCCGAAGAAAGGGGGTTCAGGCCATGAAGAAGGTGGTGCTGCTGGGGGCTGCGGGAAGGGACTTCCACAATTTCAACATGGTTTTCAGGGACAATTCCCGCTACCGGGTCGTCGCATTCACAGCTTCCCAGATTCCCCGAATCGAGGGCCGGCTGTATCCGCCGGAACTGGCCGGGGACCTCTATCCCGAAGGCATTCCCATACTCTCCGAAGAGGAGCTGCCACGCATCATTTCCCGGCATGGTGTGGACCTCGTGGTGTTCTGCTACAGCGATGTGTCCCACGAGGAGGTGATGCACAAGGCTTCCCTGGTCATGGCGGAGGGGGCTCATTTTTTGCTCCTGGGCGCCCACCGCACCATGCTCGAGAGCAGCAAACCCGTCGTTTCCGTGTGCGCCGTGCGAACGGGTTGCGGCAAATCCCCCGCCACCCGCAGGGTCTGCGCCATCCTGGAAAGGCGCTCTCTCAAACCGGTGGTGGTGAGGCATCCCATGCCTTACGGGGATCTGGTCCGGCAGGCGGTGCAGCGGTTTTCCACCTGGGAAGATTTCAGGACGCACCAGTGCACTCTTGAGGAACGGGAAGAATATGAGCCCCTCGTGGACATGGGGGTGACCGTTTTTGCGGGGGTGGATTACGGGAGAGTGCTGAAACAGGCGGAGGAAGAAGGGGACGTCATCATCTGGGACGGGGGGAACAATGACACTCCCTTTTTCAGGCCCCAGGTCCACGTTGTTCTCTTCGATCCTCACAGGGCCGGCCATGAACGGTTGTACACTCCCGGGGAAACCAACATGCTCATGGCGGATGTGGCCGTGATCAGCAAAATGGACACGGCTTCCGCTGAAAACGTGGAAAGGGTTCTCCGGAACATCCTTCAGCATGCCCCCCGGGCGGACATTGTTCTGGCCGCATCCCCCGTGACCGTGGAAGACCCGGAAGCCATTCGGGGAAAACGGGTGCTGGTGGTGGAAGACGGGCCCACCCTGACTCACGGGGACATGTCTTTCGGGGCGGGCACCCTGGCGGCCCGAAAATACGGGGCGTCCGAACTGGTGGATCCGCATCCCTTCGCCGTGGGATCCATGAAAGAGACCCTCAGGCGCTATCCTCACATCGAGCTTCAGCTTCCCGCCACGGGCTACAGCGACCAGCAGATTGAAGACCTTCGCCAGACCATAGAAGCCACTCCCTGCGACCTGGTCCTCATGGGAACCCCCAGCCACCTCAACCGGCTCCTGTCCCTTGAAAAGCCTTCCATGGCCGTGAACTACCGTTACGAAGACTACGGGGAGCCCACCCTGGAGCAGGTTCTCGTGCGCAGGCTGGAAGGCCTGGGAATCCTCTCCACGGAAACTTCCTGAAGGGGGCCGCACCCGGGGCAATGCTGTTGTTTTAAGGAATTGTGGGTTGTTCTAGCAAGTCATCCCCGCGCAGGCAGGGATCCTGAAGATCCTGCAAAAGCTGGTTTCCCGCCTGCGCGGGAATGACGCCTCATATCTGCCCTGAGCTCCCGGAGATCCTGCTGGTTTCCCGCCTGAGCGGGAATGACGTAAAGGTGTTGCTGCACTGGTTGAGACAGCTTGAGTCAACAGCATTGGCGCCCGGGGTGCGTGGAGCCGCCGACCACAAGGAGAAAAACCTTGAACAGTCCAATGAGTCTTTCGGAAATATCACCCTCCGCCACGCGCATCGGTTGGATCGGCACGGGGGTCATGGGACTTCCCATGTGCGGACACCTCATGAAGGCCGGTTATGAGATCCACGTTCACACCAGGACGGGGGCGAAGGCCGGGCCCTCGTTCACCAGCTGTATCTTTCCGTGAAGGCCCACGGCCATGGCAGGAGCGGCACTCAGGCGCTCATGTGCGCCCTGGAAAACCTGTGCGGAGAGAAGTTTCCCCATTGCTCCTTGCCATCTACGCCCTGATGTGGTTCATGTGGTGCATTCAGAAACATACATTTCTGGCCTGCAGGGGGAAGAAAATGCCGCCAGACACTGGAAAAGACATCCTCATGATCGCCCTCGGAGGCAACGCGCTCATAAAAAAAGGGCAGAAAGGCACCCTCCGGGAACAGTTTGAAAACCTGAAGGTTCCCATAGAGCAGATCGCACGGCTTTCCCGGGATCATCGCATCATAATCACCCATGGAAACGGGCCTCAGGTTGGAAACCTGCTTCTCCAGCAGGAATATTGCGATGAGGTGCCCAAAATGCCCCTGGAGATCCTGGTGGCCCAGACGCAGGGGCAGATCGGGTACATGATCGAGTCGAGCCTGGACAATGAATTCATGAAGGGAGGCCAGGAGACCGGAAAGCTTTTTGTGACCGTTTTGAGCTATGTGATGGTGGACGAGAAGGATCCCGCTTTTCAAAAGCCCCGCAAGCCCATCGGGCCCTATTTTCCAAAGGAGATGGCACACAAATTGCCATTCGAATGCATGGAAACACCTTATGGCTGCCGAAGAGTGGTGGCATCGCCCGAACCTCTCACCGTCGTGGAGAAGCGCGAGATCAGAAAGCTCCTGGAAATGGACTACATTGTCATCTCATGTGGCGGCGGGGGCATTCCCGTCATCAAGGAAAGCCGATCCTACCACGGCGTGGACGCGGTCATCGACAAGGACCTCGCCAGCTGCGTGCTGGCGCGGGAGGTGGGGGCGGCCACGCTGCTCATCGCCACGGATGTCAAAGGAGTGGCGGTCTCCTATGGAAAAGAAGGGGAACGCTACCTGCCATCCATGACCCTGGAGGAGGCGGAGGGGTTCATGGCCCGGGGGGAGTTTCCCGAGGGGTCCATGGGACCCAAGGTGGAGGCCGCTGTCCGTTTTCTCAAGGGGGGCGGAAAGAGGGCGCTCATCACGTCCGTGGAGGACATTGCGGCGGGAGTGAAGGGCAGGGCGGGCACCGAGTTCAGCCTGTGATGGTCCCGGGGGCGGACCCTGCGTCGGGAAATGCCCCGTATTTGTGAACATGCCCCCTTTTGGGGCATGAGCTGCTTCGATCGTGTCTTAAAATTTTCAGGGAGGCTTCATGACTTTATTGCCCGGAGTGTCGGCTCCATGCGACTTGGACGCGCCTCAGCGTATTCTCTTCATGGGAAGAGACCTGGATCACTGGCGCAGGATCCTCGGCGGTCTTCCTCAGGGGGTTGAACCCGAAAACTGTTTTCTTCTCCAGGATGATGAGCAGTCCCCGGACGGGGATCATTCGGGCGCTTTTCAGGTGGCCCTTGTGGACTATGAAACCCTATCCCCTTTTCAGTTTCGCATGATGCCCGCCCTGAAGGGGAGGATGCCCGGCGTTCAGGTCCTCATGTGCGTGGAGCCTCAAAACGCGGAAAAAGTGCTCAGGACTTTAGGCGACGTCATCGACGACTGCGTCCTCAAAAGCGAAGGTTTCGAAAGTCTCCTTCCCGAAAGGCTTCGATGGGTTCGCCGAAAGGCTGCCGAAGGGCAGGCGCTCCTGGACCGTTCCCTGCACCTGTTTCAGGAGGCTCAAAAGATGCAAGCCCTGGGCATTCTGGCCAGTGGCATCGCTCATGATTTCAACAATGTCCTCTCCATGGTTTTTGGCCACACGCAAATGGCGCTCATGGCCCTGCCTCCCGACAGCCCCCTTCGAAACCACCTGACGCAGGCTCTCACAGCGGGAAATCGGGCCAAAGAGCTGGTGCGGGATATCTTCAACATCAGCCGGCAGGAAAAGGGGACCGTTCAAAGGATTCAGGCGGGCACGGTGATCAAGGAGGCGGTCAAATTTTTGAGGGCTTCCATTCCCTCCAGCATACGGATCCACCAGGACCTGCAGCTGCAGCCCCCCGGGTGGGACACGCTCCAGTGCGACCCCACCCATCTCTACCAGATTTTCATCAATCTGTGCACCAACAGTGTCAATGCCATCGGGCCGGACCAGCATGGGAATCTGACCATCGAACTCTTTCTTCACCAGGTTCCCTCGCAGGAGGCGAATTCTCCAGGCTCTCCCGCTCCGGGAAGGTATGCCGCGTTGAAAGTGTCCGACGACGGTCGCGGCATGTCCGGGGAAATCAAGAGCCGAATTTTTGACACCCGTTTCGCGACCATGGACAACCCCGGCAGCACAGGCATGGGGCTCGCCATCGTGAAAAATCTTCTGAGGGTGCATGGAGGAACCATCGCCGTGGACAGCGAGCCGGGGAGGGGCACCTCCGTGACGGTGCTCCTGCCCTGCGTGGAGAGGATCCCCCCTGTCACCTCGAAGGATGACGGGGAGAGCATCCCCACGGGAAGCGGACGTGTTCTGCTCGTGGACGATGAAGATATGCTGGTCCAGGTGGGGCAGCTCATGCTGGGGAAGCTGGGCTATGAGGTGGCGGGGTATACGGACAGTGTGGAAGCCCTGAAATCTTTTGAGGCGGAACCGGAAAGTTTCGATCTGGTGTTGACGGATCTGACCATGCCCAATCTTTCGGGATTTGACCTTGTGCGAAAACTCCTGGACATCCGGCCCGATCTTCCCATCATTGTCTGCACGGGCTGCGGGGACGGCGCGGCCCTGGAAAGGCTCGAGGGGATGGGTGTGCGCGGTTTTCTCAGAAAACCCTTCATCATCAAGCTCATGGCGCAGACCATCAAAGAGGCTCTGGATTGAAGACGAACCTCAGACCAGTGGAGACCGTTTTGTCGGTCTGGGAGAATTTCCCCATGAATGACCAAGCCAGTATTCTCGTTGTGGATGATGAGTACGACAATCTCTACCTGATTCATGACATGCTCGTGCCCCAAGGCTACCGGGTGCATCTCGCCAGCTCCGGGGAAGAGGTCATGGACCTGGTGGAGGGGCAATCTCCCGATGTGATCCTTCTGGACATCAATATGCCGGGAATGGATGGATTCCAGGTTCTGGAACTGCTGAAAGGCAATGGACAAACGAAGTTTGTGCCGGTGGTGATGGTCACGGGGCAGGGAGACGTGTCCCACCGGATCAGGGCCCTGGAACTGGGAGCCGATGACTTCCTGACCAAGCCGGTGGATTGCATGGAGTTGCGGGCCCGGGTGCGCTCCCTGGTCAAGGTCAAGGCCTATCACGACCACATGATCGATCACCAGAGGGAACTGGAAAGAGAGGTGGAGGAACGCACGAGAGCTCTGAGGCGAGCCAAGGAAAGCCTTCATGAAGCCCATGTGAACCTCAAGCATGCTTCCCTCACCACCATCTATCATTTGTCCCGGGCGGCGGAATACAAGGATGAAGACACGGGAGAGCACATTCGCCGCATGAGCAACTATGCCGCGGCCATCGGGCGTCAAATGAATCTGGGTGAGCGGGTGGTGGAGGGAATTCTTTATGCGGCTCCCATGCACGACATCGGCAAGCTGGGCGTTCCCGACCGGGTGCTGCTCAAGCCGGGGAAACTGGATGCGGAAGAATGGGAAATCATGAAACAGCACACGGTCATCGGCGCCAATATCCTGGAGGGGGGCAAGACGGAATTCATACGCCTGGCTTCCGTGATTGCCCTGACCCACCATGAAAAGTGGAATGGTTCGGGGTATCCCAGGGGGCTGGCGGGCAAAAAGATCCCTCTCGTGGGGCGCATCACCGCTTTGGCCGACGTGTTTGATGCCCTGACTTCCAGAAGGCCTTACAAGGAAGCCATGTCCTTTGGGGAAGCCCTTGAAATCATCAAAAAAGAGAGTGGCGCCCACTTCGACCCCAAAGTGGTGGAAGCTTTTCTGGCCATCGAAGACACCATTTTGCAGATCAAGGAGGGCAGCAGTGCGTCGAAATCGGGTTTCACGGAATTGCCCGAAGGCACGGAGGTTCCCCTCCCTGATGCTCATCCATTGCTGCACCAGCCCTTGAGGCCTCTGTTGAGGGTGACCACGAAGTCCTGAACATTGGTCAGAATGGACCGCGCCCCCAAGGATCCCCGGTCTCCCAGTTTGAGCGTTGCAAACTCGGACATGTCCACAATATAAAAGTAGACGGGTCTCACGTGCCCGCCGGGCATCACCCGGTAGGAGGGCAGCATGTTGCCCGTGGCGATGGTGTGCAGCTGGGTGGCCAGTGCAATCACTGTGGTTGCCTTGCGGGCCAGGGTTCTCATGGCGTCCTGGGCGTCATACACATTGGGAATCACTTCGGGGAGGGGTCCGTCGTCCCGTATGGACCCGGCCAGACAGAAGGGGATGTGATGTTTCAGGAGGGAATGCATGATGCCCTGTCCCACCATTCCCTCCCGGACGGCTTTTTCGATGGAGCCCGCACTCCGGATTCGGTTGATGGTGTCAAGGTGCTTGCAGTGTCCCTGGGGCGTGTGTTTTTTTGAATAGATCTCCTGGCCCAGGGCCGTTTGAAAAAGGGCGCCCTCCACATCGTGAACGGCGAGGGCATTCCCTGCCAGCAATCCATGCACAAAGCCCCTTTCGATGATTTCCACAAAGGCGTTCCTGGCGTCGTGGTCAAAGGCCAGGGCGGGACCCAGCACCCAGAGAATGGAGCCCTTCCTCCGTTCGTGCTCCAGCAGCTGATAGAGGTGATCGTAGTCGAAGGAAAAGGAAGTTTCGCGGCTCACACCCCTCCGGAAATAAAATGCCTCTTCACTGGACGGCGGCACCCAGAAGCCCTCCGTGTGAACATAAATCCCATCCTCCCCGTTTCCCTTTCTGCCGCAGGCCACCCGTTCACCCACCTGGAGCCTCCGGAACTCTTTCACTTCCAGGTGGCCGTTTTCCTGGAGCACCACCACGCAGTCCATGCGCGATTCTTCAGGAATTTGCCAGTGGCCGGGACGCAGGTGAAAATATTCGGGGTAAATGGTCGTGGCGTGGAAATCCCCGGGGGCAACCCCCGGTTTGGTCACGGCCTGGAAACGGGCGAAAGGGGCCCTGGAAAGAGGAGGGGTGCTGAAATCGGGGGGAGTGTAGGCTGGAAGTTCAAAAGGCATGAGAGTTTCTCCGGTTCTCCGGGGGTGTGAGCAATGTGCGCGGCCTGCGACCCCCTTTGGGCTTTACGGGAAACTCCCCTTTGTTTGCCCGTTTCCCCGCGGGTGAAGGGGGTCAGGTCGCCTGTTGGCTGTGGCGTTTCGCTTCCCTGTAAAAGTTCACGAAATACTCCATGGCGGACCAGAAGCTGAGGATGACGGAAACCCAGAGGAAGAAAAGGCCCAGCCCATGAAGAAAACCCTGCACATGGGGAATGGTCAGGAGAAGGAGTGCGATGGCTATGGTTTGAGAAATCATTTTGTTTTTGCCCATGCGGCTGGCCTTGATGATGAGCCCCTGGCTGGCGGCGATGGACCTCAGGCCCGTGATGGTGAGTTCACGCCCGATGATGAGAAAAACCAGCCATGCGGGAACTCTCTCTACGGGGATGAGCATGATGAGCACGGCTGAGGTGAGGAGCTTGTCCGCCAGGGGATCCAGAAGCTTTCCCACGGAAGTCACCAGGTTCCAGCTTCGGGCGAGAATGCCGTCCAGGTAGTCGGTGATGGTGGCCAGCACAAAGAGTAAAAAGGCGATGTTGAAGGATCTGGTGGACACGGGTGCCAGGAGCACGACGATGATGACCGGTATGATGGCCATCCGGAGGTAGGTGAGGATGTTGGGCAGATTGATGAGGTGTTGGCGGGAAAAATCATTTGCTTTCATGACAAAGGCAACCCGGTTTGATGTGTTTGTGCAATCCTTCAAGGCCAGGGAATTCCCCCATGGGCGGAGGATTCTTCTGAATCAGCGGTTATAGGCCGCGTAGACATCCAGGACCCTTTGAACATAGTTCTGTGTTTCGTTGAAGGGTGGGATGCCCCCGTGCCGGACGACGTTTTCCGGCCCCGCATTGTAGGCCGCAAGGGCCAGGATGAGGTCGTTGTTGAATCGGCCGAGGAGGTACTTGAGGTAACGCACGCCCCCGTCGATGTTCTCCCCGGGGTCGAAGGGGTCGGACACTCCGAGGTAATCAGAAGTGCCGGGCATGAGCTGCATGAGGCCCATGGCTCCCTTGGAGGATACGGCGCCGGGGTCGAAACTGGATTCAACCCGGATGACGGCCTTCACCAGGTTATGATCGATCCCGTGCCGTAAAGCGGCCCGGCGTATGTGGTGGTCGAAGGAGGTGACATTGGGGGCCGTCATGAGTGTGCGGGTTCCCGGGGGGGAAACCCGGGCCCTTTGCACGGAAGATCCCGCAGGGTTTTGAGGCGGCAGGGGCGAAGGTGCGACTCGTTTGGAGTGTGGGTGCGTGGGCACATTGGTGAAGTGGATCACTCCGTCCCTGTCCACATACTGATAGATTTCCGCAAAACTGAGTGAAACGGCCAGCAGGGTAATGCAGGACAACAATCCCATGACATGGAAGGTTCTTTTGAGTCGGTGACTGCTCGGCTCCATGATCAACCTCCATTTGCCTGCAAAGGATGGCAGGCTTTCGACCATCAGGCTTGTTCCACCTTTTTCCAGTCTTCCAGGAACTTCCTGAGCCCCGTGTCCGTGAGGGGATGTTTGGCAAGCTGGTCAATGACTGAAAAGGGAATGGTGGCGATGTCCGCCCCCATTCGGGCCGCGTTCAGCACGTGCAGGGGATTGCGGACGCTGGCCACGATGATTTCCGTTTCAAAGAGGTAATTGGAATAAATTTCCACAATCTGTTCCACGATGGCCATTCCATCCTGTGAAATGTCATCGAGCCTGCCCACAAAGGGGCTCACGTAGGACGCACCCGCCTTGGCGGCCATGAGGGCCTGAAGGGGAGAAAAAATGAGGGTCACGTTGGTGTGCACCCCTTCCCCGGAAAGATGCTTCACCGCTTTGAGCCCGTCGGTGGTCATGGGGATTTTGACCACCACGTTGGGGTCGAGTGCCGCAAGAGTTTTTCCTTCAGAAATCATGCCAGGGGCATCGGTGCTCACCACTTCCGCGTTGACGGGAGCCTGGACCAGGCGGCAAATTTCTATGATGTGGTTTTCAAAGGATTTGCGGTCTTTGATGCCTTCCCTGGCAATGAGGGAAGGGTTGGTGGTGACTCCATCCAGAATCCCCAGACTGTGAGCTTCCTGGATTTCGTCAATGCTTGCGGTGTCAATGAAGAATTTCATGGAATGTCTCCTGAACAGGAAGTTGAACTTCCTGAATTATGAAAAGGGGAGCCTTTCACGTCAAAGGTAATTTTCATCTTTTCATGAAAGGT
>Ga0207421_10002409_pt1 | contig 23138 bp, 15 predicted proteins | sample SodLakKL_010_SED_4_FD_187542 | JGI IMG/M metagenome (GOLD analysis project Ga0207421, IMG submission 187542) | Alkaline sediment microbial communities from Lake Tanatar, Kulunda Steppe, Russia - 8KL_010_SED (SPAdes) (version 2) | ecosystem: Environmental > Aquatic > Non-marine Saline and...
AAACGCGGCGGCGCTGGGGAGCCGGGGGCGGCACCCGGAGTGGGCGGGCGGCGCCGGGGAGCGGGGGGGGCCCTGCGGGGCCCGGCAACCCTGCGGGGCCCGGGAACGCGGCGGCGCTGGGGAGCCGGGGGCGGCACCCGGAGTGGGCGGGCGGCGCCGGGGAGCGGGGGGGCCCTGCGGGGCCCGGAGCGCCGCGGGGCCGGCGAACGGGGCGTGGCCCGACGGGTCCACAACCGGGCGTGGCCGTTACGCTTCGGCGTCTTCGAGAGCGCGGGCGACGAGGTCCTTGAAGGTGGTGGCCCGGATGGTGGCGCCGGTTATGCCGTCTACATAGCCGTCCTCGTCGGTGGGGATGGCTTCGACGCCTTGGTTTTGGACGACTTCGCGCGCGAGGGTATCGGCGTGCTCGTGCCAGGGCCAGTCGGATGCCCGTTCCATTCCGTACTCGCCCTCTTCCGAGAGCTCGTATTTGCCGGTCTCGCCGTCCTCGGTCCAGATGGGGTTCCAGAAGACGCCGGCGATACGGCCTCCGACTATGGTTACGTGGACCTGGTCGTGCCAGTCGTCGCCGGGCTCGTCGGTCTGAACGGTGTAGTGACCGTCCTGGTATGGGCCCGGCTCGACGGGGCCTTCGCGCAGGGCCTGAGAGGCGAGCTCAAAGAAATAGCCGACGGTGATGGTAGCCCCGGTGATGGCATCGGTCTCGCCGTGGTCGTCGAGCGGTACCGCGGCGGGGTCCTGGGTTTCGACGAGGTGGGCGGCGGTAGCTTCGGCCTGTTCGTGCCATGGCGACTCCGCGACGCGCTCCATGCCGTATTCGCCTGCGCGAGAATACTCGAGCTTGGCTGGGCCGCCGTTGGTGGGCGCGGCGTTCCATTCAGCATCGACGATGGCTCCGTCCTGGACCTCGATAATGGCGATGTTGATCCAGTCCTCCTCGGGATCGTACTCTTCGGCGGCATAGTAGGTGCCGTCTTCGAGCTGGGCAACGTCCACCGAGGCTACGGCCTGGTCGTCGTCCGGTTGGTCGGCGGGGGCGTCGTCGGGTTGGTCGGGGGTCTGGTCGTCGTCAGGAGCCGCCTCGTCTTGAGTGCGATCGGCGAGCTGTTGCTCGGTGACTGCGCGCTCGGGTTCACAGGAGACTGTGACGAGTATGAGAACTGCACCGCCGATGGCGGCAGCGGCGATAGAAAAGCCGATGGGGCGGGGCTTTTGGGTGTTCATGATGACCTCCCTGGAGTATCTTGTGTGATCCACGTATCATTCTGCCGACGATTCGGTGTCCAAAGATGTACTTCCCAGCCATGAGATAGCGCGAGCAGAAGTTTAGCATACGCAGGATGACATTACAATACATGGAGCATTAAAAGATATACGTTCACGATAATGGGATGGCTACGGAGCAGGGGAGCGTCGAGTGTTGAGGCCGGCACCGCAGCCGTGGGGTCGGACGGAGTGCGCGGGCGGGAGGTAGGGTCATATCTGTTGGGCGGAATCCTCGGGCGACGCCGGTAGGATGGCTGTGGATCTCCTTGAGTGACTCTATCAGATGTTGACATATGGTGTGTTTCATGGTTTTCTAAGCGAAATCGACACAATATATTGTGTATGTCGATAATTGGCTCTGTGCGGGGCGAGCGTGCGGGCGAACGAGTGAGAAGGAGGCACCAGTCGACTCATGAAGGCAGCAACCGGCAGACAGCGATCGGGGCAGAAACGGAACGGCAAAGCGGACCAAACGGCGGCGGTAGAGCGGCTCCCGCTGCAGGAAGCATCGCTCGATATCTGGGACGAGAAGTATCGGCTCAAGACCAAAGACGGCGAGCCGCTCGATGGGAGCGTTGACGAGACGTATCAGCGGGTTGCGGCGGCAATCGCCGATATCGAGGATCCGGCGGTCCGGGACGAGTGGTACGAGCGTTTTCTCTGGGCGCTTCGGCGTGGCGCTACGCCCGCGGGGCGGATCATGTCGAACGCCGGGGCCTGGGAGTACAAGCCTGCCACGTCTACGATCAACTGTACGGTCTCGGCTACAATCCACGATTCGATGGACGATATCTTGCGGAAGGTGCATGAAGCCGGGCTCACCCTGAAGGCGGGCTGCGGCATCGGCTACGATTTCTCCACGCTCCGGCCGCGGGGCGCGTACGTATCCGGCGCGGGATCGCACACCTCGGGACCGCTTTCCTTCATGGACATCTACGACCGGATGTGTTTCACCGTCTCCTCCGCCGGGGGCCGCCGGGGCGCGCAGATGGCGACGTTCGACGTAGGCCATCCTGATGTGATGGACTTCATCCGGGCGAAGCGGGAGCACGGGCGGCTGCGGCAGTTCAACCTCTCGCTTCTCATAACGCATGCATTCATGGAGGCGGTCAAGAACGATGACGATTGGCCGCTTGCATTTCCCCTGACTGAACGCGAAGTCGAGGCGGACGGCATCGATGTGAGCGATCCCGCCCAGGTGCTCTGGCGAGAGTGGCCGATTGTGGAGGGATACGTCGCCAACGACGAGGGACTGGTGGCGTGCCGAATCTACCGGACGGTGCGAGCGCGCAACCTCTGGAACATGATCATGCGCTCGACCTACGACTATGCCGAGCCGGGCTTCGTACTCATCGACGAAGTCAACGAGCAGAACAACAACTGGTTCTGCGAGGAGATCCGGGCAACGAATCCGTGTGGCGAGCAGCCGCTGCCTCCGTACGGCGCATGCCTGCTAGGCTCGGTGAACCTCACGAAGTTCGTGCGCGAGCCGTTTACCGAAAAGGCGCACTTCGACTGGGAACGGTTCCGCGAGGTGGTGAAGGTCTTCACCCGCATGCTCGATAACGTGGTAGAGATCAACGGCTTGCCGCTTGCGGAGCAGCGTCGGGAGATCGAGCGCAAGCGGCGGCACGGCATGGGTTTTCTGGGGCTGGGGAGCGCGTTGACGATGCTCCGGACGCAGTACGGCACGCCTGAGGCGGCGGAGTTCACCGATCGAGTGGCCCGCGAGCTCGCGGTCGCCGGTTGGGAAGCCGGGGTGGAGCTGGCCCGGGAGAAGGGGCCCGCTTCGCTGATGGAAGAAGAGTTCGAGCTCGAGGCGCACCATCTGCGGAAACGGCCGGAGCTTGCCAAGGACGGCTACTCGGTGGGCGACCGGGTGCCGGGGCGGGTCCTCCTGGCCCGCTATAGCCGCTACATGCAGCGGCTTGCGGAGGTTGCGCCGGAGCTCGTGGATCGTATCGCCGAAGAGGGGGCGCGCTTCACGCACCACTCGTCGATCGCGCCTACGGGCACGATTTCGCTCTCGTTGGGGAACAACGTGTCGAACGGGATCGAGCCGACCTTCGCCCACCACTACTATCGGAACGTGATCCGGGAAGGGAGGAAGTCCAAGGAGCAGGTGGACGTTTTCTCCTTTGAGCTCCTGGCCTACCGGGCGTTCATGGACGCACGTGCCCTGCCGGGCGGCGCGCAGGATGCGCAACGCGACGGGCAGCGGGGCGGGAAGCCTGAGGGGCCGCGGGGCGGTCCGGCCGACGGGCGGCACGACGGGCAGGTGGGCGATGCGGGGGTGGACTCGCAAGAGCCTGCGAGCGGGCAAGAGCAGAGCGCGAATGAGCAGGGTGCGGGCGGGCAAAGCACGCACGGGCTCCCCGATTATTTCATTACGGCGGAGGATATTACGCCCATTCAGCATGTCGATATGCAGGCGGCCGCGCAGCGGTGGATCGACTCGTCGATCTCCAAGACTGCGAATGTCCCGACCGACTACCCCTACGGCGATTTCCAGAACGTCTACATGTACGCCTACGAGCAGGGGCTCAAGGGGTGTACGACGTTCCGCTTTAACCCGGAGGTATTCCAGGGCGTGCTGGTGCGCGAGCGCGATCTCAAGAACACGGTCTACGAATTCGTGCTGGACGATGGTACGATCGTCGAGGCGCGCGGCGACGAAGAGATCGAGTACGACGGCGAGACCCATGTCGCTGCAAATCTGTATGAGGCCCTCAAGGAGGGGTACTACGGCCGGTTCTGATGCTCGGGGAAGAACAGCGAGGAAGAGGTATGGCGAAGAAGATCGATCGTGAGATTGTAGATTATCGGGTGAAGCCGACAACGAGTAACGGTGCAGCGGGTTCGGCGCCGGCGGATGCCGGTCCGGACGCGGCGGCGCAGGAAGCGCCGCAAGAGGCGCCGGGCGCGGGTGTCAATGGCGTCGCCGAGGCGGGTGCCGGCGCCGCCGGGAGCGCGGAGGGCGCGGATGGGGCCGCCCGGGCGGGTGACGGCGCCGCCGGCTCGCCTGTCGGGCCGGCCCCCGGAACGCCGCAAGTGAACGCGGATAATACATCCGCGTCAGGTCCCGGAGCGGACGCGGAGCAAGATATCATCTCGATGCACGAGGCCCTCGAGCGTCCCTACGAGCTGGTGGGGTGTACCTACAAGATCAAACCGCCGGTCTCCGATCATGCGCTGTACATCACGATCAACGACATCGTGCTGAACCAAGGAACGAGCCATGAGGTGAGGCGGCCGTTTGAGATCTTCATCAACTCCAAGAATCTCGACCATTTCCAGTGGATTGTTGCCCTTACCCGAATCGTGTCCGCCGTGTTTCGCAAGGGTGGCGACGTCGCGTTCCTGGTGGAAGAGCTCAAGGCGGTTTTCGACCCGAAGGGAGGCTACTGGAAGCCCGGCGGGAAGTTCATGCCGTCGCTCATCGCGGAGATCGGCGACGTTATCGAGCACCATCTGACTAAGATCGGCATGCTCCAGCCGAGGTCGCTGAACGAGCATCAGAAGGCGATTCTCGCCCAGAAGCGCGCTGAGTACGAAGCCGCGGTTGCCCAGCCGGATCTGTTTGCGGAGGATCTTACGCGTGGCGGAGCCGAGCCGGGAACCGGGGCCGCGAGCGGCGGAAGTGCCGCCGCGGGAACCGGCAGCGGAGCGCGCGCCGGCGGCATCACCGCCGGAGCATCCGGGCGGAGCGGAGCAAGCGGAGTCGAGCCCGGCGACGTCGATCGAGCGGGAGGGAGCGACAGTTCTTCGGGTGCAGGCGACGCGGGCCGGGGCGCGGATTCGTTGGCCGGGGGTGGCGCTCCAGCTGCTTCGACAGGGGCAAGTGACGGAGGCGGAGCTTCCGCAGGTTCGCCCGCCGGCGGGGCGAGCTCCCCGTTTCCGGCGGGTGCTCAGCTGTGCACTAAGTGCAACACCGCGGCGGTCGTGCTTCTGGATGGGTGCCGGACCTGCTTGAGCTGTGGTGATTCCAAGTGCGGGTAGCACGATGCGCGGTTGCTCTCGTCTCAGCCGGGCTTGTGTCCGTGGTGCTGGCGGGATGCGGGAACGTGTGGGACAGCGATCCGGCGCGCGATACCCCGTTCTCCCGTTTGAAGCCTGATGAGATCGAGGGCCATGGCTACCGCGTTCTCCACTATGGTGAGGTCGTACATGCGAGCGCCTTTTCCGCGGCAGCAGGCGCTCCGCTGACCGTCACCGTAGACGTAGCCGCGCCTTCAGACCTATTCGTAACGTTCACGAACCCTGCTGCTCGCGAGCGGCGCGCGCCCGTCCTTCGAACGCCGGTTGGGGAGGGTTTGATGTCGTCTGAGTCGGGGTCGTCCGGCTCTGTCTCCGGAGAAACCGGCGGGTGGGGCCGGGATACGGCGGGCGATCTTGACCGGCAAGCCCGAGCGTACTCCGCCACCCCGTTTCTTCGGGAGGCGTGGAATCTCGCGGACCTCAGCAGGCAGGAGATCGAGGTGTCCGGGAGCCGGCAGCTGAACGAGAACGGAGGGGACGAGACGACGCTCTGGGGGTTGAAGGATCTGGATAAGTACTACTCGCCGGATCCCGAGGAGCGCGAAGAGGCGTTCGAGAAGATTGCGGTTCGAAAGGGCCCGACCGTCGAGCCCCATTCGGCCTTGGATGACTGGGGACTCAGGATATGGGTGGAGGAAGAGCTCGACGATTGGTTCGAGGGTTCGGACGATGAGGCACCTCTTTCCCAATTGGCCACGGCATTTATCGGCACCGACGGCAGCGGCGACTCTTCAAGCGAAATGGACGACCCGGTGTTCGATATCGTTGTCGACATCTTTGGAGAGCCGTGGCAGGAAGACGAGTGGCCGTTCGACGAGCAGAAGGAGAAGACCATCGATCTCTTCCTTCTGGACATCAATAACGCCGGGGTGCCAAGCGGGACGCCGTTCGTCATCGGATACTTCAACCCGGTGGATCTCTTCGTAAATGACGCGGCGTATTCGAACGAGCGCTTGATCCTCTACCTGCATGCGCCGGCGTTTGCCGCCGCGGCCGACGGTGGTGCCGGAGACGAATGGGCGATCACCGATCGCTGGCCGAGCGAAGTCGTTCTCACCGCCGCCCACGAGCTCCAGCATCTCGTTAATTTCTATCAGAAGACGAGACGCCAAGATGGGCCGGGGATTCGCAGCGATGTTTGGCTCGACGAGCTTTCCTCTATGACGGCTGAGGAGTTCGTCGGGGCGCCGCTGAAGGAGCATTTCGATCCGGACCGGGAGTACGACCGAGCGTTTGCCGGGCCGCGCGGTATCGATCCAACCGACTTAAGCGCCGGGGCGCCGCCGATCGGGCCCGACCGAGGCCGCCTTCCCACGTTCAACGCGTACAACACGCGCGGCCTGGTCTCCTGGGGCACCGAAGGTGACGGAGCCCTTCCCGACTACTCAGCCGGCTACGCCTTCGGTGCTTGGCTCACGCGAAATTACGGCGGAGCGGAGCTTATGGCCGACATTCTGGCGAGCGAATACGGTGACCATCGCGCGGTGGAGGAGGCGGTGGCGCAGGCGGAGCAGACCGGCGGGCGCCTATCCTTTGCCGAGCTTCTGGAGCAGTGGTCGGCGGCGGTTCTCCTGAGCGACCGGGTTGTAGATGAGCGGCACTCGGGGTACCGGTATCGTCAGGCCTCTAACGACGAAAACGATCCCGAGGGCTTTGTCAGTGAGGTAAACGGGCGCGAGGTGGCGCTCGGGTCGATCGATCTCTTTCACTACGAGGGCCCTGGGCCGGACCACGGGGTGTCGACGCGCAGCGGCCCAAAGCTCTATACGGCTGACAACCCGTTCCGAGATACCCACCGGTCATACTCCAACGTCTACTATTTGGGGCCGACGAACGTCGAGGGCGTGGTGGAGCTCGTGATGTCGGTGGAGCGGGGTACGCGCGTCTCGGTCATCGTGCGGGAGCGCCTCGATTAGCCGGGCTCGCTTCAGGCGGGCAATGTCCCGGCCGACGGGAGCCCCTGAGCCGCGCGGCGGCACCCACACTCGGTTGGGAGGGCTGCCGAGCGCGGCCTGACGAGCCTGATTCGCCCCCTATACCCCCGCTGCCGGCCGCCGGCCCGGTTACTCCCAACGGAACAGCGCCGACGCCAGCGCCAGGAAAACGAGCGTGAGCCCGCCCAAATAGAGCAGGTTCGGCATGATCTCGAGAAGGCCTGCTCCTTCCAGCATAATCGACCGCGCGCCGTCGACGAAGTGGGTCAACGGCAGGGCCCGGGAAATCGTCTGCAGGAAATCCGGTGCTCCTTCGAGCGAGAAGAAAATCCCGGAGAGCACGATCATGGGGAGCGTGACCAGGTTGATGAGCCCGCCGGCAAGCTCCTCGCTCTTGAGCCTGCCTGCGACCACCAGACCGATCGCTATCATGCAGGCGATTGCCAGAATAAGCACAAGCAACAGATTGAGGTAGGAGCCCAGCATGGTGAACTGGAGGAAGGCGTTGGTGCCTGCGTACACGAACGTCGACGTGCCGACGACAATCACGAGCCTACTTGCCGCCTGGGCGGTTAAGAAGGTAAGTGGGGAGGCGGGCGTAGCCTTGAGCCGCTTGAGGACGCCGTTCTTCCGGTAGCGGACGAGGATGAATCCCACACCGAAGAGACAGCTGAACATCATGTTCATGCCCAGGACGCCTGGGACCACCCAGTCTACGTAGCGAATAGGGTCGCCGGTGATCTCCTGCTCGGTGAAAGTGGCAGCTCCGGACCCTGCGGCCGCTTGCTGCCCAGGTGCTTGCTGCCCGGACTCCTGCTGTGCAGCCTCCTGTTGCCCGGGCTCGCGCTGCTCGACCTCCGCGGCGTCAAGGCCTCCCCCGGCGGCGAGGCTCTCCGCGGAATCCGCCAAGAACAATCGTCTCAAAACCGGGCCTTCGCGCGACTCACGGTTGATGGCGAACTCTTGCGCCTCGAAATCCACAAGCATATCGATTTGGTGGCGGCGCAACCGCTCCATGACCGCCTCCCGCGACTCGTTCCCGGTCCCGCTGTATTCGATGAACTCGATCTCCTCGATCTCCATGAAGGCGAGGTCCTCATCCGGCGTTCCGAGGATCCCGACGGAGAAGAGCGGCTCGCCGTCGCCTGCAAATGCAAAGGCAAAGCCAAAAACGAGCACGACGGGGAAGAGGAGGTTCCAGAAGAGAGTCCCCCGGTCGCGGACAAACTCCATGGTTCTGGCTTTGAAGAACGCAAAGAACTTCCGCATTGTACCGCTCCTTTACACGCGCAATGAGCTACCGGTGAGCTTGATGAACAGGTCTTCGAGATTGGGCTTGTGGACGGTCAGTCCGTCCAAATTGAGCTCAGCCGACAGCAGCTCCCGGACGGTCTGGTCCAACCGATCCGAGGTGATCTCAATGACGCCGTCGCGGAAGACTGCATCCGCCGGCAAACGTGCCTGGCGAAGCTGCGACAGATCGCCTGGGTTCGGGATCTGTACCACCGTGCCGTGGAAATGCCGGTCCAATAGCGCCTGAGGCTCATCGAGCTCCAGAACCTTGCCGTGATCCATGATAGCTACTTGGTCGCAGAGGAGCTGTGCCTCGTCCATGTAGTGAGTTGTCAGCAAGATGGTAGCCTTCTCCGCCTTGATGCGCTCGATGAGGCTCCAGAAGTTGCGCCGTGCCTGGGGATCGAGGCCGGTAGTAGGTTCGTCGAGAAAGACAACTTCCGGCTTGGGGATTATCGCGATCGCCAGAAGCAGGCGCTGTCGCTGTCCACCCGACAGCTTACGGTTGTCCCGGTCCAAGAAGTCCCAGAGCGAACAGATGTCGGCCACCTCGTCGATAGGCCGCGGGTGCGGGTAGAGGGCACGAAAGAGCTCGAGGGTCTCTTTGACCGTTATATACTCCGGCAGCGCGGTGCTCTGGAACTGGATGCCGACTCGCCTTTTGAACTCGGTGTCGATTGGTCTGTCGCGAAAGCGGACTTCGCCCCCGGAAGGCTGGAGAATACCTTCCATCATCTCGACTACCGTGGTCTTCCCTGCGCCGTTGGGACCCAGCAGACCGAAACAGATACCTTCCGGAACGGTGAAGCTGACTCCGTCGACGGCCCGGACACTCTTATACTGCTTCCGGAGATCGCGGACTTCGAGAATTGGCGCCATGGGTGACAATGTAACCAACGAGGAGGTTTTCTGGCTACATCTGACGCATAGAATGACCGAAACGAGTTCACTCAAAAGCCTGCGGCGCCGGTAGCAGGCGGAAGCGACGGCACGTTCCGGCGCCGGTGCAGGGTGCTGGTATCGGCTTCCCATACACTCGGAAATCTGGCACCATAGGTCTCCCCGGCTGGCCGGCTGCGTAAACGACCGTTATCTATGTACGAGAGACCTCGTATGTGTCGGAGTATCGTTTCCGTCGGAGTAGGGCGCCGGGGAACTACCCACAAAGACAAGTCCGGAACGTCGGATGACGCCATGTAGAAGGGGGATGTTACGATGAGACGAATTGGAGCGATGGTGGTGGCCATCACCATCCTTGGGGGAGCGGTGCCTCACATTGTTTCCGCCGCGAGTTTCGATTATCTGCCGGAGAACGCCCGTGAGCTGGTGGAGGCCGCGGAGGAAGCGCGCGAGGCGTGGGAAGCTCGCAAAGCGGAGGTAGAAGCCGGGTTGACGATCGAGCCGTGGGAGACGGACGAAGAATTCGAGGAGCGCGTCGAGGAGGCCGTGGAGGTTGAAGCGGCTGCTGAGCGGCGGTATCTGGAGTTCCGACTGGACGAGCTTCGGTACTACGAGTTTTCCTCAGAACCCGCCGAACTCGATGTCGACGCCGGGGATTACGATCGCGACGCCCGTGCTTGGGATGTGACGGTCGCGGGTGATCTCGGATTCCTTGATGACGTCACTGAGTTCGAATTCTCTTATTCGCTTGAAGATGCTGACGATCGAGCCGCGAAGTATGAGCGCTTTTCCGGTCTTGTTGAGGACGGTGCTGTTGCGGCGCGCGCACGGTATGCGTTGCGGGGCAATATGGATGGAGAGTATTTCATCCGGATAAGCGGCATCGAGCTTCTCGATGAATCGGAACTCACTGACCCGATTCATACGGCCTCGTTGAATCGCGGTTACGAGTTTTCCCGGGATCAGCGGCCGAGCGAGTTCCAGCCGGATACTGCCTTCGACTTTGCCGACGGAAGGATCCCTTCCGGACTCGAAATGAGCGGGGATGCCGACTGGCGGATTACCGGATCCACGTACTCCACGGTGGGGCGCTCTCTTCAAGCTGGGGACATCACCCACAACCAGGAGACAACCGTGTCCTATTCCGGCGAGGTGCCGGCGGGGAGTACGCTTACCGAGGTGTCGTTCGCCCGGCGCGTCTCTTCGGAAGCTAACTTCGATTTCTTGAAGTTCTTTGTGAACGGGACGGAGATCGACTCGTGGTCGGGGGAGGTCGATTGGGGTGACGTTTCCTATTCGCTCGACGTTCCGGCGGGCGAGGAATTCGAGCTCAGCTGGAGTTACGTCAAGGATTACAGCATCGACGAAGGACAGGACACTGCCTGGATAGACGATATTCGGATTCTATTCGAGTGAAGCATTGGCGCTCATGACGCTGTCATTGTTGACCGGCGGAAAGCCGTTGTCCCATGCTCACCATTTCTCAGGCAGATGGAGGGCAAAACCCTGGGCGAAGTCGACCGAAAGACGCCTGATGCCGTCGAGGGTTTCCCGGTCGTTCACGTGTTCAGCTACGGTGGCAATACCGAGGACTTGGGCCATGCGGTGTATTGCCTCCACCATGGCATAGGCTACGTGGTCCGCCGCAATATCTCGAATGAAGGTGCCGTCGATCTTCAGGTAATCCACGTGGAGCATCTTGAGGTAGCCGAACGAGGACATCCCGCTACCAAAGTCGTCCAGAGCTACCTCCGCACCGAGCTCTCGTACCCGGTTGATGAAGGCTGTAGCCTGGGCAAGGTGCGTGATGGCCGTTGTCTCGGTGACTTCGAAACAGACGGAGCCGGCCGGCACCCTGCGCTCTTCGAGCTCGCGGACGACGAAATCCGCGAACTCCGGGTCGCCTACCGAGTCTCCGGATAGGTTTATCGACAGCTGGGTGTCGAGGGGACGTCCTTTCCGGCCTGCTTCTCGAGATAGCTCTTCCAGTCTCTGGAAAACGGTACGAACGACCCATCGATCGATTCGTCCGATAATCCCGTAGCGCTCCGCGGCCGGAAGGAAGCTGCCGGGAGGGATGAGCGAGCCGTCGTCGCCTAGCATTCGAAGGAGGAGCTCCCATCGTTGTGGGCGGTTCGCTCGACGGATCGGAACGATGCGCTGGCATACCAGCGTAAGAAGATCCTGTTCCAGTGCCTGGTTGATGCGGGAAACCCACGCCATTTCACCATGACGCCGAGCCAGATCGATGTCTTCCGGATGGTAAACACGAATCTGGTTCCTCCCATGCTCCTTCGCCGTGTAGCATGCAGTGTCCGCCGCGCGGAGAATCGTCGCGTAATCGCGCATCTCGCGAGTGATCGGAACGAGACCGATGCTTACGCCGAGGTTAAACAGCTTGTCTTCCCATGTAAAACGGAAGCTCGCTGTTGTCTCAAGAAGCTTCTGCGCGATGCGACGCGCCACCGCGAGGTTACAGTCGGCAAGAAGCACGCCGAACTCATCTCCGCCTACTCGGGATATGGTGTCTGAGGAGCGGATGTTTCGGGCGAGCAGAGCGCTCAAACGTCTGAGGAATGCGTCACCGGCTGGGTGGCCGCAGGTGTCGTTGACGAGCTTGAACTGATCCAGGTCCAAGTAGAGCAGCACGTGCGTTCTGTCGGAGCTGCGGACATCGTTGATGAGTTGCTCGAGTCGAGCCTCGAACTCGAGCCGGTTGGTCAGGCCTGTTACGGAGTCGTGACGAGCTTGGTAAGCCATTCGTCGAGCGAGATGCCTGCGCTCGCTGATGTCTCTGAGCACGATTACGGCTCCGCTGGGTTGCCCGCCGGACTTGGGCTGCGAGACTTGCGCTTCCGCAGAAGCAGGCTCCTTGTCCGGAGGATCCGGATTGCTGCCCGAAGAATCCCGCTCCCGGTCTGCCGGGGCATCTTTCGGGGGGCGCCCCCTCTGGTCCGTCGACGGTCTGCCGCTCGGAGGAGTGTCCGCGACCGACACGGCTTCTTCTTCTCCCTGCGCAGCTTCCAACGAAGTCGTCCATATCGGGTTGATGCTTGTAATCTCTACGACGAAGCGTCTCTGATCGCCTGAGATCAACACCACCTCGTCGCCTGGCCGAAGAGAAGGGGGGGCCGGAGAAAAACTCGTCGCGGCGAGATCGAGGGCGCGGTCGGTCTTCTCATCGAAGAGTTGTAAGACCTCCGGTAGCCGCAAGCCGGCCGCCGCGTCGTTGCGCACGCCGGTAAGCCGCTCCGCCGCTTGGTTGAGAAAGCGAACCCGGCCGTCTTGATCGATGCGGATTACCGCATCGCTCAGCGCCTGGAGTGTCACCTGAGCAAAACGTCTCTCTTCCCGGAGTCGTTGCTCGGCCCGGCGGAGCTCGTCGTTGATTATCGATTGGGCTACTTGGTCAGCCAGCTCTCCGGCGAATCGAATCTCGTCGTCGTGCCAGGTGCGCTCGTCGCGGGCGGCTAAACAGAGGACGCCCGCTACGTCCGGACCTCGCCGAATCGCCGCGTCAAGCGTGGTCCAATCCTTGGTGGTGTCCGGTAGGCATGGCGAAACGGTTGCTTGGTTTCCTCCCGCCAGATCATGCGACGCAGAGAAGACGCGCTGCGAACTGAGGAGCTCAAAGTAAGCCGGGATATCCTTCTGAGACAGCTGAGTAACCGGCGAGGGCTGCGCCCTGGCACCATCAGCTTGGTGGATCGTTTCGAGCACGAGCGAGTCGCCCTCCAATGTCCAAATAGCGGCAAACTGGACCTCCAGAGCTTTGGCTGCCGCAGCGGCCACGGCCTCCAGCTCCTTATCCCTTGAGCAGGCGAAATGCGCGGTGGTACGCGCGAGCTCCGCCAACGCCTCTTGTTGGCGGCGGCTCCGGTCGAGCGCGGCCTCACGCTCCTGTGCAGCTTCTTTCTGTTGGGTCACATCGGTGATGAATCCTTCCAACCCGATGTGCCGGCCATGCTCGTCATAGATGTGCCGTCCCCGTTCCCACATCCAACGGTATCCGAAATCGCGGTGCAGGGCGCGATAGATGACCTGGAATGGTTCGTCTTTCCGGGCCGCATCCTGCACGTGCTGCCAGACATCGTCCCGATCGTCCTGATGGATCAGGGATCCAAGCGTCGGATCTCCCGGCGCGTAGAATTCCTCCGGGGTGTAGCCGAGGAGCTCGCGTGAGTAGTCACTGACGAACTCGAATGTCCATTGCCGGTCGTTCCGGCAACGGTATACGAGCCCGGGAAGGTTGGCCACGAGCGTGTCCAGAAAGCGCTTGCTCTCTCTTAGCTCCTGCTCGGCTTGTGCTCGTTGCGTCTGCTCGCGGCGCAAATCGAGCTGGACGAGTGCCTGCGAGACAAGGCATCCGAGGTTCCTGAGCCGGCTGAGTGCGCTGTTGGAAGCGTAGCCGCGTTCGGGATGCCCGAAGACCGCGATCCCCCGTGTCGAGGCGCCCTGGACGGGAACCAGAACCAGCGAGCGGAGGTCTTCGAGTCCTTGCGGAGGATCATCCGCCCATTCAGGTACCTCCCGGGCATCGAAGAACGCCTTTCCTGAACTTTCCTGGGCGCGTCGCAGAAACGGATACGGACCGATTCGCCTCGCACCCGCGGGAGCGTGTTGAGGCGGCTCGGCGCCGAGAGGATCTGCCGAATCGGTGGGCTCTTTCGCTATGCCGGCTGTGATGTCGTACCGGCCCTCACCCGTGTCGACCAGAAGTGCGGCGCGGATGAAGCGGGTAGCATCGAGTATGAGCTTGAGGAGCGTCGGGAGCAGAGAATGCGGTTGGCCCGGATATGCCAGAACGGTGAGTCCCCGAACGAGCGCTTCGGTGTCGAGACGGTGCACACGCTCCTGTTGCTTCACTGTCTCGAGATCGAAGATGAGTTCTCGTAAGTGCTCCGTGTCCGACATCCGTATACCGATCCTCGGCCTCTTAGCGAGGGAAACACACCGTAGAAATCATGAGGTTGGCGTGGACATTGCCCAAGCCGGTGTGACGCCCCTGCTCTCCAAAGGTGAAGGTTGTAAGAAACGGTGCTCCGTCGAGAGATTCGCGTACGCCCTCCATGGCCGCATCTATCCGATCCCCGACGGTGAGCATGCAGCCCGCGCAGTAGACGGTAATCGCCCCCGCAGGGGGATCATCGTCCCACTTAGCCAGTGTGCGAGCGGTTGCCGCCACTTGGCCGGCCCGCTGCACCAGACGGCCGGTGCTTCCGGTCATCAGAACGAGCTCGTCCCCAACTGAAACCGTAGTGAAGAGTCCAAGCCCCTTGTCCGGGTAAACCCAGGAAGGATGGGAGAGAAGGTATACGATCTCCCCCCGGGCATCGCGCAAATGCTTTGCCTCGCTCCCCTTCGTACTATTGAGCCCTTCTTCCGCCAGAGGGCCGCCCTTGCCGGCTCTTTCACCGGCTGCCTCGCCGCTTCTCCCCAGCGGGTGAAGCGTGGTGCGTGACAACGCATTGCCTCCGCCGCTATCGATCACCGAGCGGAGGGTACCGCCGGTCCAGCGGTCGTAAACTTCCGCGGCCGGTTCCCCGTCGATCTCATATACGATTCGCCCTGCCGCGCGCGTGACCCGGCCTTTGTGCTCCGTCGGTGCATATCCGTAGTGAAAGGCGAATGTCGGTTCTCTTTCCGGGAAGAGGGTTGCAAGCGCTACCGAGTCGCGGTCCGTCCGGGCGTTGGCAAACTGGCGCCATTCACCGATGACGTCGTTGTCGGCAGTGCTGCCGCCAACTATCGGCACCTCCGGGCCCACAATCTCACCAACGGCCTCGATAAGGGCTTCTTCCTGTCCAGGAGCGGACGACATCCAGATGAGCGCGGGTACCTCACCGGGACGTTCCGCCTGAGACAGGGCGGAGCGCAGTGCCCGCTGAGCCGCTTCCCGCGGCGCGTCGTTCTGGCAAGCGATGCCGGTGCCGAAGCTGCCTGCCGGGTCGCTGAGGCCGAGGACGCCGAGACCCCGGTTGTCCTGCGTGCAGACGCCGGTGTGAGTGGCTACGCCTCGGAAGGAAGTGCCGCCCACAAGCGGTGCGCCTCCGGTCAGTGAATGCACCTGCGCCGGAAGATCGTCGTCCCGGTAGTTGGAGCTGGCATAGAAGAAGACGAAGTCCGGGGGTTCGCCGAGCTGCCGGCGCATCGTCCCGACCGCTTCTTCAACTGCGCGCTTTCCGTTCGGAGCAGTCGAGGTTCCGGCAGCCACTTTCATAGCGAATCTCCCTCCAACCGGCGATACGCGCAACACCGCCGCTTTGGTTATTGCGCAGCAATGATAGCAGAAGCGTCATCACATCACAACGTTAAGCCGAAGTGCTGTGCAAACCGTCGTCGAGAAGCTCCGCCAGGAGCATCGCGTTGACCGGTCCCTGGTCCTCGTAGTTCGTGTTGAATACCGCGTGTACTTCCCGGGCGTCGTCGCGCATCGACTGCAAGCGCGGGCGCCACTCGGCAAGCTCTTCGCGACGGTAATAGTAGTTGAAGCGTTCCGCCGAGGAAGAGAGTCCGCGGCGCTCCCACATGCTCGTGTTTCGCCCATGGAATCGTGCAACGGCATACGGGCCAGTTACTGCGGCAACCGGCGGTACGGATGAGGAAAACCCTTGTGGCTCGTCAACGGCTACGTAGCTCAGGCTTCGATCATTGAGAAAGCGAAGCGTCTGTTCCTGGTGCGTGTCGTCCAGCCATGTATGGTTCCGGAACTCCACCGCGGGATCGAACCCGGCGAGCCGCTCGCGGCAGTGCTCGATATGCTCGTAGACGCGGGGGTGAGGCTTCACCCACGGTGGGAACTGCAGGAGCACGACGCCGAGCTTCCCGGCACTCTTCAGAATTCCCAACGGACCGACGTAACGGCGCCATAGCTCGTCACGCAGCTCCTCGGGGGTATCCTTGTAATAGAGCCGTTGCTTGGTGCTCTCCGGAAGAGCGCGCCGGAGGTCCGAGGGGAGTGCGTTCAGCGGCGTCCAGTGGCCGGTGAACAGTCGGAACGCCTTGATATCGAAGACGAAGTCGCGCGGCGTTCGCTCGTTCCAGAGTCGAGCGTTCCGTTCCGAAGGAAGGGCGTAGTAGGTCGAATCTACCTCCACGAGCGGAAACCGGGACGCGTAGTAGCGAAGGCGCCTCTCCGGCGTCGTGCAATCCGCCGGGTAGAAGCGGCCGCAGTCGATCAGACTGCGATCGGTCCACGAAGCGGTTCCGATACGCATCCTTCCCATCCGGCGTCCCTCTTAGGCTTTCACCGTTCTCTGCACGCCGCCGGCCGCGTACGGGCTGAAAGGAGCTTACCGGTCCCCTGCAACCTCAAGCTTCCTCCGACGAATCTGCGGCCCCGGACGATTGCTTCTTAATGGCGACAAGCGTTACGTCGTCGGCAAAACGCCCGCCGTGGCGTTTGAGGTCGCCGCCCTCGGCGAACTCTCGTACGTCTTGCTCGATTGCCCGTACCAGCTCGTCCCCGGTCAGCGAGGCGTGTTGCTCCAAGCTTGTGCCCAGCCGATCGAGTCCAAACTGCTCTCCCTCGTCGTTGCGCGCCTCGATGGTCCCATCCGTGTATAGGAGCAAGACATCGCCGGGCGCGAGCGATACTTCCCCTACCGAGGGGGTAGCGTCGATAAAATCCGATACTCCCATAAAGGCGGTCTTGTTCACGGTGTCGGTCAGCTGCTGGACCTTGCCCTCTGAAGCACGATAGACAAGCGCTATTTCGTGAGTACCCGCATGAGCAAACGATCCGTTTCGGTGCATCAGGTAGTTCCCGGTCATGAACTTGTCGCTGCCGATACGGTCTCGATTGATCGAACAGAGGACACGGTTAACGGCGTTGTAGAGTGTTGCGACCGGGATTTCGCGTTCGAATGCCTTTGCCGCCTCAACAGCTCCGTGGGTAGCTGCGATGTGGATCAAAGCCATGATCCCTGAGGGTAGCCCATGACCGGCGACGTCCCCGATGGCGAAATAGTTGCCGTCCCTCGTCGGGATGAAATCGTAAGCGTCTCCTCCGACTTCCGACGCAGTTGTCATTATGCTACCGATGTCGTAGCCGTCAAGGTGGATTTCCTGGGGCACGATGGAAGTCTGGATTTGCTGTGCGATGTCCAATTCGCCTTTGAGCCGGTTGCGTTCCTCTTGTGCTCCTTTCCCTGCCATAATGCTGAAAACCGTGTTCAGGTGCTCAGCGAACTGTTGGAGGCGCTTTCGTTCCTGCGGGAAGAGATCGTGGAACTCATCTTTGAACACCACGATGACACCGCGTATCTGCCCTTGGTCTACGACCGGTACCGCCGCGATCAGGTTGTGAATACCGCGATAAGCCTCCGGAATCGTGTCGAGCTTGGAGATCTCCCCCGTGTTGACGGCTTCGCGCATGAGTCGGAAGCCGAAGGGCTTGCCTTCGGTCGGAACGGTGCCGGTGAGCTCCTTCATGTCGTACGTGTCCTTCTGGATCAGTCGGGCCAGATTGTCGCGGCGCTGACGACGAGGGTGCGCAATCTCGTACAGCGGCGTGCAGAAGCCACTTATCAACTCCGGGCTGTCGACCATCAGGGTGTCATTGACGCGCCGGTACATCATGGCGCCGGTTATCCGGTGCTGCGGGGTGATGATCTCTTGGGCGCTCTGCTCGAGCGTTTCGTCGACCATATTCCGCACCATGAGGTGGTCCTGCTCGACCGGATTGTGAATCAACCGATCGACGAGTCTGTTGCGGACATCAGCCTCCTGCTGCCGGCGCTCCAGCAGACCGTCCATGTTTCTAAGTCTCCGGGAGAAGTATTCACCATAGAGCCGGTATGCAAACAGAACACTCAAGATGACGGTTAGGCGCAAGTCGGGCGCATCGAGGAACAGAAGCGAGGACAGGAAGAAGAGGATCCCCGCTGCCAGGTACACGATGAACGGATAGCGGCGTGTCCGGAGCACGCCCGCCTGAAAGGAGAAGAGGTCGAGCGCCGCGTAGCCGGCTGCGGTGATAATGCCGACCAGGAGGAGTATCCGGCTTAAGGTCGCGAGTGTCCCCAGAAAGGCAATCCCGCCGACTTCCAGACCGAAGGCGAAGGTAGAAGCGATCACCGCGAAAATCATGGGGAGGGCGTAGCCGACAGCCCGGCGAACCTTGGTGCGGAAATCTTCGATCAGAAAACTGTCGCGAATACGCTGTGTGTGGACCGAGTATTCCAGGAGCGTCAACGCCAGATAGTACAGAAACAGGGTCCACGTTACCACGAAGAAGAGCCCAGACTCGGTGGCCGCCACGTCCGGAAACTGCCAGACATATGCCGGAACTCCGGCAAGAGCGAAGACGATGACCGAAAGAAGCAGTATGCGTGGCCGTGGCCCGTACTCCGGACGCCCTTTTACCTCCCACCAAATCGGAAGTGAGAAGACGACTACCGCCACGTGTATGATGTGTCCTAGTTGCCCCATGGTTCCAGACCTCCTTCTTCGCGCCCGTCGGCTTCCCGCCGCTCGGTTCCATGTCGGGACCGTCGGCCTACGATCCTCATCCGTTCCCGGAGTGACCGATACTCCGACGCACGGGTAGCGACATCGTGGAGCGCGGCGTTCTTTCTCTCCAGGGTATCAAGAAGGGTTCGACATGCCTCCTTGAAGCTTTCAAGTTCGGTGGCTTGCGCGGCGGCTTCTTGACGAGAGTTGGCAGTGACGGTGTTGACGACCTCTACGGAGAGCAGCACTCCTTGCAGAGACCCAGCTACGGACATCAGTGCCTGTTTCTCTTCCGCGGTCTTTGCTCCCGCCGTCTCCGTCTCTTCAGCAGTTTGGCCTATTCTCTCTCGTAGGTCGTTGAGAAATTCGTCGATTTCGGTCAATGAGCGGTCGGTTTCCTGTGCGAGGTTCCTGATCTCCTTGGCGACCACCTCGAATGCTTTCCCGTGGGCACCGACACGGGCCGACACGATCGAAGCGTTTATCGACAGCACATGTATGCGCGACGATAGATCGCTCATCATGGCGACAACCTCGCTGATTCGCGCGGACTGTTCCGTCAGGTGGCGTGCATGCCCGAGTGAGCGCTCGAGACCCGAGTCTATCTCCTCGACCCCTTGTTGCAATCTTTCGGCAAGCTGGAAAGCCTCGTTCGCATTCTTAGAAACGTTATCAGACATGGCGTGCGCATGCGAAATCTGCTCGGCCATCTGACTGGCTCGGCTACGGCTCGATTCCAAGCGCTCCATGAGGTTCTGATCGAGCTGTGCCTCCGTCTTGCCGGTAGCTCCCGTTTGCGCTTCGTTGCCGGGGCCCCCTGATGCGTCCGTCTGCAATTCTGCCGTATTGGTTCGCGTTCGCTCCGCTTCCGGTGTCTCGGACCCCGCTCCGGCATGCTGAGCCGGCAAAATCTCAGCGATACTCTCCAGTAGCGCGATAGCACGGTCGGTCAGCGCTGACAATTCCGACGAGTCTCCCACCTCCTCGGGGAGCGCGTCGGTCTCCGAACTCTCCCTGGTGGGCTCGTGTTTCGGCGGTTCTTCGGAATCCAGCGTCGGTTTGTCCGGGAAATCCGCCTCTAATGATCCTGCCGAGGTTCCGGCGTGGACCGGCTCGTGGATGTCGCGGGGTACAGCGAGCTCACTGCGGTCCCCCTGTCTCCGGGATGGCGGGGTGACAGCTAATCTTCGTACACTCATGAGACGTATGCGAACTCCCCCTGCGACTAGGAGTGTGGCAGCGCCCATGATCAATGCGAATTGGTCCCACAACAGCAACCGGGAAGACGCGATTGCGGTGACAAACAGTAGTACTAAGATCAGCCACAGTGTCCGCTCACGTATCATCGTTCACAACAGGCTTCCTTGACGATCTCATTCGATTTCTACGGTGCCGGGGACCAAGTAGGTCAGAGTGGGCAAGCTGGTAGCCTGCCATGTGGTGTTCTTGTTGTGGCGAATTCGGATGAGATAGCGTTGGTCCTCAGCCGTGGCCCCTAGTTTCATGATCCACTTGGAGAGCTCCTTTATGCCGCTGGAATTGAGGAAGGTGAGCTCGGTGAAGTCAACCAGGACTTCTTTGAGGTTGTTCTCCAAAGCCCCGTTGTGGACTCTTTCGAAAAGCGGGCCGAGTACCTCTCCCGGGTTCTCCATGTCGATGGACCCGGCGAAGCTTAGCGAGAGCTTGTCCGCCTCTTCTTCAGGGGTAATTGTCAACTTGTCCTGCTTGATCGGCTCGATTCCAAGGCTCATACGTTCTCCTTTGCATCTACATCCACGGTGAGGGAAACAGTAACGTAATTGTTATCGTCGGCGTGGAGCTCCATTTCTCCTCCGACCTCGTAACGGATTCTGGCGAGGCCGAGCTGGCTCAAGCCATCCGAACGGGTGGTAGCCTCCTTCATGAGCTCCAGAAAAGTCTCCAGCGGCGGACCGGAATGGACCCGTTCGAAGAACGTGCGGAGGCTGGCGACGGTCTCCGGATTACCCTGATTTGAAACACTCAAAAAGACCTTCTTGGCTTGGCCATCGATGTGCATCGAGATGTGGATCTCTTCGCCGTCGGAGTACTTGACCGCATTCTCCAAGAGCTCGCTAATGGCCATAGCGATCTGGTCCGCCTTGCTGTCGTTGGGGATGCTGATGGCGACGAAGTTCTGTACGTAGCTTCTGGTGGCGGCAATATACTTCCAGCGGGGACCAAACCGTATCTCCACGTGACCGCTTTGCATTGAATCCGACATTACTGCTCCTTAGATCGACGTAGTCTGGTGGCGGGGATGGATTGAGGACCGACTCCGCCTGCAGCTTCGGTATCTCTCGTTATAGGGCGCTTCCAGCAACCTTCGCCGAACAGACTAACTGTGTTTGCCCGAATGCGCAACTATGGGCGTCGGATTATGGACGGCACCTTCGCCGGTCTTGGCAGAACGCGGTGCGAGCGCCGAGGCGAAGAAAGCTTGCCGGAGAGTTGCAATTAGCATTAATAGAACAAATCAGCCCAAACATCGTCGGAGGAGCAATAATTGCATTGACGGGTATTGATACCAGGTATAGCATGGAATCACCAAGGACTAGAAATAGGAGTTCGGTGCACATGCCCGTTAGAATTGTCAAACTAGGTATAAGACGCACGTCGCGCAGGTGCAACGAATCCATGAACAAGATGTGACATCTTTGGGGATGTGATTGCAGGGAAACCGCCGGTCCGGATACCGAGCCGGTAGGTTGTAGACTTGACCGGTTGGCAGCGTTCAGCCGGTGATCATGAAGAGGAGGCGGGAGTTATGAGTGGTACGCGGAAGGCCGCTGCGCTGATCGTAGCGGCGGGAGTGTTGGTAGCCGGAGCGCTTTTCGCACGAGGCGCTGCCGAGGAGCCGGACAGACCGGTAACTGTTCGGCTGGCTACATGGGCGGGGGCGTCGGAAGCCAATGAGCTTCAAGAGATACTGGACGAGCTCAACGACGCTTCGGACCGGTACTATATCGAGCAGGAGTCGAGCCCGGCGGAGTACTACACGAACCTACTCACTCAGATCGCCGGCGGTACCGCGGCTGACATGTTCTGGCTGGATCAGGACAACCTCATCGACTTTGCGGCGCGGGGTGCGCTTCTCGATATCACCGACCGGCTCGCGGAGGATGAACGACCTGCGGCTAATACGAGCGCGTATTTCGATACCCCGATGGAGCGATACACCTACGAGGGACGTGTGTACGGACTGCCGTGGATCTCCATGCCGGTGGTTCTGTACGTGAACGTGGATCATCTGCGCGAGATCGGGCGGGATCCGGCGGAGGTGAACGGCTGGACATGGGAGGATTTCCGAGACGCAGCCATCGAGTTCACGCGTGATAACCGGGACCGCACTCCGTGGGATTCCGGCTTTGATCGGGATGAGATCGTGCGATACGGATTCTCGATGGTGCCCGGTTGGCCACCGATCCAACAGTGGATCTGGCAGGCAGGCGGCGAAGAGCTGACAGCGGACCTCACCAGCTCGCCGATTGATAGCGATGAAGCCGTCGCAGGGGCCGAGTTCATCTACGAGCTGTTGCACGAGTATCGCGTTGCTCCCCGCCAGAGCATGATCGACGACCGCGGGTTCGATCAGATGATGCGGGACGGACAGGTATCGATGTTCATGGGCGGAGGGGCCGACGATCTGGAGCGTAATGACGCCTACGACATCCGGGCGTTTGTGCTTCCGGAAGGGCCGGCCGGTACGCGCGACAATTGGGCCTGGATTGGGGGAATGTCCGTTTGGGAGGGGACGAATCATCCCGATGTGGCCTATGAAGCGTTCGTTGATCTGACGCAGGCAATCCACGAGTGGAAGGTCCCGTCTCCGCGAATCGAGCTGGCAAACGAACAGACGATCATCGAGCTCCAACCGCACAAGGAGCACTCAGCGGCCAGCATCATCGCGTCCCTAGAGCACATGCGCGCGCCGCACATCTTCCCAGGCTACAGTGAATGGGCAACCGTCTTCGGAGAGCGTTACGTCGACCCGATCGTTCGAGGGAATGACCTCCCCGGTGACATTGCGAGCGACGTGCGAGCACTGCTGGAGGCGGTTCTGGAAGACTATCGCTGAGTCCGGAGCCGCGAGAAACCGATGCCCGATGTGGTGCTTCGTGCACAGGCAAGGGATGCGCGGACAAGCTTGGCCTCCGGGCAAGATAACCGACGGAGAGGCGTAGCCGCGAGGCTCAACCGTGGCTACGCCGGTCGACCGGCTCGAAGACCGGCGGG
>Ga0207421_10002411_pt1 | contig 23138 bp, 14 predicted proteins | sample SodLakKL_010_SED_4_FD_187542 | JGI IMG/M metagenome (GOLD analysis project Ga0207421, IMG submission 187542) | Alkaline sediment microbial communities from Lake Tanatar, Kulunda Steppe, Russia - 8KL_010_SED (SPAdes) (version 2) | ecosystem: Environmental > Aquatic > Non-marine Saline and...
CCCCGCAAGCTCCTGGCCTTCACCAGGCACCCTTTTGCCACGGTGGGCAACCCCCCTCAAGCCCTTTTATCCGATGAAGACGGCCTCACACGTATATTTTCTCTTTTGCGGGAGCAGGTGAAAGTGGATTTCACCCTCTACAAGCCAAGCACCGTGCTCCGCCGCATAGAACGCCGCATGACCGTCAACCAGTCAGCGGATTTACGGGACTACGTGCGGGTCCTGGAAACCCGCCCGGGAGAGGTGACGACCCTCTACCGGGAACTGCTCATCGGGGTCACCAGTTTCTTCAGGGATCGCGATGTATTCCAGGAACTGGGAGAGAGCCTGCTGCCCGCCCTGCTCCATGACCTGGAGTCAAAGGAGGCGCGCTTATGGGTTGCCGGATGTTCCACCGGCGAGGAAGCCTACACCCTGGCCATACTCGCCCAGGAATGCATGGAGCGCCTCAAGCGGCCCATGAACGTCAAAATTTTTGCCACGGACATCGACCGGGAAGCCATCGTCCGGGCCGGAACGGGCATTTACCCGGAAAGCATCGCCGCCGACCTGCCCCATGGGTTTCTGAGCAAGTATTTCACGCGCAACGGGGACGACCGGTACCAGGTCCAGCGCAATATTCGCGAAATGGTGGTCTTTGCCCAGCACAACCTCATCAAGGACCCTCCCTTCACCAACATCGATGTGCTCAGCTGCCGCAACCTGCTCATTTACCTTCAACCCGTTTTGCAGCAGAAAGTGATGGAGCACATCAACTTTTCCCTCAAACCCCAGGGCATCCTTCTCCTGGGGACCAGCGAGACGCCGGGGGAAATGGGAGAGTATTTCGAACCTCTCCATCATAAGCTCAAAATCTACCGGTCCCGGGGAAAAAAGCGGCCCTCCATGGACGGCCTGCGATTCGACACCCCCCCTGACTCTGTGCCCCGGCGCAGCCCTTTCCGCTTTTCACAGGGACAACAGGTCATGGGAATGCGGGAAGAGGAACGGCTGCAGGAAAGGCTTCTGCAATCTTTGGCAGAGGACTGTGTGCCCGTGGTGGCGGTGGTGAATCAAAGCATGGAGTTGCTCCATCTCGTGGGAGACGCTGAAGGGATCCTGCGCCTGCCATCGGGAAAGCTTTCCAACGACATCTGCCGAATGGCTGTGAAGGAACTGGCCATTCCCCTGGCCACGGGGCTTCAGAAAGTGTTTCAGAAAGGCGCGGAAGTGAAATACACCAACATCCGCCTGCCCCGCGGGAATGGCATGCGCCATGTGCAGATGCGCCTCCGTCTTTTACCGGGCCGCAAAGGCCAGGAACCCCTTGCGGGCATTTTTTTTCAGGAAGCCATGACCCCCAAACGGGAAGCAGCACCGGGCGAGGGTCAACCCCTGGACATCACACGGGAGGCGGAGCAACGCATCGAGGATCTGGAGCAGGAACTCCAGTTCACCAAGGAAAACCTTCAGGCGACCATTGAAGAACTGGAGACCTCCAACGAAGAACTCCAGGCCACCAATGAAGAGCTCCTGGCGAGCAACGAAGAGCTGCAGAGCACCAATGAAGAACTCCAGTCGGTCAACGAGGAACTGCACACGGTCAATGCCGAATACCAGACCAAAATTCTGGAACTGACGGAGATGACCAATGACCTGGAAAACCTCATGGCGGCCACTCGCATCGGAACCCTGTTTCTGGATGAAAACCTGGACATTCGAAAATTCACTCCGGAAGTGGAACGCATTTTTCGCATCCTTCCCAATGATGTGGGACGTCCCCTCGCTCACCTGACCCACAACCTTCAGGAAGCAAACGTCCTCGAAATCGTGGAGCAGGTAGAAAAATCAGGGCACTCACAGGAGATGGAAGTGCAAACCACCGAGGGGACCTGGCACCTCATGCGCGTTCTTCCCTATCGCATCGGAGGCCCTGCTGCCTCGGGCGTGGTCCTCACCTTCCTGGACATCCATGCGCGCAGACAAAGCGAAGAGCGGCTCGCCAGGGAGCGGGCCCAGCTGGTGTCCATATTTGAAAGCGTCAACCACATCATCTGCGTCATCGACATGGACACCTGTGAAATCCTTTATGCCAACAAAGCGGCGCAAAAGGCCTTTGGCAGCGAACTGGCGGGAAAAGTGTGCTACCAGGAAATGCAGGGGGCTGCAGAACCTTGCCAGTTCTGCACCAATGACATCATCAAGGAAATGAACCACGAGCCCTACGAATGGGAGTATTACAATCCCGTCACCCAATCCCACTACCAGATCATAGACCGGGTGATCCAGTGGCCCGACGGCCGTGACGTCCGCTTTGAACTGGCCATCGACATCACCCGGCGAAAACAGGCTGAAGAGGCCCTTCGGCACATGACCGACCTCCTCAAGTCCACTCAGCGGTTGAGCCGCACCGGGGGCTGGGAGTGGCAGGTGCCCCAAGGCCCCATGTTCTGGACCGAAGAAGTCTACCGCATCCACGGCCTGGATCCCGATCATTCGGGAATGAACCCGGGTGAACTCTTGGGGCGCAGCCTGGAGTGCTACGACCCCGGGGACAGAGCCAGGGCCATGGCGGCCTTTGAGCGCTGTTGCCGCTGGGGTGAGCCTTACGACCTCCGGTTTCCCTTCACGGACTTCAAGGGACAGCGCAAAAGAGTTCGCACCCTGGCATATGCGATGACCGGGAAAGAGGGCAAAATCTCCAAAGTCATGGGCGCCTTCATGGACATCACACCTCAACACTCGGAAGAGTGAATGATAAACTCAGTAAAAAACCCCCCGGGACAAGGAGAGACTTTCTCATGCACCACCGCCCCTGCCCATCATTTTGCCTTCCCTGCTGTCCGGGCCCTGCCGCCGTTCCGCGTTTGAATCGCGAACCCCGTGCACGTTCCTTTTCCACAAGGCGTTTCAAGCCATGACCCATAAAAGCAGTCAAGACAGCCTTCGCCAGCAGGCGGAAGGCCTGGTGAAGGAAAATCCATCCGCCAGCGGAAGTCTTTCGGAAGAAGAAGCCGCCAGGCTCATCCATGAACTTCGGGTGCACCAGATTGAACTGGAGCTTCAAAACGAGGAGCTGCGACGGACCCAGGAAGACCTGACCCTTTCCCGGGACCTCTTTCTTCAGCTGTTTCACCAGGCTCCCATGGGGTACCTGGTCCTGGATGAGGGGAGTGTCATCCTCGAGGTCAACGAGACCTTCTGCCGCATGACAGGCCATGACGCCGCTTCCATCAAAGGGAAGGGGTTCTCCCGTCTGATCGCGGAGGCGGATCGAAATCCCTTTCTTGCCCGCTACAAAGCCATATTCAGAAACCCTGCGGGCAAAAGCCTCCAATCGGAAATCCTCACAGCCCGTGGCAAGCCCATGAGCGCCCGCATGGAAGCCTCCCCCCTGCGAAACCACTTTTTCAGCAATGGGGGGGACTCCACCTGCCTGCTCCTCACCGTCACGGACATCACCGAGAGCAAACAGGCGGAGGAAGCCCTGCGGAAAAGCGAAAGCCTCCTGAGAAAAATTTTCGACATCCTTCCCATCGGCTTGTGGATCGCCGACCGCAACGGAAAGCTGATGGAGGGAAACCCTGCGGGGATGAAAATCTGGGGCGCCAAACCTCTTGTTTCCCAGAAGGACTATGGGGTTTTCAGGGCCCGCCGCCTTCCTTCGGGAAAGGAAGTGGCCCCTCAAGACTGGGCCCTTGCTCACACGGTGAACAAAGGCGTGACCGTGATGGATGAGTTGCTGGAAATCGAAGCTCTCGATGGACAGAAACGGATCATTCTCAACTACACCGCTCCCGTCAAAGATGCGGAAGGAAATGTGGAAGCGGCCGTGGTCGTCAACCAGGACATCACGGAACGCAAGCGCATGGAGGATGAACGCGAGGCCGTTGTCCATCTGCTCAGGCTGCTCAACGCCAACAACGATCTCCACGAACTGATGCGGATCGTCACGGGCTTTCTTGGCAACTGGTTTGACGTGGAAGCGGTGGGCATTCGGCTGAAGGAGGAAGAGGACTTTCCGTACTTTGTAACACGGGGTTTCACCCATGAGTTCATTCAGGGTGAAAACACATTGTGCCAGGAGCATTCTCATGAAATGGCCGGGCAAGATTCCCTGAAACATCAAATTCCCCATTGTCTCTGCGCCCATGTGCTTCAGGGGAGGGGGGATCCATCCAGCCCATTCTTCACGCCCAACGGAGGCTTCTGGACCAACTCCGCCACAAAGCTTCCGCCGGCCACAGGAAAGGGCGGCAGGCGAGGGGGGACCGGAAACCGCTGCTTCAGGGGCGGTTACGAATCCGTGGCCCTGATCCCTCTGCGATCGGGCAATGAAACGCTGGGACTCCTCCAGTTGAGCGACCGCCGCAGGGACCGCTTCACAGAGGAGAACCTGAAACTCCTGGAACGCCTCGCCGGAAGCCTCTCCATCGCCATCATGCAGCGAAGGGCCGAAGCAGCCCTGCACCTGGAAAGGGACAATCTGCGGGCCATCATGCACGCTTCGCCCGTGGGGCTTGTGGTGATCGGCGAGGATCTGGAAGTCACCGACGCCAATGGAGCTGCGGGGCTCATCCTGCTGGGAAATGACGAGTCACTGGAGGGAAAACGGTGCGGTGTTTTTATGAAATGCGCCAACCGCCTTGACGATCCCAGGGGCTGCGGGTACGGCCCCCTTTGCAGCACCTGCTCCCTCAATAATGCCATCAAAGACGTGCTGAAGGGAGGACCCGGCGTGCACAACCAGGACATGGAAGTGCCCCGAAGATCCAACGGCCGGGAATGTTTCTGGATCACTTTCAGCGTGGAACCGGTCACTCTCAACGGCCGAAGGCAGGCTCTCGTGTCTCTTGCGGACATCACCGAACGCAAAATAGCTGAAAAAGAAAAAGAAAAGCTCCAGGCCCAGTTTTTTCAAGCACAGAAGATGGAATCGGTGGGTCAGCTGGCCGGGGGAATAGCCCACGACCTCAACAACCTCCTCTCGCCCATCCTCGGTTATGGCGAATTGCTCCTGGCCGATTTCAACCCGGAAGACAACCGCAGGGGCAAACTGGAGCAAATGGTCAGCGCGGGCATGCGCGCCAGGGACCTGGTGCGCCAGCTTCTCGCCTTCAGCCGCAAGCAGACACTGGAAATGAAGCCCGTTGACCTCAACAGGGTCCTGGAAAGTTTCGCGGTCCTGCTAAGACGCACGATCCGCGAGAACATCTCCATGGAGCTTCACCTTTCCCCTTCTCTGCCCTCCATTCAGGGCGATGTGGGACAGATCGAGCAGGTGCTCATGAATCTGGCCGTCAACGCCCAGGATGCCATGCCCGAAGGGGGAAGCCTCCTGCTGGAAACGTCCCTGGTTGACCGAGACGATGACAAGCTGGATCTGCCTGCGCACCTTGAAGGCATCCCCTGCGTTCGCCTCACCGTCCAAGACACGGGCTGCGGCATCGGTGCAAAAGTCCGCGAACACCTCTTCGAACCCTTTTTCACCACCAAAGAACCTGGCAAAGGCACGGGACTCGGACTCGCCACGGTCTACGGCATCGTCAAACAGCACGGAGGAACCATTGGCGCAGAAAGCCAGGAAGGCCGGGGGACAGCCTTCCACATCCACCTGCCCGCAATGGCCGCCGTGGAGACTTTTCCTCATGAACCTCAAAGGGTCCCCCTGGAGCATGGGGGCACGGAGACCATTCTCCTCGCGGAAGACAACGACCAGGTGAGGGACCTGACGCGTGTCATGCTCGAGCGCCAGGGGTATGAAGTCATGGCTGCCGCCAACGGCAGGGAGGCTCTCAGGGTCCTCCAGAAACACGGGGGCCCCATCGACCTGCTCCTCACCGATGTCATCATGCCCGACATGAATGGACGGGAACTGTTCTCGGCCGCCTCGAGGCTCCAGCCGGGCCTGAAGGTGCTCTTCATGTCCGGTTATACGGCGGACGTGATCGCGCATCACGGTGTTCTTGAAAAAGAGGTGCATTTCATTCAGAAGCCCTTCACCCTCAATGCCCTGACCACGAAAGTTCACGAGGTGCTTCAAGGCGGATCCTGATTCATTCCCCCTTGATTAAACGGATGATTTCTGAAATGGTGCGGTTTTCGTACGGCAATGGCCTCATGAGCACCCCATAATGACCGGGACCGAACCATGCAGAAAGAGTCAAACGGGATTCCCCTCCGTGCAGCGTTGGTGGCCCCCTTCATCGTCCTTCTCACCGCAGCCGCCCTTTTGCTGGGTGCGGCCACTCATCGAAGCGGCCAGGAAGTGACGGCCGAGGCGAACCACCGCCTTCTCCGGGAAACGGCGAACCAGGTGAGCATGCACCTGGAAAATTTTCTGAAAACCCCCCACCAGCTCAATGAGTTCAACGCCCGGGCCCTGAGCCGGGGCGCCCTTCCCGCCCGGAACCTCCGGGAACTGGAGCGCCGTTTCTTTCACCAGCTTCAGGCCTTTCCCTCCGTCACCGGCATCCACTTTGTCAATGCGAAGGGAGGCCTGGTGAAATGCATCCGGAATCCCGGCGATGAGTCCACGCACATCATCGCCTCGGAGGATTTTGCCGGCGGGCCTTCCACCAGGTTCGCCACCGATGAAAAGGGGAATCGCTCCCGGGCCCTGGAGACCCATTCCCGCCACGATGCCCGAACCCGTCCCTGGTACACAGAAGCGGTGAGAAGGGGAGTGCCCGCCTGGAGCGAAATTCACATCCCTCTCGCAGGGAAGGACCTGGCCATCGCCGCAAGCCGCCCCGTATACGACGAACAGGGGGAACTCCTGGGCGTCGCGTCCGTTGACATCCTTCTCTCCCACATCAGCCGCTTTCTGAGCAATCTGCGCATGCCCGAAAGGGGGTTTGTCTTCATTGTGGAGCGTTCGGGGCAACTGGTCGCTTCTTCCACGGGGGAGCGGATCTTTTCGCCCGGCACTCACGACACGGCACCCCGGCGCCTGCACGTCCGGGAGAGCGGGGACCGAGTTCTCCGCAGCTCCCTGACCGCCCTGACCCGGGAACATGGGGACCTTTCGGTCCTTGACCGTCAAGCACCGGTGACATTCCAGGCGGACGGGGAAAAATACCACGTTGAAGCACAGCCCTTGCAGGACGCGCACGGAATGGACTGGATCGTCGGCCTGGTCATTCCTGAAGCCCCCCTGGCGGAACAGAGCCCCTACGGAACAGGGACAATGCTCGTGCTCATCCTCGCGGGAATTTCCCTGACCGCCCTCGTGGGAACCCTCGCCTCCAGGAAGATCACCCTTCCCGTGGCCCGTCTCAACAGCGCGGCCCTGTCACTTTCCAAAGGTGAAAGGATCCACTCCATAACCCCTGAAAGGGGCATCAAAGAGCTGAGCCAGCTGACGCAGACCTTCAATCTCATGGCCCGGCGGCTGCAACAGACCATGGAGAGCCTGGAACAGGAGATTGCCCGGCACAGCCACACGAGCAGCGAGCTGCAGCGGCTCAAGGATTTCAATGAACACATCGTTCAGAACATGACCGAAGGCATCGTGCTCACAGATGTGGAAGGGAAAGTCGTTTTTATCAATCCCGCCGTGGCGGAGATGCTCGAGGCCTCACCGGAAGAAATCACGGGAAAGGTGTGGCTCGCTTTTGTGGCCGAGGAGGAGCGGGACAAGGCCAGGGCAGCGGATGCCCGGCGCGGGAAAGGGGAAAGCGACCGTTACGAAACGGTTTTGAGGCGGCCTGACGGCTCGAGGCTCCCCGTTCTCGCCAGCGGAAGCCCCAGGTATTCGTGGGAAACGGGCGAATTTCAGGGAACCATGGGGGTTCTGACGGACATCAGCGACCTCAAAAGGGTGCATGATGCCCTGAAGATCAGTGAACAAAGGTGGCACTATGCCCTGGAAGGAGCCGGAGACGGCGTGTGGGACTGGAACCCGCAAACCAATGAAGTCTTCTTTTCGCGGCAGTGGAAAGCCATGCTGGGCTTTCAGGAACACGAGATCAGGGGCGAGGTTCAGGAATGGGCCGGCCGCATTCATCCCGACGATGCGCAAGGGACGCTGGCAGCGGTGAAAGATCACCTGGAAGGCAGGACTGCCCATTACACCAGTGAACACCGGCTCCGGTGCAAAGACGGCTCCTACAAGTGGATCCTCGACCGGGGCAAGGTCATCCGCCGCTCGGAAAACGGCGCACCCCTTCGCGCCATCGGCACCCATGCGGACATCTCCGCGAAGAAGCGGGCAGAGGAAGAAAACAGGAATCTGCAGAGAGAGCTGCTTCAATCCAGGAAGGCCGAGAGCCTCAACCGCATGGCAGGGGCCATCGCGCACCACTTCAACAACCTTTTGGGAGTGGTCATGGGCAACCTGGAGCTGGCCATGATGGAGCTGCCCCAAAAGTCCCCTCTCAGGGAGAACCTGGAGGGAGCCATGACCGCCTGCCGCCGGGCATCGGACGTGAGCACCCTCATGCTCACTTACCTGGGGCAGGACAACAATGAAAAAACCCTGGTGGACCTTTCGGCTTTGTGCCGGGAGGCCCTCTCGGCAGTGAGTGATTCACTGCCGGAAAGGGTGAAACTGGAAAGCCGCCTTCTCCCCGAAGGCCCTCACATCCATGCCAGCCCGGTGCAAATGGAACAGGTGCTGTGCAACCTGGTGATGAATGCCCGGGAAGCCATGGAAAACATGGAGGGCCGCATAACCGTGTCCGTGGAAATGGTCTCACCCGTCGAGATCGGGGCGTTTCCCGTGCACCCCGCCGAGTGGAAACCGGAAAACCGCCCATATGCGTGCCTTTCCATTGGGGACACGGGGTGCGGCATGACCCCTGAAGTGGTGGAAAAGGTCTTCGACCCCTTTTTCTCCACCCGGTTCACGGGAAGGGGGCTGGGGACTTCCGTGGCCCTGGGAATCGTGAAGGCTCATGGGGGTGGTATTTCCCTGGAAAGCCAGCCTGAGCGGGGCACGACTTTCCGCATTTTCCTTCCGGTGAGCTCCGGGTCCCCGCACAAGCCTTCGCCGGAAACGTCCCCGGACCCGCCGAAGGCCGAGACCCCCTCCACGGGGGGAGCCCTGGTCATGGTCGTGGACGACGATCCCGTCATTCAAAACCTCGCTCAGGCCATGTTCGAGCACCTGGGCTGCAAGGTGGCCACCGCCAAGGACGGCATGGAAGCCCTGGAAATTTTCCATGAACTCAAGGATTCCCTGGACTGCATTCTCCTGGACGTTTCCATGCCGGGCATGAGTGGCTGGGAAGTGCTGGCCGCCCTCAAAAAGGAAAAACCCCGGCTTCCCGTGATCCTCTGCAGCGGGCACGACCAGGAGGAACTGAAAGGAAAGGATTCCCTTCAAATGCCGGAAGCTTTTCTGCAAAAACCCTACGGAGTGAACGACCTGAAAGCCGCAATGGCCAAAGGGGGCGTCAGGGGGTTTTCTCCCTCCCCCTCCCAGCCCTTTCCCTTTTGAACAGCCAACCCCTCCGGGGCCAATGCTGTTGACTTAAGCTGTCGCAACCGGTGCAACACCAACCTTAGCTCATTCCGAAATGGCCGAGTCGGGTGAGCGGCCCGGGTTCCTGTCTCAACCGGTGCAACACCAACCTTGCGTCATTCCCGCGAAGGCGGGAATCCAGTCTTTTCAAGGCCTTCCAGACCCCCGCTTTCGTGGTGGCCACGGGAGTGGGCAACACACAATCCGTTAAGTCAACCACATGGCCCCCGCCGGGGCCAATGCACGGGAAACCCGGGCGCTGCGAGGACTGGTGAGTGAGCCCATCCTCTTCCAGTCCTTGGAATCACGAGAGTCATGGCGGGAATCAGGGGAAGGCGCAGGGAACAGGAAGGGAAACCCAAAATGGCGTGATGGTTTTTTGCATCCATGCCCGGGTCCCTTTCGCATCATGAGGGCTCATCGTCCTCTCCCTCCTCCTGCAGGGGATTCACGAAATCCGCCGCGAAGGATTCGGCAACCGGCTCGTCGATGGCCACCCCGTGCTTGTCCCGGAGGCTGGAATAGGCTTCCTGCCAGAGGGCGCGGTACCTGGAAAAGATCACGTCGTTGCGAATGTATTCCTTCCGTGCCTCGAAATCCTGAAGCCGTTCCCTTTCAACCCCGTCCAGGCGAAGCCTCACCCACTGGTCTTCATCCCTGAGCACGGGGCTCACATCTCCCTCCTCCATTTTCATGAGCTCTTCCCTCCATGGAGCATGGAAGGCCTGCGCTGCACGGTGCGAAGCTCCATCCCTTCTTCCGCAGCCTTTTCCCAGTTCCGGGAATCGCCCATCTCCTCCAGGCCGTCCCCCTTCATGGGCCAGACCATGGCGGCGAGAAGGCCCATGATCCCGACCACGATGAGGACTTCCAGAAGGGTGAAGCCCTGCTGCCCTTTCCTTGCTTTCCTGAACTGTGCTTTCAACATAATTCGCTCCATTGAGTTGAATCTTGAGGGTTTCTAATGGAGCAGCAACTCACCCTCAGAGTCTGCCGCAGCCACAAAATTTGTCAGTTTTTCTTCATTCTTCGCGGGCGGGCGGGGGGAAAGGCCGCCTCTTCAGCATCTTCCGGGCAACTGTTTTCACGGGGCCCGGGAAGGGGAAAAGCACACGGTCCCCTGAAGGAGGAGGGCTGCCGGCCCTCACACCCCCGGGACACACGAGCCACGGGGAGGTTCTGCGGGCGCCAGCTTCGAGGGAAGTCCCGGGGGAAGCCACGGGTAAAACAGGGGGGCTGCCGGCGGCGAGGTCATTGCCTGGCCCCGCCGGGTGTCCTTTGAAGGGGTAAAAGGGAAAACACATGAAACAAATCCTTTCGTAATAAAAAAAAAAAGACGCAACCGGAGAGCTTTAAAAACGCCTCGAGTTACGCCTTCACTTTCTTTGCGCTCCTCATGGGCCAAAGACCGTAAGACATACCTCTTGGAACCCGTCAAAAAAAACATTCAATGTTTCGGAGAAAATGACCGACAAGTTTCTGTTTGTCAAGAAATAGTTTTAGAGGATCCTAACTTTTTTATGAACACTCACTTCTCCTGCGGGCAACAGGGCAGACCCCTGCACCTTCCTTCTCCCTGGGGGCCGGCGGAACTTCCGGGTTCAGGGACGGTCCCGGCAAACATGGGGGAAGGGGCCGTTTTTTATGGATGCAAAGCGGGCAGGGCAAGGGGAGAGGGGAAAAGGGGCCCCGGGGGAGAGGACTTTCGCGGGGCCTTCATAAATAAAAAAAGAGGGGGCGGCAGGAAACATTCTTTCCAGGCCGCCCCCCCGTTGGAGAGAAAAGTCCTTGCGTCCCTGTTCCCGCAGGGACCCGTCAGGCATTCACGGCCACCAGGGAAATGTTCAGTTTCTTTTCCAGTTCCTGAATTTTGGCCAGCTGGTCCGTGCTGATCGGGGCGGGATCGACGGGATGGCAGGAAAAAGCCAGCAGGGTGTTGCCCACTTCCTGCTCCAGCGCCTCGATGGCCTTCAGCTCCTCGTTTCCAAGCTTGGTGGAAAGGCTGCACAACATGATTTTCCTCCCTGTTCCAAATGTTTGTCCACGGAATGAAACTCCCTGTTTCTCAAAACATGACACGCCCGCGCAGGAAATCAACGGGAGAAAACCTGTAGCTTTAGGGTAGCTTCGATCTACGGGTGGGAGAGGGAGAGGAGGTGGGACCTCAGGTTGGCTTTCACGTGGTTCAGCCCGAGCTTGCGGCGAATGTTCTTGCGGTGAAAATCCACGGCGTTTTCCGAGACTCCCAGGGCGCGGGCGATCTCCTTGGTGGTGCGCCCGTCCTTGACCAGCGCGGCCACCTGCAGTTCCTGGGGGGTGAGGTGAAAATGCCCCGTGGTCAGGCGGTGCAGAAAGGGGGAGATGATCTCCCTGAGGTGGGACTCCATGATGTCCAGGTAGGCCCGGTGCTGGGGGTCCAGGCGGGCTTCCTTCAGTTTTTCCAGGTAGGGGAAGGTGAAATTCCTCACGTTGGTGAGGACCTTCTCCTCCAGTTCTTCCCTGTCCTTCTCCCGGCGGGCCAGGAGCACCTTGAGGGCCGTGTTGGCCTCTTCCAGGTTGCGCGACTGCTGCTCCAGCTCCCATTCCCTCCCCCGAAGGGCCTCCTCCGCCTCCTTGAGGGCCGTGATGTTTTCATGGCTCACCACCACCCGCGTGCCTTCCGAACCGGCCAGGCGGGTCGCCCTCATGTAAAACCACCGCTTTTCATGGGGGGAGTGGCAGGGATAATCGATGACGAATTCCTCCACCTCTCCCCCGATGACCGCCCGAATGCCCCGGGCCACTTCCAGGGCCTGCTGCGCCCAGTCCCCCACGGCCGACTCGCACAGCTGAATGTAGTTCACGGAGAGGGTGTCCGGGCGCATGCGGATTTCATTGGCCCGGGCAAATTCCTTCCACGCCCGGTTGGTCTCGATGATGACCCCCTCCCCGTCCAGGATGGCGATGTGGGCGGAGAGGGAGTTGAGAACGGCCTGGGCGAACCTCTCCGCATCTTTTCGCCGGTTCTTTTCCTCTTCAAGGGATTTCAGTTTTTCCAGAAGTTCTTCCGGGGAAAAGCTCTTTGGCAAAGGAACCCCTTTCGTCTCTCACCGCAAGGGGGCCGGCCCTTCATGGAGAACACGGGACTGCAGCTCCATGATCTCCCGGCAGCAGGCGTTTTTGAAGGTGTGGTCAAGGCCGTGGATGGACAGGAGGTGTTCGTCCTCCATGAACCGGCTGGTGGCGTAATCCCGAATGATGCGGCCCCGGTGCAGCACCACCGTCCGTTCGCACAGAAGGGAAACGATGTCCATGTCGTGGCTGATGAGGATTTTGGTCACGGGAAGCCCCTGCAGGATGTGGCAGAGGGTTTCCTCACCGCTGGGATCCAGGTTCGCCGTGGGTTCATCGAGGATGAGCACCTGCGGGCGCATGGCGAGCACGGCGGCCAGGGCGAGCCGCTTGCGCTCCCCCGCGCTGAGATGATGGGGGGCTCGGTTTTCATATCCCTCCAGACGCACCAGGGCAAGGGCCTCCTGCACGCGGGTTCTTGTTTCCTTCCTGCTCAAACCCAGCTGCTTCAGGCCGAAAGCCGTCTCTTCCTCACAGGAGGGAGAAAAAAGCTGGTCGGCCGGGTCCTGAAAAACCACTCCCACGTGGCGCCACAAGCCGGCGCGCACCCTGCCGGTCACCGGCCTGCCCTGAAAGGTGTACACCCCCTCCCCATGCAGAACGCCCGCCAGGCAGGCCACCAGGGTGGATTTTCCCGCCCCGTTTTCCCCCACCACGGCCACGCTCTCCCCTTCGCGGATGTGGAGGGAAACGCCCCTGATGCCCACCGTGCCGTCGGCATACCGGTGCGAATAATCCTCCAGGCGCAGAAGGGACGGGGATGAAGCTTCCAAAGGAGGGGCCGGTTCCGGTGAAGGGGGCTCGGGGGGAGGCGGGTTTTCCTGTTCATGCCCCCGGCCGCCGCACCCATGCCCATTCCTGGTGCAGCAGTTCAGGCGGAAGGTGAAATCGAGCCCATGGTCCCGGAGACGCTTTCCCCGGGAGACAAGTTCCCCCATGGAAAAGTCGTGGTGCACCTCTCCCTTCTCCAGGACCACAGCCCTGGAACAGAGGCCGTAAAGAAACAGAAGGTCGTGGCTGATGCAAATGAGTGTGCCCTGAAAATCCTCGAGAAGTTCCGTGAAAAACCTCTCCTGGCCGGGATCCAGGTAGGCGGTGGGTTCATCGAGAATGAGCACCCGGGGCTCCATGGCCAGGAGGGTGGCAAAGGCCGCCCGCTTCTTCTGGCCGAAGCTCAGATGATGGGCCGGCTTGTAGCGCAGCTCGCCGAGACCCATGCGGTCGAGGGCATGCCGCACCCGGGCTTCCACCTGCCGGGTGTCGAGCCCCTGGTTGAGAGGCCCGAAGGAAACGTCTTCGTCCAGGTTGCTGCAAAAGAGCTGATCGTCCGGGTCCTGAAAGAGCATGCCCATTTGGAGCCGTGCCCGAAGGAGGTGTCCCCCTTCCAGGGACCGGCCCCTGTAGGACACCTGTCCCCGATGGGGGCGGTAAAGGCCGTTGAGATGTTTCACGAGGGTTGTCTTGCCGGCTCCGTTACGGCCCACCAGGGCCACCCGCTCTCCCTCGTGAATGTCCAGGTCGATGCCCTTGATGGCCGTGTGACCGTCGGCGTACCGGTGAAACAGGGATTGAATCTGAAAAAGGGGAGGCAATGTTCCTCTCCGGGGGTTATGATGGGTTCAACGCTGGCAGCCAGGGGACCAGAAAAACCACAGGAAGAAAAGGAGATCATGAGACCGGCGTGTTGTCAAGGCTTGATAAAGAAAGGCCATATGAACACAAGCCTTGTGACGACAGGTCTTGTGAACGCGGGCCGGGGACCCCTGCAGCGCTGCCGGCTCAAGTTGCCTCTCCCCCTGTGAAAACCCCTGCACGTCATTCCCGCGAAGGCGGGAACCGGATTTTTTTCATGACCTTCCGGATCCCCGCCCCGGCGAGGGGAAGGGGGAAGAAGGGGCAAGCACACACAAAATCAACAGCATGGGGGAACCGCCCGCGGGGCTGCCCCTCCATATGGAGCGCGTCTTCAATTGAGCATTGACAGCCCCTGCCCCCTGGCTTAATAGGTTTCAGTGCCGGGTACGGCCATGTGGCTCATTCCCGGAGATTGCTTTCAAAGGCCGGCCTTGCGAGACAAGGCATTTTCCATGCACAGCGCCTGGCCGCCCATCCCTCCCGCGGAGGCCGCAAGGTTCTGGTGAAAGAGAGGTCCCATGCACATTTCCGATGGAGTGCTTCCCACCTACGTGGCCGTGGGCTCCTACGCCGTGAGCCTGGCCCTTGCCACCTGGAGCGCCCGCAGGATCAACCCCGAGGAATTCCCCAAAATCGCCGTGGTGACCTCCGCTTTTTTCGTGGCCTCCCTCATTCATGTGCCCCTGGGGCCCACCAGCGTCCACCTCATCCTTTCGGGTCTTGTGGGAATCATGCTTGGAAGCAGCGCCTTTGTTTCCGTTGCCCTGGGAATCGTCCTTCAAAGCCTCCTGTTCCAGTTCGGGGGCATCACCGCCATCGGCGCCAATTCCCTCCTGGCGGGAATTCCCGCCGTCACCGCCGGCTGGCTTTTTCATGCCCTCAAGGGACGATCCCTCAACCGCCACGTGTTTGCGGGTGCCCTGGCCGGCGGCTGGGGCGTCTTCCTGGCGGTGGGGCTCCTGGCCCTGCTCCTCATCAGCGGGGGGGAAGATTTTTTCGGCGTGGCCCTGATCGCCCTCTACGCCCACATTCCCGTGCTGGCCATTGAATCGGCCGTGTGCGCCTTCACCGTTTCCTTCCTCTACAAGGTCAAGCCCCAGCTGCTGGGCATGTCCTCCGCCTCCAGACCCGGGGAATGATGCGGACATGAAAGAACGGGAAGCCCGGGTCGAGCTGCCCCTTGAAATCCTGCTCATTGCCCTGGGAGTTTTGCTCCTCCTGGGACTGGCCGTCAAATACGGCGGCCGTTTTTTTCCCACGGGGAAATCCCCGGAGGAGGGAAAGGAGCGGGACTGGGCCATTCCCACCATCGACTCCCAGGCACAGGGCCACTCCCTCTTCCACCGCTGGGATGCCAGGATCAAAATCGTCGCCCTGGTGTTTTTCATGTTCTGCGCCGCCTCTGTTCAGAACATGGCCTGGGCCCTGGCCACCCTCCTGGTGTCCGCCCTTTCCATCCTCATGGCGCAGATTCCTCTGCACCGCCCCGTGAGACGCCTTCGCGCCATGGTGCCCTTTCTCACCATGTTTCTGGTGGTCATGCCCCTCACGGTGCCTCAAAAGAGCGGAGACCTCATGGTCAGCTTCGCTCATGTGCCCTTTCTGGAATTCAACGGCCGGGGGCTGGAACTCGCTCTCCTCATCGTGGTGAAAGCCTCGGCCATCGCCCTCCTGGTGGAGCCTCTCGTGGCCACGGCTCCCTTTCCCGCCACCGTTCAGGCACTGGCGCGGCTGAAAGTGCCGCCCATGGTCTGCCAGATGATCCTCCTGGCCCACCGCTACATCTTCGTGTTTCAGCACGAGGCGGAACGCATGGGGAAAGGGATGAGGGCGAGGGGGTTCAGGAAGAGGACGAACCTGGAAACCCTGCGCACCCTGGGCAATTTTCTGGGAATGCTCCTGGTGAGAACCTTCGACCGCACCCAGCGGGTTCACGAAGCCATGCTCGCCCGGGGCTACGCGAACACCTTCCCCCAAAAGATCGAGTTCCGGGCACGCAGGGAAGACTGGCTGAAGGGCGCCTTGTGGGCAGGGGCAGGCCTGGGCCTTCTCATGGCCGACCGATGGGTGAAGTGGACCCTCTTTTCCTGAAGAGGAAGGGACCCGCAGGGAAAAATGTTCCTTTTCCCCCTCGAAACCCCCTGCCCCTGGCGAGGCCCCGCCGCCCTTCTCCAGTCTGCGGCAGGCTCAGGATGAACGGGTCCTCAGGCTCAGTACCACCAGCGGGCGCCCCATCCATGGCTGTGCCACCACCAGTAGGAACGGGGATGGGAGGGGTGCATGTAGACCCGTTCCGCTCTTCGGGGCCAAAGGTGAATTTCCTCCACATCCAGAAGGGGATAGGTGTACTGAATCTCTCCCAGGGGAAGAACCTCCTTGCCCGCAAGCCTTCCCGCGACGGTCACCTCCCTGCCCGGCGAATAGATGGACGGATCCAAGTACCTTCTGTCCAGGGCCAGGAAGCGCCCCTCGGAAACATCCACATCCCTGGGCCGCCCCTGGCGGTCGGCGGGATGCTGCAGCACCTTGAGGCGGGTGCCTTCGGGCACGTTTTTGGCCTCCACGATGCTCCCGCTCCAAATGAAGGTCTCCCCCACGTAGCGCTGGGGATCTCTCAGCACCTCCCTGAAAGGAATTTCCACGGCCGCTTCCTTTCGAATCTGGGAGGAGATGACCGGGGCGCAGCCGGCCGCTGCAAACAGCGCGGTGAGGAGCAAAAGGAGGATGCCTGCCCGGGATGAAATCCTCACGGGAAGGGCATGTGCACGGAAGTCATAAGAGGGAAGCGCCCAAGGCGCCGCCTTCTCTTGCCGGTTCGGTGTGTTCCCTTCTTTGAACATGGTGGCCCTCCTCTGTATTCCTGTGAATCCCGTGAACGGTACTCAGCACTTTCTCACCCGGTTTCATGGTTGAACCTTAACCTCCTCACAGGCCCGGAAGCAACACCTGCCCTCTCCATGAGCGGCTCTTTTGACCCGGGGGCGGGAGCTTCATTTCATTTTTCCCGGGACACCCTGGCCGGATTTTTTCCCGCATGCCTTTCGCTTCCTGGCCCACCGGTTCCCCGATTCACCCCCTCTTTGTCCCCCCTTTGTCATTGACAGGCGCAGGATGGCCATGCTATCGGTTCCCTGACAATTGAATACAGCTGACAGGTGCATTGCCGCTTAAAAGGGAATCCCGTGCGAATCGGGAACGGTCCCGCCGCTGTGAACGGGGACGAAATCCGAAGATGCCACTGTTTCATGGACATGGAACGGGAAGGCGCGGAAAGTAGGAAGATCCGGGAGTCAGAAGACCTGCCTGGTGCTTGAAGAGCCGTCGATACGGGGACATATGCGGTGGCTCGCTGAAGGACCAAGGAAACCAGGGTGCAATCCTCAGGGCGTTTTTTCGCTCTGAGGTTTTTTTTTGGCTGAAAAGGGCCCTTCCCTTTTCCCGATTCATCGATCGCAGGCTCACGAACAAGGAGTTCCCATGAAAAACCTCATGACCAATCCCGCAAGCTACCTGGCCTATTACCACACGGCCCTGTCCATCGATGGGGAAAACATGCACCTGGGCCGTGCGAGCCATGTGCAGGTTTTTCAACTGCCCCGGGAGCAGGCCCGCCCGGGCATCACCCACGTGGTCCGCTTTTATGACGGCCGCTACCACCGGGAACTGCCGGGGACGGCAACCCTGGAACAGGATGGAGAAAGGGTGATCCTCCAAATGGGCCGCGGAAAGGTCTACCGCTTCGTGAAGCAGGCCGCCCACCACGGGCAGGATTGAGAAAGACAGAGGAAGGCTGGATATGTCACTGGTCAAAAAAACATGGATTCTGAAGATCTTCACCCTGTTGCTGGTGTGGGCCCTGTCGCCCGCGACCATCACTTTCGCCCGTTCCCAGGCGCTCCAGTTCACCGACTCCAGCGGCACCGGTTTTGCCCTTTCCAAACCGCCCGAAAGGGTTGTTTCCCTGGTGCCGGGAATCACCCGGACCCTCTTTGCCCTGGGTGCGGAAAGCGCCGTGAAAGGCATGACCTGGCACGACACCCCCCCTCCCCACATGGATTCCTCACCGGCCATCGTGGGTGGCTTTCTGGCCCCGTCCGTTGAAAAGATTCAGGCCCTGAAACCGGACGTGGTCTTCCTCTCCTCCCTGCACACCCATGTGCGGGAGCAACTGGAGGAGAGCCCGGCCCTGCTCATGGAGCTTCAGAGCGACTCCCTCGAGGACCTTCATCGTCACATTTCTCTTCTGGGACAGATTTTTCAGCAAGAGGCCAATGCCGCCCGCATGAACGAAAGAATCCGGGACCAGATTGAGTTCATCGCTCAAAAGGTGGAAAAGATTCCCGAAAATGAGCGGCAGCGGGTGATCCGATTCATTGGCCGGGACAGGGTGAAGGCCCCTGGTGACGATTCCTTCCAAAACGGGTTCATTCGCGCGGCAGGGGGCATTGCTCCCCAGCTGGGACGGAATGGAGCCATGGTCCCCGTTTCCCTGGAGGAATGGAAGGATTTCAACCCCCAGGTGATCTACGGCTGCGACGGGGACCAGGAGGCCGCGGAAGCGCTCCTGAACCGCCCCGGCTGGAAGGAAGCGGAGGCGGTGCGCGAGGGCCGGATCCTGTTTTTCCCCGGAGCACTGGCCTGCCAGGCCTCCCATCACACGGGGGACTTCATATCCTGGCTCTCGGCGAGCATCTACGCCGAAGCCTTCAGTGAGCCTTCCAACCTGGTGCTGGAAGAAAAAACCACGGGTTCCAGGGACATTTCCCTTCCCCTGGACTATGTCCGGTCGGCCCGGGTGGTGGAGTCCAACCTCTATGACTTTCCCAACAAGACCCTGGTCGTCCGGTTTCATGAACCCATGCGGATTCTTTCCACCATGGAAGGGCAGCGGGAAGGCATCACCGCCGTGGGCAACCACGGGTATCCCCCTCCCTGCTGGAGCCTGGGGCACCGGGAGGGACTGGAGGCTATCCTGGAGCGGATCTTTCGAGTCCATGGCAAGAGCCGGGAAGAGGGCAGCATTCTCCTCACGGGCGCCAACATGGACAACCTGGCCATTGGCGAAGCTCAATTCAAGGACATGACCGTTTACGCCCTGGTGACGGCAGGAGTGGAAGGGAACGCCATTCGCAGCGCTCACGATGAAGGGCGCTTCTACGAACCGGGAACCATCAACATGATCCTCATGACCAACATGGCCCTCTCCCCCCGGGCCATGTCCCGGGCCGTCATCAGCGCCACGGAGGCCAAGAGCGCCGCCCTTCAGGACCTGGACATCCGAAGCCGCGGCGCCCCCCTTCTGTGGCAGGCCACGGGCACGGGAACCGATGAAATCATCGTGGTGGAGGGAAGGGGTACCCCCGTGGACAGTGCGGGCGGGCACAGCAAACTGGGTGAACTCATAGGGCGGGCCGTGTACGAAGGGGTGCAGGAGGGGGTCCTCCTGCAGAACTCCCTGCAGACAGGCCGCCATGTCCTGGCACGCCTGAAAGAGAGGGGCATCACTCCCTCCGGAATGCTCGAAGGGTTCCCTGAATGGGTGCACGAGGAAACGGAGCACAAGGGGCAGGCCCTTCAGATGCTGGAGGCAATCCTTCTGGAGCCCCCCTATGCCGCCTTTGTGGAATCTGCCCTTGCCCTGAGCGACGCATGGGAGAGGAACCAGGTGGGCGACCTGGAAGCTTTCGGCCTCTGGGCGCGCAGCATCGTCCAGGACATTTCGGGCGTGCATGTTTTTCAATGGAAAGAACTGGAAAAGAGCGAGGACATTCCCATCGTCCTTCGCATGTCCCTGAACGCCCTGCTCAACGGGCTTTTCCACAAGATGAGCCGGGAGATCCCTTTTGGCCCCGAGGAGGGGGAGAACATGAAATCCACGGCAGAGGCCATGGCGCCATGAAAAAAGATCCGTGTATCCGGGAACGCCCTGGGGGAATCCCCCCCGTCTTTCCCTTTTCCGCCATCCTGGGCCAGGACCCCATGAAGCTGGCTCTCATTCTCAACGCCATCGAGCCCCGCGTGGGGGGAGTGCTCATCCGGGGGGAGAAAGGCACGGCCAAGTCCACGGCGGTGCGCGGGCTGGCCGCCCTCCTGCCCCGTGGGGCGGTGCACAGGGGCTGCCCCTTCAACTGCAGCCCCCATCATCCCCGGGAGTGGTGTTCCTCCTGCCTTGACCGGCCATCCAGGGCCACGGAGAAACGCCGGGCCCCTGTGGTGACCCTGCCCCTCAACGCCACGGAAGACAGGGTGCTGGGGGGCATCGATTTCAGCGCCACCCTTCGGCGGGGAAGCCGCGTTTTTCAACCGGGACTGCTGGCGCGGGCTCATGGAGGCATCCTCTACGTGGACGAAGTGAACCTCCTGGACGATCACCTGGTGGACATCATCCTCGATGCGGCGGTGTCGGGAGAAAACGTCATCGAGCGCGAGGGGACGGCCTTCCGCCATGCCAGCTGCTTTTCCCTGGTGGGCACCATGAATCCCGAGGAGGGGTCCCTGCGCCCTCAGCTCCTCGACCGTTTCGGCCTGTGCGTGGAGGTGGAGTCGGAGCGGGATGTGAGCCTGAGGGTGGAACTGGTGGAACGAAGGGGGGAATTCGACCGGGACCCCGAGGCTTTCCTGGAGCGCTTCGCGCAGGACGAGGCCCGGCTGGCACACCGCCTGGCCCGGGCCCGGGAAGTCGTGGCCTCCCTGAAGGTTCGCGGCAGCGTGCGCAACTACATCGGGGAGCTGACTCAAAGCCAGAACGTTGCAGGCCACCGGGCGGACCTGGTCATGGAACGCGCCGCCTGTGCCCATGCGGCCTGGAACGGGAAACGGCATCCGGAGGTGGAAGACGTGCTCGCCGTGGCGGAGATGGTCCTGTGCCATCGAAGGCGCGAGGCATTGCCCCCTCCACCTCCACCTCCACCTCCACCCCCACCGCCGCCAACCGAAGATCACGAAGAGCCTCAGGAGCCCCAGGAGCCTTCCCGGGAACCGGAACAGGAGCCCGGCAGGGAGGAGGAGCAAGGGGAATCCCATGGCGGGGAAAGGGAGGGCGGTGAAGATTCCCGGGAAGAGGAGCCCCCGAACCATGACGGCGGGCAGGGGCAGGATCAACACTTCGAGGTGGGGGAAACCTTTGCCGTGAAGAAGCTCGTCCCCCCCGACGACCGGTTGCTCCGGCGGGGCTCGGGAAGACGGTCCCGCACCCGCACCAGCCAGAAACAGGGACGGTACGTGCGCAGCCGCATGGGAGGAAGCGGGTGCGACCTGGCCCTGGACGCCACTCTGCGCGCGGCGGCCGTGCACCAGAAAAAACGGCGCCGGGACGGGGGAGCGGCCATCGTCATCGAGCCGGGGGATTGGCGGCAGAAAGTGCGCGAAAAAAGAGTGGGATGCTTCATCCTCTTCGTGGTGGACGCCAGCGGGTCCATGGGAGCCCGGGGAAGGATGGGGGCGTCCAAGGGGGCCATCATGTCCCTTCTGCTCGACGCCTACCAGAAACGGGACCGGGTGGCCCTGGTGGCCTTTCGGCGCCGGGAAGCGGAGGTGCTCCTTCCCCCCACCTCTTCCATCGAGCTGGCAGCCCGGCTTCTCAGCGAAATGCCCGTGGGGGGGCGCACCCCCCTCTCCGCGGGGTTGAGCAAGGCTTACGAAATGGTTCGCACCCGGCTTCGCCACGAACCCAACCTGCGCCCCCTGGTCGTGGTCATCACCGACGGCAAATCCAACGTGGCCCTGGGGCAGGGGTCCCCCCGGGACGAAGCCCTGCGGATCGCCGCACGCATGGGGGAAGACCCCCGTGTTCACTGGATCGTGGTGGACACGGAAGAACCGGGAATCGTCCGCTTCGACCTGGCCGGCCGCCTCGCGGGGGCCCTTGGAGCGGAATATTTCCGCATCGACGGCCTGCGCGCCACAGACCTCGTGAATGTCGTGAAAGGACACACCGCATGAAAAAAACCCAGTACCCCTTCGTGGCCATCGTGGGCCAGGAACGCATGAAAACGGGACTCATCCTCACCCTCATCAACCCCACCCTTTCGGGCATCCTGATCCGGGGTGAAAAGGGCACGGCCAAGTCCACGGCCGTTCGCGGCCTGGCGGACGTTCTGCCATGGATTGAGGTGATCAGGGACTGCCCCTTCCAGCTGGCCCCTTCCGAACCGGGCGAGGTGTGCGAGGGATGTTCCCGCCACGGATGCCGGGAGCGCCTTCAGGCGGGGGAGCCCCCCGAGCTTTCCAGGAGAAAGGTTTCCGTGGTGGAGCTTCCCGTAGGAGCCACGGAAGACCGCGTGGTGGGTTCCCTGGATCTGGAGCATGCCCTGAAGGAGGGGGAGAAACATTTCGAACCGGGGCTGCTGGCCTCGGCCCACCGGGGCATTCTCTACGTGGATGAGGTCAACCTTCTGGACGACCACGTGGTGGACGTGCTCCTGGATTCAGCCGCCATGGGGGTGTGCACCGTGGAGCGCGAGGGTGTTTCCCACTCGCACCCGGCCCGGTTCACCCTGGTGGGCACCATGAATCCCGAGGAAGGAGAGCTGCGCCCCCAGCTGCTGGACCGCTTCGGGCTCTGCGCAACCGTCCGGGGGGCCGAAAGCCTGGAAGAGCGCGTCCTGGTCATGGAGCGGCGCGTGGCTTTCGATGAAGACCCGGGCGCTTTCTCCGGTCAATGGCTGAAGGAATCGGAGAAACTGGCCCGGACCATGGAGCGCGCCCTGGAACTTTACCCCCTGGTGACCATTGACCGGAGCCTTCTGGAGGAAATCGCCCGTTACTGCATGGAAGTGGGGGTGGACGGCCACCGGGGGGACATCATTTTGATGAAGACCGCCAAAACCCTCGCGGCCTTTCATGGTCACAGGGAGGTGGCACCGCACCACGTGGAGGAAGCCGCCCAACTGGTCCTTCCCCACCGCGTCCGCCGTCAGCCCATGCAGGACATCCTGGAGGATGTGTC
>Ga0207421_10002413_pt1 | contig 23135 bp, 24 predicted proteins | sample SodLakKL_010_SED_4_FD_187542 | JGI IMG/M metagenome (GOLD analysis project Ga0207421, IMG submission 187542) | Alkaline sediment microbial communities from Lake Tanatar, Kulunda Steppe, Russia - 8KL_010_SED (SPAdes) (version 2) | ecosystem: Environmental > Aquatic > Non-marine Saline and...
AAGCGTCAAGCTCCCTGGCACCCTTATCTGTTCCTTTTCCTTTTAATTCGATGAAAGCTTAGCCTTCATCTTTAATTTTGACAGTCCGGCTCTTTCTTTCGTCAGTCTTGGGCATTGTTATCTTTAACACCCCGGCTTTGAAGTTGGCATCGACATCGCTGGTCTTAATTGTAGCCGGCAGTTTAAAGCTGCGATAGAACCTGCCCGCGACTCTTTCCTGCCAGACTGTGTCGCCTTCTTCAGTTTCAGCTTTGATTTCGCCTGATATGGTCAGCGTATCGGCATTGGTTGATACCTCAACGTCTTCTGCTGCAACTCCGGGCAGATCAACCTTGGCTACCAGCGCTTCTTCAGTATCGTAAAGGTCGACAGCAGGGAATGTCGCCTGACCTCCAAATGGTACATTGCGGAAGAAAGCATCATTAAAGAGCTGATCTATACCCGAGCGAAATCTTTCCATGTCTCCTCTCGGTTCCCTTCTCATCAAATCTCTCATTGCAATCCCTCCTTAGTCAGTTTATATTATTATTTATAATTAGCACTCTCTCTTATTGAGTGCTAATTATATTATGCAAACTCTTATTTCAGTTATCAACTCCCAATTAAGCTTATTATAAGCCAATAATTACAGTTTATAGCTGATAATCTTGCATACTGACTTATTGCTCATCAAATCTAATTATTTTTCCTTATTTCATGTGTTTTTATTTCCATGAATACCTTTAAATATACTTTTTAGTGTCGGTTCATCACAAGCTATGAGAGCGCGGCTGAACAGTAATTTATGATATAATCACGGAGTAGATAAAATAGTGTTCGGCTTTTTCTACCAAAATTTTAATTTACAAACCTTAGATCAGGCAAGGAGGTTATAAAAAAATGAAGTGCCCTTTAAGAACCGATTCGGAAGCTAATATCTTGAGCTGTGTTAAAGAAGAATGCGCCTGGTGGGTAGAAGACGCAGACATTGAGGGGCGGGATAGGCCCGGTGCCTGCGCCATGCTGGAAATTGCCGTTAATGGAATAATTATCACCATCGGTGAAGAGGAAGAAGATGATGAGTAACCCTTATCAACTATAACACCTTAACGCTCATCCAGCGGGATATATTTTTGCTGGGCTAAAACCGCTTTATAAGCCGGCCTGATAATCTTGTTGGCATTTATAATCTCCTCTAAACGGTGGGCCGACCATCCGGGAATGCGGGCAATAGCAAACAGGGGGGTATATAGCTGCAGGGGTAAATCGAGCATATTGTAAACAAAGCCGCTGTAAAAGTCGACGTTTGCACTAACCCCTTTATAGATTCGCCGTTTCTTTTGTATAATTTCCGGTCCCAGTTTTTCCACCAGGGAGTAAAGCTGGAATTCGGCAATACGGTCCTTCTCTTTTGACAGGTCCTCCACGAACTTCTTTAAAACATTAGCCCGGGGGTCGGAAAGTGAGTAAACCGCATGCCCCATCCCGTAGATCAAACCCGAGCGATCAAAGGCCTGCTGGTCCAAAAGCTGAGTAAGGTAGTCTGCCACCCCGGATTCATCAGTCCAATCGGAGATATTTTTTTTCATATCCTCAAACATCTGCACTACTTTAATGTTAGCGCCGCCGTGCCTCGGACCTTTCAATGATCCCAACGCTGCCGTTATAGCTGAATAGGTGTCCGTTCCCGAGGAAGTTACCACATGGGTGGCGAATGCTGAGTTATTCCCGCCGCCGTGTTCAGCATGCAGGATCAGGGCAAGATCGAGTATCTTTGCCTCCAGTGGCGTATACCGGCTGTCAGGCCTCAGTATATGCAGGATATTCTCCGCTACAGAAAGTTCAGGTTTAGGAGCATGGATAAAGAGGCTTTTGCCTTCATGGTAGTGGCAGTAGGCCTGGTATCCATACACAGAAAGCATGGGGAAAAGCGCCATTAACTGCAGCAACTGGCGCAGCACATTGGGTAGCGAAGTATCGTCGGCGTTATCATCGTAGGAATACATTGTCAGCACACTGCGGGCAAGTGTGTTCATCATATCCTGGCTGGGAGCTTTCATGATAATATCGCGCACAAAACTGGTGGGCAGCGAGCGATATTCCGCCAGTATGCGTTTAAAACCGCTCAGTTCCCGGGTATTGGGCAAACGGCCGAAGACTAATAAGTAAGCCACTTCTTCAAAGCCGTAACGGTCTTCCCTGATGAATCCTGCCACCAGTTCTTCCACGTCAATACCCCTGTAGTACAGCTTACCCTCGCAGGGGTATTCTTTTCCATCCTTAACCTTGAAAGCTACGATGTCCGATATCTCGGTCAATCCGGCCAGGACACCTTTTCCGTCTAAATCTCGCAGGCCTCTTTTAACATTATATTTTTCATAAAGCGAAGGATCGATTGTGCTGTTGCTTTCGCATAGAGCGGATAAATCGGAAATTTCCGGTGTCACCCGGGAAAAACGGTTGCTCATTTAGTGGTCCACACCTTTCAGTTTAAAAGGATAAGCTTAAATTATAAGCCCTAAACACCATTGAAGCAGATGGTAATTGTTATAAAGAATACAATTCGTCATAACCGGCAGAACTCCTTTTAAGGTTGTGGCCGAGTGGAAACATAAAGCTTATAAATAAATATGGAGCGGGTGATGGGAATCGAACCCACGCAACTAGCTTGGAAGGCTAGGGCTCTACCACTGAGCTACACCCGCTCGCAATGAGCAAAAAATCGGTTAATCTCTTGCTATGGTTAATCAACTTTTTTCATTCTTTCCTGTCAATAATATATATGTTTCTGCCGAATTACGCAACCCCTTTAAGAGGGTCAAGTTCTCTAAACCAAGTCTAAAGGCAAAAGGATCGGTGGTTATTGCCCCGGCAAAGCCGCTGATCAAGCGGGAAATTCCCTCCGGTTAAGTAAAATAGCGCTTACCACCACTCCGGCTATAAAGACTGCCGGCAAAACAGCCATGCCGGCAACAAAAGGTTCTCCCGCTGCCGCCCCTGCCATATCGGCATAGTAATGAATACTTAAGTAGTTAAAGAACTCCAGCTGGCCGTACATCTGAGCCAGGCCGTTTAGGATAAAAAATGCAAAGCCGAGCGCAATGGCCAGGGAAGTAGTCCCCTGAATTCTGTCAAAAAGAGGCGCTAAAGCAAAAGCGATCCCTCCGGCAGCCAGGCTGGCCAGGTAACCGGCCAGGTGCGCTGTAAACTGGGCGTTTGGATCAAATACTCCGGGAGCCACCCAAAAGATGCCGATGGCAACACTGACCAGGTATGCGGCAATCCAAAGAATTGTAATCAAGACCACGAAAGACAGGGCTTTGGAAATAACAATTGCCGTGCGGGTAACCGGCCTGGTATAGATAAATTCTACCGTACCTAAGTCCACTTCCCGGGAAATCATGCCCCCGGCCAGCATCATCGCATAGATACTGGCCAATAGCAGGCCGTAAAGCATGACCAGGCCTCCATGATACTGGTTCACATCGCCGAACATTTCCGGGCTCATCCCCAGGCCGGAAACAAGAGGCTCCGGAAAACCCTCGATCATTTCAACAAAATCTATTTCTTCCATGAAACCAAATGATCCCAGGTAAATTAAAATTACTAAAATAAGCACTGCTGCCCAGATCAGCAGGCTGCGCTGGTTAAGCGATATTTCTGTGATGATAATATTGCCGTTAGGCATCCGGGTTCGAGCCTCCTCCGGATGAAGGTTCGTAGAGATTGAAAAAGATTTCTTCCAGGCTGGGGTCGGTAATTTTTAAGTATTCCAGGTCAAAGCGGGCTAACTGCCCCACCAGCTGATTGGCCGGGAGACGGCTGATAACCCGGTAATAACCAGGCATGGAAGGCAATTTCTCGGCCACCCCTAAATTGGATAGGGCTGTAGCGGAAGCATCCCGGCCGGCAAATTTTAAGGTGACTACCCTCATTTCTCTTCCGGGCAGCCTATCCACCGGCCCTTCGTGGATAATGCTCCCGTCTTTAATCATGGCCACCCGGTGACAGATTCTTTCTACCTCCTCAAGCACATGCGTAGAAAAAAAGATACTGGCCCCTTTGCGGTTCATTTCCTCAAGGATCTTAAATAATTCCTGCCTGATCAACGGGTCCAAACCACTGCCCGGTTCATCAAAGATCAGCAGGCGCGGTTTGTGCAGCAGGGCCTGGATGATGCCAATTTTTTTACGGTTGCCGTGGGAGTAAGCCCTGATCTTCTTGTCGGGATCAATCCTTAACCTGTCAATCAACTCTTCAACCCACTGGTCGTCGCCTGCCGTATAAAACCCCCGGGCATATTCCAGCACATCCCTGCCGGTCATTTCCGGGTAGTATTGAACTTCGGAGGGTACATAACCGACCCTGCGGTACAGCTTGCCTCCACCGGTAGGGACGTTGCGATTAAAAACCCTGGCCTGACCGGAAGTGGGTTTAAGCAGCCCAAGCAAAAGCCGGATGGTGGTGGTCTTGCCGACACCGTTGGGCCCGATAAAACCAAAAATTTCACCATCCCGGATAGCCAGGTTCACATCGACAATACCCCTGTTTTTTCCGTAATACTTGGTTAGCCGGTTTGTTTCTAAGGCGTACAAACTTGTTTCCCCTCCCTGCCGGGACCATGTGCATGCGTAAACCTATAATCAACTTAACACTATCATTATATCACTTACAGTATTGATCAAGCAGCTCTACCAGTTCTTTGACCGGATATCCATTTTGCAGCAGTCCTTCCCGGCAGAAGGGGCAAGCGGTTACAATGCTTGTATTACCGGGAAACTCATCCAGGCGGCGCCTGGCTATAGCCGAAGCGGTTCCGGGGAAGGAAAGCTGGAACATGCTGCCGCCCCCGCAGCAGCGGGTGCCGGTTCCGAATGCAGCGGGCTCTTTAAGAAGCAGGCCGGGGATTGAGCGGAGAATTTCCCGCGGTTCATCGATCTTTTCCGCCGTCCTGGCCCAGATACAGGGATCGTGGTAGCTGACCTTAAATTCATTGCCGGCCCCGGGATCCTCTAGATCAGGCTTAAGACGCCCCTCGCGGATTAGTTGGAGGAAATAAGAGGGGCCATCCATTATTTGAAGGGGCAACGTTTGCTCCCACCCGGGGTAGCGGTTATTGAAAACCGACCAGCACTCGGGGCAGTTTGTCACCAGGATAGAGGCTCCCGTTTCGGTAAATTTACGTTTGTTTTCGCAGGCCAGCTGGCAGGCCAGTTCCAGGTCTCCCCAGGCTTCCGCCGGATAGCCGCAGCAGTCTTCTTCGATCATGCAGAAAGAGACACCGGCTTTCTCCAACAGTGATGCGGCTGCCTCTATCGAAGCGGGATTATTGGCCAGGGAAGTGCAGCCGTTAAAAACAAGCACTTCCGGATCTTGATGGCGCTTTATTACCGAACCTGTTTTCTGGCCGTAAGGACTGCTGTACTTGCGAAGGTTATTTAAATAAGGTTCGATGCCGGGCAAGCTCACTCCCTTGTTTCTTGCCGGAATCCTTGAAAAAAGCAGTTCGTCGCAAAGGTTCAGTTCATCAAAGGGACAGTGTATGGTACAGCCCCGGCATGCCAGGCAGTTTGCCACCGCCTCCAGCATTTCCTCGCTCCATTCCAGGTAACCCTGGCCGATTAAAGCCGCCGTCCTGGCCTTGCCCGAAGGAGCCACGGCTTCTCTGCCCAGGGCCTGGACTACCGGGCATTCGTTACGGCACATATTGGGACAGTATGCGCAGTTTAAAAGTTGTTCCATGTTTACCTGGCCCATTTTTGCACCTCCCCCAGGCCCAACTTGCCGGGATTCATAACCCGGTTAGGGTCTAAAGCACTTTTAATTTTTTGCAGCACAAAAAAGCCGGCCCCATGTTCTTCGGCCATCCAGTTGCCGCGATGAAGCCCGACTCCGTGATGGTGCGATATAGCGGCGCCTTGGGCCAGGCAGGCATCCATCGCTGCCTGCCAGATTTTTTTGTAATAGCTGACCTTATCTTCACCCGGGAATCCCACGGTAGTCATGTAGAGGGCGGCTCCTTCCGGGTAGACATGCGAATAGTGGCCGGAAGCGAGCATGGTGCTTTCAACACCTATAAGCGCTTCCTGCATGGCCCGGTAAGTGGAATGCGCGTTATGCCAGTTGGTGGTAACTTCAATCGTGTCAAGGACCGCTCCTTTTTGAAACAGCATGGAGGCAACACTGATGTTAAAGCGTTTTTCCAGCCAGTGTTCCACATGTTCAGGACCGGCATTTTTCGCTCCCAGGGATCGAGTGCAATCTTCGATCACCGACGCTTCGGCTTCAACAATTTTTTGCGCTCCTTCAACCAACAGGACCAGGGCACAGACTTGATCGCCAAGTTCCGGAAAATGGTTGCCCGTTTCCTGGGGATCGTAGAGGCGGACCACCGCCGGCCGGGTGCCGGCTCGCATAAACAGGCGAATCGCTTCCAGGCCGTCTTCAAGTTTGTCAAAAGTGTACGTGACCAGGTGACGCTTTTCCGGCAGAGGCCAAATCCTTAAGGTAGCTGCGGTTATGATACCCAGAGTTCCCTCGGAACCCAGCATCAAGTGATCGACCCGGGGGCCTGTGGCGGTGCGGGGCACACCTTTTCCTTCAAAAATTGTGCCGTCGGGCAGTACCGCTTCCAGCGCTACAGCCATGTCTTCAATTTTGCCGTAGCGGGTTGAAAATTGCCCGGCCGCCCGGCAGGAAAGCCAGCCGCCAACAGTGGAGCAGCGCAGGGACTGGGGGAAATGCCCACCCGTGTAACCTGCCCGGTTTAACTGTTCCTCGTAAAGGGCCCCGTTTAAGCCGCTTTCCACGTTAACAAGCAAGTTTTTTTCATCGAGCCAGCGGACCCGGTTCATCTTTTTCAGGTCAATGGTAATTCCGCCTTTTAGGGGAATCACCCCGCCTAAAGCCCCGGAACCCTCGCCGTAAGGGGTTACCGGGATATTTTCCTTTTCGGCCAAAGCCAACAGGCCCGCGACTTCTTCAGTTTTGTGCGGCCAAACCACCAGCTGGGGCAGCGCCGGTATCTTCCCTTCGCCCATCCACACGGTGGTAACCGGCCAGTAGTCGCGGCAGGTGGCCAGCAAGTCGGCCTTGCTGTCTGATAGATTTTCTTCTCCGACAATCAAAGCTGCTTCCCTGGTATAGCGCTCCAGCCGGCTTTGTTCCACCCTGCTTTCCTGTAAAACGGTCTGCATTAAATCATCCACAAAAATTCCTCCCGCTAACTTGTATATTATTAATGGTCTATAAAGTTATACTCGCATCCTTTCAAAGCCAGGATTTCCCTGGCCGGGGTCCTGTCCCCGGTGCAGCTGATCCTTCGCGGGCCGTCAAGGTAAATAAGCTTAAAGCCCAGTTCATTATACAATTGGACTATCCTTTCGGTAGCCTGGTTGGAAAGGACCACCGGGCCGGGATGAGCGGAAAGCCAACGGGCCAGGCGTCGCTGGTCGTCCCAGTTAAATCCTTCCCGGGCATACTGGGTAAAATCGACATCATAGGGGGGATCGGCATAAACAAAGTCTTCATCATTTAATGTTATTTTTTCGAAATCTAAGCTTAAAAAATTCCATTTTTTGAAAGCCTGCTGGTATTCCCTGAAATCACGCTTGTAGTTAACGGTTTTATATTTACCGAAAGGAACATTAAACATGCCCTTTCGATTAAAGCGGCAAAGCCCATTATAACCGGTTTTGTTCAGGTAATAAAATAGTTTTGCCGTTTCGGCGGTTTTTTCTTTGCCTTCCTGCAGCAGCGAGTTGAAATGTTCCCGGCAGCTGTAATAATAATCCGGATCATTTTCCAGGGGGATATCAATATAAAAACCCTGTTTTACCCAGCGGAAAAAGTTGATCAGGTGCGGGTTTAAGTCGTTAAGCAGGCTGTTGGTTGGAAGCAGGCCAAGCGCAACGGCTAACCCACCGCAGAAAGGCTCGACCAGGCGAGTGCTGCCGTACTTTTCCCAGATCGGTTTGAGGTGGGGCAGAAGCCAACGTTTTCCTCCAGCCCATTTTAAAGGGGGGTTCAAAGATTGTAACAAGCCATCCGCGGGTTCTTTCATCATTAACCGGCAACCGCCTTTAAGATATTTCCCTGGGACAGGTCATTATATCTTTAAACTTCTCGTCTTCAAGAAGATCAATGGCTATATCTACCAGGGACGGATCAAATTGCCTGCCTGCGCATTCTTTCAGTTCACTTGCTATAGCTTCTAACGTCATGGCTTCTTTGTAGGGCCTTCCACTGAGCATTACTTCAAGAGCATCGGCAACAGCAAGAATGCGCGCCTGCAGCGGGATATCATGTCCGCCCAGGCCTTCCGGGTAACCCGAACCATCCCAGCGTTCATGGTGGTTTAAAATCCCTTCCGCGATGGAAGTAAAATCCCTCGTCGATTTGGCAATCCGGTACCCTGTTTCCGGATGCTTTTTCACCAGCTCCCATTCTTCCTTCGATAAGGGCCCGGATTTAATCAATGTTTCTTCCGGAACATCAATCATCCCGATATCGTGCATCCTGGCCAAAAGGGATAGGTTTGCCTTTTCCACCTCGGGCAATTCCAGCCGGTCGGCGATAAGCATGCATATTTCTTCCACAAGCCGGGTATGTTCGTCCGTTTCATAGCTTTTTTCCAGCAGGGTTTTTTGGAGCGCCTTTAAAGTGGCGCTTCTCGCACTGCGCCCCTCGATAAGTTTATGCTCATACATCTGGTCTTCCGCCTGCTGCAGTAATTTAAACAAATCGTCTTCTTTAGGAGAAACTTTGGTTGCCAGCCCCAGGGCCATAGAAACCGGCACTTCGTCACCGTAGGTTTGACGGCATTCATAAATAATTCTTTTACTGATAGACTGGACCGCATTTTGAGAAGTACCGGTTAAAATAATAACAAATTCATCGCCGCCCCAACGGGCTAATATATCTTCTTCCCGGCAGGTATTTTTCAACAGTTTCGCACTTTTCCTTAAGATATCATCTCCGGCACCGTGGCCGTAGGTATCATTGATCAGTTTAAGGCCGTTTAAATCAAGCATTATAATGCTTACAGGCAGATATTCTTCATTATCTATCCGCTCCATCTCCGCTTCCAGGTAAGCCCGGTTATAAAGGCCGGTTAAAGAATCGTGGTAGCTTAAGTACTTAACTTCCCGGTCTTTCTCCTGCTTTTTCTTTACATTAGCACGCCATAATTGAATTGAAATATACCAGGATACGAACAGGATCAAAAGACTGCCCACAAGCACCCACGAAAGGATAGTGCTGATCATCCTTTCCCGGGCGATTCTATCATCAATGTAGCTGTTCATCATTGAAGCCAGGTTTTCTGTAGCAACCAGAACTTCAAGCTGGTTCCCGGTATAAACCCAGCCGGCTAAAAGATTAGCAGCTTCAGTTTTTTCACCCCGGGCCACCAGTTCAAGCGCTTCCCTTTCTATGTCATCAATTTCCGCCCTGAACTCCTGAATTTTTTCCATTTCCTCTAAGGCTTCCGGGGTATCGATAAGTTCCGGAATCTCGTCAAAAACATGGTCCAGCCCTTCCCGGTAATCGTTATAATCAATTTCCCACTTCAGATCGCCGGTAGCGGCAGCCATCTTGGCCGACATTTCCAGGCTTTCAGTATAGCGCATTAACTCTCCGGAGATTCTTTGAATGGCCAGCTCCCGGCTTTCGAATGACTCGACCACTTCATTGGAATAAATAAGGTACCATCCGAGCAGAATAATCAAAAAGAGGGTGATAACTATAGAAGCAATAAACCAACCGTTGAAGCTTTTGCCCTCTGCATAAATACTATTTATTTTTGATCGGAGTTTACCGGCCATTTAATCACTCACTCGCCAAACCATTGATCAACAATTTCTTCATTTTCAGCGATCCAACGTCTTGCCGCTTCTTCAGCACTCATACCCTTTTCAGAAAACCATAACATAACTTCTTCCATATCGGCAGAATGCCAGTAAAAGTTCTTAAAAAACGAATAAACTTCAGGCATATCATCCTGCAAGCCTTCTCTGACCACAGTGCCGATGTATTCTTCTTCACCATAAACATTTTCCGAATCCTCTAAATACTTTAAATCCCAGCGGGCAAACTTCCAGTGGGGACTCCATCCAGTCACTACAATCCAGCGTTCCTCTTCATAGGCTATTTTGAGGGCAGAAGTCATCGTGGCATCGCTTCCCGAAACAAGCTCGTAATCGTTGAGACCGTATTCTTCCATGGCATTTTCGGTACCTTCCATCAGGCCGGCTTCCGGATCGATGCCAATGATGCTGCCATCAAATTTATCTATATGATCATTTAGTTCATCCATTGAATCTATTTCCACGTACTCCGGGACAACAAGGCCCATTTCCACTCCCTCCAGGTTAGGCCCCAGGCAAACAATATCATCTTCTACAGCTTCATAATAATGCGCGTGCAGGGAAGGAAGCCAGGCTGCCACCATGGCATCCTGGTCACCGGCCGCAACTGACTCCCACATCGATATAGCTGTTACCGCCAAAAGTTCACAATTATAGTCAAGCCTGTCTTCTATCGCTTCTTTTACAACATGAGCACTGGCAATTTCCGATTCCCAGCTAACATAGACCACTTTCACCGTTTCTTTTACATCTGCCTCCTCTTCGGCCTCTTCTTCGTCGCCACAGGCCGGCAGAAAAAATAATGAGCCCAGGATCATGATTAAAGGCAAAATTTTTTTGTAATTTAACATGTGCCTGGTTAATCCGGGCAATTAAGTTAATCCCCTTTCAGTTAATCCTCCAGCATGTTATGCTTTTCAGTGATAGCCAGTGCTTCAAACATTTATTTAGAAACAATTTTCGATATATAAACAAAAATACCTTTAAAATAGTGAAATTTATAACCAAATGTACAGAAATAAAGAGCAAGCCAGGGTTTAAAAGTTTTAGCTTTTAATGATAATAAGGAAGTACAAACGGGACCTTGCTTTAAAGGCGGTTTCATTATGCAGCAAACCGACCGGCCAGATGATTAATTATTGAAGCGAAACAGTAAGCTTAAGGAATCATAACAAGCCGGACCCACTTATAAACCCTGACTTCGCTATACAGCTATACTTAAATTTTCTATCTCCCTGCTACAGGGATCCTGTCTTCGCACTGCACCGCGGTTTGACACTTTCCGCATCCAAAACGCGGTTCAAAGCGGGGTTTTATTTTCTTGTTTATATAATCCCGGCAGATCGGTTTTTCCATGCCGGCTCGTTTTTCTTCTCCAACCGGCTTAATCGCTCTTGACGGGCATCGCTCCAGGCATTCTCCACAAAAGCTGCAATGCTGGTACAATTCACTATAAGGTCTTTTAGTTACGGGAAGATCCAAACCGGTGATAATGCTGCCGCATCTACCGGCGCTGCCCTTTTCGGTAATCAGGGACCTGCTTAAAGAAAAAGTCCCCAGCCCGGCAATAAAGGCGGTATGTCTTTCAGACCACCTGCTGATAAACCCGTCTTTCACCTCAAACCGTGGATCCAGGGAAGGAGCAACCGCCCGGGCACTGCTTTCATTATTGATCATATCCATGATATGGGTGGATAAAGCGGCATTAAACTCTTGTCCTTCTATTCTTCCATATAGCCACTCTAAGGCCGGCAAGCCCTTTTTCCGGTTGGCCCGGCGAATTTTTTCAGAGAAAGGCAAGAAATAAGAAATTACCGTTTTCGCCCCTTCCAGCCACTCACCGGGCAAAGTATAGGCATCTCCAACCACTGAAGCTTCTTTTAACCTTACAAACAGGGGATCATTTGCAGAAGCAATCCCAACCAGCGGGGGCTCGAAGATCCTGTCGATTTCCAGTTCTTCCACCGTATTCAAGTGGTTATGCTTAACATAATTATTTATTTCATCGACTATAACCTCGTATTGCAAGTAATTACCTCCAGGTAATGGCCATTAATGTTTCTATAGCACATTTAAGCGCACTATATTTCCAGGTAGTATTTTCCTGGCTGCATTTTGGACTGGTACCGGCTCACCTAAGGGCAATGGCAAAAACTTAGCTGCAGGCTTTCGCTTTGGTCCCCCTCGGCATTCGCCATCTTAAGGCTTTAGCCCTCGGCAGCCTGTTTCCATGCAGTTCGACCAATTATAACCTTTGCTTTATCGACCATTGCTACCGCTTTACCTGCAATGGCTCTTTTCCAAAATACAACCGGGCTGAAAGTAACTCTAGAAAAAAATCAGGTAGGGTGTTATTATTGGTAACTGTCCTAAATTTTGACCGGGTAAAATAGTAAATGGTCGGGGCGAGAGGATTCGAACCTCCGACCCCTTGGTCCCAAACCAAGTGCGCTGCCAAACTGCGCTACGCCCCGACTTTCCTTGATTATGCCGGTAGCTAACCGGCAAAATAATTGTAGCACAGGCCGGGGTAATTGGCAAGAAAACTGCACCTGTTTTGTCCACAAGACATATTTCTTTCAATTTCTTTTGAAAATAAGACGAAATCTGCTTATACTATCTTAAGAGGGGGCCGATTTATACGACAACCGGGAGCAATTCAAAAAAATTAAGTATACATATAAGCATAATTTGTATAGTATAGTATTGATCGATAGTTTTTACTTACCATTAAAATAAAAGACTGTAGATTAAACTGCCTGACAAGCCAAGATTATTATCAGAAAGGAACCTGGTAAATGAACCGTTTTCTCGTAGGGGGCAGAGTCTTAAAAACAGCGCTTGCTGTTACCCTTGCTATTGTCATTGCCCAGCATTTTAACATGGAAAGGGCTACCCTGGCAGCAATTGTAGCTTTGCTTACCGTTCAAAGGACCTTCTATCATTCTATAATGCAAAGCATGGCCAAGCTGGGAAGTGTTCTTTTGGGAGGGGTCCTCGGCACTGCCTTCAGCTTCGTCTTTGGTCTCTCACCTCTTGCTTACGGCCTGGCAACTTTATTTGCCATTTACTTCTGCCTCCAGCTGCACTGGCAGGATCACATAGTGCTGACCGCGATTACTGCGGTAACCGTTATTTTTAGCAGCCACGAAATGCCACTTCTATTTTCAGCCCAGCAAATCTTAACCGCCCTGTTGGGAGCCGTGTGCGGCCTTACCGTTAATTACCTTTTTACTCCAAACCATAAAAAGCAAGTCCGGGAACAACTTAAAGAAGTTGAGGCCGGGTCACGCAGGATTATAGACTTTATTATGCTTGAAATGCTCGAACCGGGATGCAACGATGAGAGCTTCAAAAAGGAAGTGGCTCAGCTTAAGGACACTATCGAGGAAGGTATGGATCTGGCCAAACTCCTCCAGGAGGAACAGCGGTTTGTAATCCACCGGGAAACCGATTCCGACCGCTACAGGCGGACCTTTGAAATTTTTAAATCCCAGCTGGCTCGCCTTGAAGAGATGCATAATTTAGCCCGGCGCATTCCGATTAAGGTGCCCCATGCGGGACCAATTGTGCAGCTGTTCCGCATTGTTCAGAAAATGCAGCTCCGCAGGGCTACCGGTAAACATCATCATTACAGGATAATAAAACGGCTGATGGCAAAACTCGAACAAAGTTTTGAGCAACTGGAAATGCCGCACAACAGGGATGAATTTATCAGCCGGGCCAGCCTGTTTCACCTGTTCCAGGAAGTAAAAAGGTACTATCGCCGCATGCAGGAAATACCCTTTGCCGTTCTTAAAGAAGACTGATTACCGAAACCCGGCAATACAAGCCCATATAAATTTAACCCGGGGTTATCGGACATAATAAAATAAAAAATCAGAGCAACGCTTCCAGCATCTTGCGGGTTCGGCGCAGGGCTTTTCCCCGGTGGCTAACCCTATTTTTTTCTTCACGCGATATCTGGGCAAAGGTAGCTTCGAGCGGTTCGTAATAAAATAGTGGGTCATAACCAAACCCCCCTTCTCCAAGGGGTGTTTCCACTATTTTACCCGGGCAGTCTTCTTCAATAATTCTCGTTTTACCCTCCGGTAAGGCTATCGCGATCGCGCATTTAAAAGCAGCATTGCGCTTTTCAGGCGGGATCCCCTTTAATTCTTCCAACAATTTACGGTTGTTGGCCTCCCGGTTCCCATTTTCACCGGCATAACGGGCCGAGTGCACCCCCGGCCTGCCGTTTAAAGCTTCGACCTCCAGCCCCGAATCGTCGGCCAGGGCAACTTCCCCGCTGAAAGAAGCAACCGCTTCCGCTTTCCTGGCAGCATTCCCGGAAAAAGTAGAACAACTTTCTTCAGGCATGGTTAGCCCGGGAAAATCCTTTAAGGTTAATACCTCGACAGGCAGATCCCTTAGCAATTCTTTTATCTCTTCAACTTTACCCCAATTATTGGTGGCAATCACCAGTTTTTTCATCGTCCCGGCTCCTTTTCTATAATATTGCAACTATTTCCCGATCAAGGAATTAAAATCAAGATAACCCGGTAAATTAAATTTAATGATTTTAGCTTAACCTGCTGATTAGACGGTCAATTTTGGGGCCAAGGGCCTCCTTTTGACAGGCAGTAATTTCAAGCATTCCACGAGCAGCCAGGTCAAGCATGCTATCAAGCTGTTCCCGGCTGAAAGGATTTTCTTCAGCCGAACCCTGAATTTCAACCAGCTTCCCCGAGGAGGTCATTATTATGTTCATATCTACCCCGGCAGCGGAATCTTCTTCAAAACTCAGGTCAAGCACAGGGGTATTATCCACCAGGCCCACACTGACCGCGGAAAGATATTCTTCAACAGGCAAAGCAGCCAGGATCTCTTTTTCAATTAAAGTGGTCATGGCTTCCACCATTGCAACAAAAGCTCCGCTAATGGCCGCCGTGCGAGTTCCTCCGTCAGCCTGAAGAACATCACAGTCGATCTTAATTGTTCTTTCGCCCAGAGCCTTCAAATCGGTAACGGCACGCAGGGAACGTCCGATTAATCTTTGAATCTCCAGGCTGCGGGCATTAACCACCGTCCTTTCCCGGTTCACTCGCACTTCTGTAGAACGGGGGAGCATGGCATATTCCGCAGTCACCCAGCCCTGGGTCCGGCCATTTAAAAATGGAGGCACCTTTTCTTCAAGCGAGGCCGTGCAGATTACCCGGGTATCCCCCAATTCAATCAAAGCCGAACCTTCTGGATGCCGCAAGTACGAGCGTGTAACTTTTATTGGCCTTAACTCACCGGGACCTCGCCTGTCCGATCTTATTATCCTGTTTTGTTCCATACTTTTATCCCCGCCCCCTAGATATTTTTGTGCCTGCTCAGCTGTGCAGCACGGCCGTAAAGTAACTATTTTTTAATTAACCCGGGAATTATTATGTTAGGAGAACTACCCTTTTAAACTTGTTCTCTCCTTAACCACCGATTTACCATCAATAACTATAATGGCCCTGGGATTTTATTCCCCATCAAGATTTTGATTCCTTCAACAAATCGATCAAATCATAGTGTAAAGTTATTGTAGGGATTTAGCAGGGAAATATTTTAGAGGTATAGAAAGAGGAACCGCAAGTTCAGTACGATCAAATAATTTAGTTCACCCCTTTCACGGTAGATGCTATAATAATACATGTATGTAACCGGAATAAATGGCATGAGCAGCGGGCTTTATGCCATCTAAAAGGAAACCTTTTTATTTACCGGTGAGAATGGAGGCCTGAAATGGAGACAAACTATATTTTACCGGGAATTGTATTTATAATTCTTGCCTACATCATTTACAGCTATAATCGGCTGGTAAGCCTGCGAAACATGGCCGATACTGCTTATTCCAACATCGATACCCTGCTGCAAAAGCGTTTCGACCTGGTACCAAACCTGGTCAACACGGTTAAAGGGTACATGGCACACGAGAAAGATGTTTTAGAGACGATCACCAGGGCCAGGACCGAATGGCTTAACGCTTCGACGATGAAAGAAAACGCGGGAGCAGATCAAAAAGCGGAAAAAGCTCTGAAAACTCTTTTTGCCGTTTCGGAAAACTACCCGGATTTAAAAGCAAACCAAAATTTCATGATGCTCCAGGAAGAATTATCCGGGATTGAAAGAAAAATCGCTTATGCCAGGCAGCGCTACAACCGGACCGTAATGGCCCTAAACACGGTTATCCAGCGCTTTCCGACCAATATCATGGCCCGTATCTTTAATTTTACATCCAGGGAATACTTCACGGTAGAATCAACAGAAGCGCGCTCAGCCCCGCAAATTAATATGCAGGACGGTGAAAACAAATGATGGATCCCATATATGGCCGAATTTCCGCCAACAAAAGAAAAACATTTTTCCTTTTCTTCCTGTATGCCTTGCTTTTTGGGTTTATTGGTTATTTCATCGGTATTTATCTGGGAGATCCGGTAGTGGGCATAATCCTGGCCGGTGTTATTTTTATAATCCTTTTTTTAATCAGCTACTTTAGCGGGCAAGAGGTAGTGACCAAAATGGCCGGGGCCCGCGAAGTGAGGAAAAAAGACGAACCTTACCTGTACAATACGGTGGAAGCTTTGAGCATTGCCGCGGGAAGGCCGATGCCCAGGGTATTTATTATCGAAACCGAAGTGCCCAACGCCTTTGCCGCAGGCCGAAATCCCGACAACGCCGTCATTGCCGTAACCAGGGGGCTCCTGAACCGGTTGGACCGGCAGGAATTGGAGGGGGTTATTGCCCACGAAATGGCCCATATCAACAATTACGACGTTTTACTGGCCACCGTGGCCATTGTTTTAGCCGGGACCATCGTGTTCGTCAGCGTCATCGCCAGGCGGATGATGCTTTTCGGGGGCATGGGGCGCGGCGGCGGCCGCCGGGGCGGCCAGGGCCAGTTGATCATGATCTTAATCCTGCTTATCGTGGCAATACTGGCCCCGATCTTTGCCCAGCTGCTCAAGTTTGCCATTTCACGGCAGAGGGAATACCTGGCCGATGCGACAGCAGCCAATTTTACCGGTTACCCGGAAGGTCTGGCCAGTGCCCTGGAGAAAATCACCAACCAGCAGGTTAAAGACAGCCCCATTGAAAACAAAGCCCTTGAAGGATTGTATATCGTTAACCCTTCACTGGGAGCCAGGTCCGGCAACCGGGCCGGTGTCCTTTTCGCCACCCATCCTCCCGCTGTAGAGCGCATCAAGCGGCTGCGGGCAATGTAGCAGGAAAAACTACTGGTTACAAGCGAACCTGGTAGGCCTTGATCTCTCGTTGTAACAGTTTAAAACCCACTTCCTCGAATGGGCGGGGATCTCCGCTGACAAAAAAGCGGTAGCGGGAAGAACTGGAATTCAAGGGGTTCTTCAGGCCTGAGTTGATCAGGATATCATCAACTTCGGTCACAATTTCTTCGGCAGAATTAATTAACTGCACCGAACTGCCCATAACCCCCTGGATTAAGCCGGTCATCAGCGGATAATGGGTACAGCCGAGAATAAGGGTGTCGACCCCCTCACCAACCAGGGGCTCGAGGTATTCCTCGGCTACTTTTTGCGCTTCAGGGGTATCGACAAGGTTATTTTCCACCAGCAAGACAAACAATGGACAGGCCTTGGATGCAATATGCAGGGAACCATCATTTTTCTGCAGCGCCTTTTCGTATTCTCCACTGCCGATGGTTCCGGCTGTCCCGATTACTCCAATGCGACGGTTATGGCTGTGCTGCAGGGCTGCGCGCACGCCCGGCTCTATCACTCCAACAACCGGTTGTTCACATAGCCGCTGGTAATAGGACAGGCCGGCTGCAGTAGCAGAATTACAGGCAATTACAATTAATTTAATTTCCTGGTGTTTTAAAAATTCGATAATTTCAAAGACAAACCGGCGAACCTCTTCATTGGGCCTCGGTCCATAAGGCATCCGGGCGGTATCACCAAAATAGATAATACTTTCGTGAGGCAGGCGTCGGCTGATTTCGCTGACCACGGTCAGGCCACCTACACCGGAATCGATCACCCCGATCGCTTTATGGGCATTAATCAGTTGTTCATCAGTAACTGTCATAAATTATTTAGCCTTTATCCTGTTAAAGTACCCGCCCATTATTTTACGGGTATCAAATATTGAAACTACTGCCCTGGGATCATAGCTGTCAACCGTCTTTAAAAAAGATGGCAGTTCTTTCCTTTTTAGTAAAACCTGCACGCTGTTCTTTAAGCCTTCCCTGCCATAGCAGGGCGTGGAAGTTACCCCATAACCTTGTTCTCGCAAGCCTTCTTCCAGGGTTCCGCCATTTTGCTGGGTGATCAGGTGAACATTAACATATCCAACGGCGATCATCTCTTCTAGCTTGCTGCCCACTATATTGCCGGCAGCAAAACCCAGGCCGTACACGATAACATTGGTCCACTGGTCCAGGTTCGTGATAACCATGCTTAAAGCCACAAGATAAATAATAACTTCAAAAAAACCAATAACTGCCGCAGTCACACTGTTGCCCCTGGTTAAATAAATAATACGCATGGTTCCCAGGGTCACATGGGCAATTTTAGCAATAAAAATTGCCAGGTAAGTCAAGAATACTGGTAATACCGGCACTTCAATTCTCCTATCCTCAGGTAAAGGTTAATAGCGAACAAAACCGCCCGCAAAATATCAAGACTAATTTTAGCAACCTCCCCGGTGGGTGTCAATACAAATCTTGCGCCTGCGGATCATTTTTGCGGCGAGGATTAACCTCGCCGCATTGTTCCAACTATAGTTCATGGTGCATAAAAAATTATCACACCGGGTTTTACGCTCAAATTAAAATACTGGGCTAGCGGATAGAATCCATATCAGCTGAACGTGTAGCAATCATTTCCAGGGCGTAAGGGTTTTTGACCCGGATCAAGGTTCCCTTCATCCCCAGCGAACGGGATTCGATAATCCCCGCGCTTTCAAATTTACGCAGGGCGTTGACAATTACAGACCGGGTTATCCCCAGGCCATCGGCTATTTTACTGGCCACAACGATACTTTCATTATTGTTAATCGACTTCAAGATCTCATGAATTGCTTCCACTTCAGAGTAAGAGAGGCTCTCAAAGGCAGCGGAGGCTAACTTCTTATTCCTGGCATCCTGCTCTTCTTGATCAACAAAGTCATGAACCAGGATCATACCCAGCAGGCTGGCCCCTACTTCTGCCAGGATCAACTGTTCTTGTTCAAAAGGCCCCTCATCTTTATACAATACTAAACTGCCCATTTTCTTCTCACCGCTCAATACAGGCACCACTGTTAAAAACTTCTTTCCAGCCTTATCTCCGGGATATGGTTGATTAAGTAATGGTTCCTTTGTATTCAGCACGGACATTAACTCCTCGCTGCCTGCTAACGACCCCTGCTCAACCAGGTTTTCAATCTCCTGATCCAGCTTTACTTCACCCGGATAACAAGCTAAAACGCCACCGTTTTTCTCTATAAGCAGAACAGCGGTACCTGTTACCGCAGCAATTTCCCTGGTTCCTTCATTGAGAGCGGCTTCCTGATGATCGCTTTGGTGAAACACGCGGCTCAACTTCCTGATCTGGGTTACCAATGAATTTTCTTCCATCGCTTATTCCTCCTTTGAATAGTTTATATTACAAAATATTATATATGTCAATAATATTCTCACTTCATAGCAGTTCTACTGCCGGACATGCCTAATATTTGCATATTATGTAATTATAAGGCGCTCGTTTCACCCGGACAAATATTTATTCCTGAATGAGTACTCTGCCAGCCGGTAGACCTCCTTTAGAGGCAAACCCGATTTTTCCGCAACCAACCGGCAGTCTTCGTATTCAGGCGAAAACTGCACGGGATAATCCTGGTGCAATGCAGGGGAAAGCTTAATCCTTATCTCTCCCCATTCAGTTTCCACCGTCTCCACTCGCCGCGGGCGCATCACTTTACGGGCGCTGGTAATACGCATCCCCAGGGTTGTGGTTTCCCGGAAAACCATGTTTTTTAAAAGCTCGACTTTATCCGGTGAGGACAGGATGGTTATTAACAATCCCGGGCGATTTTTTTTCATTTGCACCGGGGTAAAGTAAACGTCCAGCGCACCGTGCGCCATTACGTTCTCCATTAAATATCCGTATATTTCAGGGTTGAGGTCATCTAAGTTCGCTTCGATTAAAATTATTTCTTCTTCCTGAAGGGGGATACTGCTTTTTTGCGTACCCTTCAACAAGCGCAGATAATTGGCATAACCGGGATCGGTGCTGCCGGCGCCGTAGCCGACCCGGTCAACCCAAAAGTCCGGCACCGGACCGAAACTTTCGGCAAGGGCAACTGCAAGCGCAGCCCCTGTCGGGGTAACCAGCTCGTACCCCCAATCACGGCCTTCAACGGGCACCTTGCGCTTCGCAATAAGCTCCATGGTAGCCGGGGCAGGCAGCGGCAGTATTCCGTGTGCCGTATTCACCTCTCCTCTCCCGGCAGGCAGGGGTGAACAGTAGATACGGTCAATACCCAGTAAAAAGATTGCCGCGCATGTGCCGACAATATCGATGATCGAATCTAGCGCCCCCACTTCGTGGAAGTGAACCTTTTCGATAGAAGTATCGTGCACGGCTGCTTCGGCTTCGGCCAAATGCCCGAATACTGCTTTACTATTAGTTTTTACCGGTTGGGGAAGTTCGGATTGGTTAATAATATCCACTATGTCGCCAAGGTGCCGTTTGACCGGCTGTTCTTCTTCAATATTCACCAGGGCGCGGGTCCCGCCTATACCGCCCCGCTTTACTTTTTCTGCCTCCAGGGAATAACCGCCGAGATTCAATTTTTTTAGCATCTCCCGGAGGTCTGGTAGCTTAACCCCGCACTCCAACAAAGCCCCGAGGGCCATATCGCCGCTGATCCCGCTGTAACAGTCAAGATAAAGAATATTTACATTGTCCGGATCGTTATCCATAATCGCCGTTCATTCCTTTTTCAACCTCAAACTTAATCATTCACCGGCTGCTTTTTCTCCGGTTTTGTTGATTAAAGCAGCTATGTAACCTGCACCGAAACCGTTATCTATATTTACTACCGCCACACCGGTTGCGCAGCTGTTCAGCATTGTAAGCAGGGGCGCCACCCCGCCAAAATTTGCCCCGTAACCTACACTGGTAGGCACCGCTATTACCGGGCAGGCGGCCAGCCCTCCGATAACACTGGCCATGGCACCTTCCATCCCTGCAACTACTACTATTACCCGGGCTTTGCTTATCTTATCCCAGTTGTCGAAGAGGCGATGGATCCCCGCTACCCCGACATCAAAAAGTCGCTCCACGTAGCTACCGATTAATTCTGCAGTTAGTGCTGCTTCTTCGGCTACGGGGATATCGGCTGTCCCTGCCGAAGTAACCACCACATATCCTGCAGGTTTGACCTCATCTCCGCCTCGCAGCACTATCGATTTTGCTTCCCGGTGATATTCTGCCCGGGGGTGTCCGGCCTTAACCGCCTCGAACACTTCGGGTTCAGCGCGGGTGGCCAGGACCGTTCCTCCTGAAGCGGCAAGCCGTCCAAATATCGCTGCCACCTGCTCGCTGGTTTTTCCGGGGCAGTAAATCACTTCGGGGAAACCGCGCCTGAGGTAACGTTGGTGATCTACCCTGGCAAAACCGATATCTTCGTACGGCAGTGACTGCAGGCGTTCGGCAGCTTTTTCTATGCTTAAAGTTCCTTCCTGGACCGCTTTTAAAAGTTCCTGTAAAGATTTCTGGTTAATTTTTTATATCCCTCCCGGGAACTGTTTAATAGATTATAACATACCGGGAGATTTTGCAAGTAAAGGAAAAACTAAGATTGTTATCGAAAGTATATGCATACTGCCGTATTGAAAGGGGAATCAGGTCATGATTGTTGAATTTGACGGGAAAAAACCCAGCCTCCATCCAAACTGTTTTATCGCTCCAACTGCGAGCCTTATCGGAGATGTGGTCGTTGAGGAAGGAGCGAGTATCTGGTTCGGGGCTGTGTTAAGAGGTGATTTCGGGAGAATTACAGTGAAAAAAGGGAGCAGTGTCCAGGATAACGTGGTGGTTCATATCATCCCGGAGTGTGAAACCATCATCGGTGAAAACGTTACAATCGCCCACGGTGTGGTGCTGCACGGCTGCCATATCGACAGGGGAGCGGTTGTTGGCATGAACGCTGTCGTCCAGGATTTTTGCCGTATCGGCGAAGAAGCTATGATCGCCGCCGGCAGCGTGGTCCCTTCCAACATGGAAGTTCCGCCGCGCCACCTGGCCGCGGGGTCGCCGGCCAAAATTAAAAAAGAAATAACCGGCAATTCTCTGATGTGGATCTCTCAAAGTGCATCCATGTACCAGGAGCTGGCTAACCGCTATATTGAGCAGGGACTGGGCATTAAGCTTTAAACTATCAAAGCTTGTTTTATTTAGACCAGAAGGGGCTGTTCATTAAAGCTGCCCGCCATTTCTCACGCAGATCCGGGTAACGGGCTGCCAGTTCATCGGTCAACTCTTCCATTTCGGTCCGCTTGGTTTTATGGCTGACCGGGCAGGGATTTTTCACTACGGGAAAGTTCTCGCGCCTGGCCAGGGCAATAAGCGTCTGCTCCGGCAGTTGGACCAGGGGGCGGATCTGGTAAAGATCGGCCCGGTCCAGGTAGGTTACCGGCTTAAAAGTATCCATCCTGCCGGTATAAATCAGGTTAAGCATGAAAGTACTGATCGCATCGTCAAGATGATGTCCCAGGGCTACCTTGTTGCAACCAAGTCCGAGGGCCGCCTGGTGAAGTGCACCGTGACGCATATTAGCACACAGGGCGCAGGGGTTCTTTTCCCGGCGGCGCTCGAATATGATCTTGGAAATAGCTGTTTCTTCAACATGGAAATCAACCTTTAAGTTGTCGGCCAGCTCTTTTAAGGGAACCAGGTCAACTTCCCAGCCAAGGTGAACGTAGATTGCTTTTAGATTAAAATCGAACGGGGCATGACGTTTAAAAATATCCAGGATGTAAAGCAGGGCTGCACTGTCTTTCCCTCCCGACAGGCCAACCGCAACCCTGTCACCGGGATCAATCATTTTAAAATCATAAATTGTCCTTTTAACCCGGGTTAAAAACCACTTACTGTCACTGCGGCGCAAAAACTTTGCAATCCTTTCTTAAATCAGCTTTAATTTCATAGCATTGTTATAGTAATTATTATATCATTCCTTGCCTCATCTTATTAAATTAATAAATACAAGTAAACCTAAATCATTGTTAAGCGCAACTTCTGAGATCAAGCG
>Ga0207421_10002414_pt1 | contig 23135 bp, 20 predicted proteins | sample SodLakKL_010_SED_4_FD_187542 | JGI IMG/M metagenome (GOLD analysis project Ga0207421, IMG submission 187542) | Alkaline sediment microbial communities from Lake Tanatar, Kulunda Steppe, Russia - 8KL_010_SED (SPAdes) (version 2) | ecosystem: Environmental > Aquatic > Non-marine Saline and...
CGGCGACAAGAAAGTCCGAAAGGAACTTGCCGAGATCAAGCACGCGAAAAAGGTGGCGCTCGCCAACCGCATCAAAGAAGAACAAGGCCTTGAGATCGATCCCTCAAGCATCTTTGATGTCCAGATCAAGCGTTTGCATGAATATAAGCGCCAGCTCATGAACGCTTTGCACATCCTGATGGTCTACAACCGTCTCAAAGCCGACGCTGCGTTCCGTGACAACTATGAACCGCACACCTTCATTTTCGGAGCGAAAGCCGCGAGCGGTTACCATTACGCGAAGAAAATCATCAAACTCATCAACACCATCGCTCAGAAAGTCAACAACGACCCCGACACCAACCACCTCCTCAAAGCGGTGTTCGTAGAGAACTACAACGTCACCTATGCCGAGCAAATCATCCCGGCGACCGATATCAGCGAACAGATATCCACCGCGTCCAAGGAAGCCAGCGGAACGGGGAACATGAAGTTCATGATGAACGGAGCGATCACAATCGGAACCCTCGACGGCGCGAACGTCGAGATTGCCGAACTGGTCGGTGAGGACAACATCGAAATCTTCGGCATGGACAGCGAGGAGGTCACGAGACTCTACCGCGAAAAAACGTATGACCCCAAGGAAATCTATAACCACGACGGAGAAATCCAGACCGTTGTCGATCAGCTTACCAACGGATTCCTTCCCGGCGTCGACCGTGAGGAGTTCAAGGAAGTCCGTGAGAAACTGCTTGGTGAAGACCAGTATTTCGTCCTCAAGGACCTAAGGGCGTACGCGGATGCGCACGAGAACCTCAATGAGGCGTACAAGGACAAGGCGAAGTGGTTCGACATGGCGATCAGGAACATCGCAAAAAGCGGCTACTTCTCATCCGACAGAACCATCAGCGATTACGCTCGTGAAATCTGGAACATCAAGCCGGTAAAATAAGCATACCCCTGTTTGAAACGCTAATTGAAAAGATTAGCGTTTCTTATTGTAATGATTACAAAAGTTGTTATGATTATCCATGGCATACTTAAAGGAGGCTTATTTCATGAAAAAATTTGATAATGAATTCTATGTGACCGGCGCGAAAGTCGGCAAACAGGCACCACGCTTCGAAATGGAAGCCGTACTCCCCGAGGGGCAAGGTACCGACCGTTTCGGAAGCGTCAATCTCGATGACCTGCTCGATGACAACAAATGGGTTGTCCTGTATTTCTATCCCCTCGATTTCACATTCGTCTGCCCTACGGAGATTCAACGTTTCAACGAGCTGAATGCTGCGTTCGAAGAAAAAGGCGCGAAAGTGATCGCCGCATCCACAGACAGTGTGTTCGCCCATCTTGCCTGGCAAGAGACCGGACCCCTCGGCAGACTGGATCATATCCATGCGTCCGACAACAACCATACCGTCAGTGAAGCCTACGGCATTCTCGACGAGGAAAAAGGCGTCGCTTGGAGAGGGACGTTCATCATTGCGCCGAACGGCATCCTCAAAGCCGCTCACGTGAACCATGGCGAGGGCGGAAGAAATGTCGATGAGGTTCTGAGGACACTGGAAGTGTTCCAAAATGAAGTCGCCGGCAAAATGGTCCCATGCGGTTGGAAGCCGGGCAGCGGATTCGTCGACCCTGAGACAACCGAAGAATAATTGATCGAAGACACGTCTTTCAAAAAGGCGTGTTTTTTGTTTATAGGCACAACAAAGCGCTTTTCTACGATTCTTCGTGCGGCGGTCCCCCAGCGAGAAGTTATTTAGAAAATCCGATTTTGAGTTGAAAACACCCATGGTATAAGTTATAATACAACTGTTGTAAACAACGTGCTTTCTATATGAGAAAGGGTGTGACTGCGCGTGAACAAACGTTACCTTAAATGGCTGAATGAGGACACGCTTGATGAAGAAATCCTCAGCGCCTTGAAGTCCATGAGTGAAGAGGAAATAGAAGATGCTTTCTACAAAGACCTCTCATTCGGCACCGGCGGAATGCGAGGCATTGTCGGAGCAGGCACCAACCGCATGAACATATATACGGTTCGCAAAGCCGCTTATGGCTATGCGAAATTTTTACTTGAAAAATACGACCACGCGGCCTCGCGCGGTGTTGTCATCGCTCATGACAACCGCAACAAGTCTTCAGACTTCGCCCGGGAGTGCGTATCGGTTCTCGCATCGTTCGGAATCAAGTGTTATCTCTATGACGCTTTGAGACCCACCCCGCAACTTTCCTACAGCGTGCGAAGCTTGAAGGCGGCGGGCGGCATCATGGTCACCGCCTCACACAATCCGCCGAAGTATAACGGCGTGAAGTTCTATGACGACACCGGCTGTCAGCTGGTACCGGACATGGCGGACCGCGTCATTGAACATTTCAACAGCGTCACCGACATTTTCTCAATCGAGAAGATCGCCATCGAAGACGCGCGATCCAACAACCTTGTCGAAACGTTGTCCAAAACGATGGATGACGCATACATCCGGAAGGTTCAAAGCATTCAACTCAACAGCGAGCTTGAAAAACGCATCAAAGTGGTATTCACCCCGCTTCACGGCGCAAGTCGCGATATCGGCATGCGAACCCTCGTGGAATCGGATTATGAGACCCACGCCGTTGAGGAACAGATGCGAGTCGACCCGGATTTCACAACCGTAGAGAGCCCGAATCCCGAGAATGAGTCAGCCTTCGAACTGGCCAAGAAGGTCGGAAGGAAACAGGATGCCGATATTCTTATCGCTACCGATCCTGACGGCGACCGTCTCGGTGTGATGGCAAAACATAAAGGCGACTATGTGTTCCTCACCGGAAACCAGACCGGCGCCATCTTCATCCACTATCTGCTCAGTGAACGTGAAAAGCGCGGGACTTTGCCGGATGATGGCATCGTCTACAACACCATCGTCACTTCCGAGTTCGGCGCGGCGATCGCCAAACACTACGGCATGAGGGTCGAATCGACGCTTACCGGTTTCAAGTTCATCGGCGAGAAGCTTCTCGATCTTGAAACGACGGATACCGAGTTCGTCATGGGCTATGAAGAGTCTTACGGTTATGTGATTTCCGACTTCGTAAGAGACAAGGATTCCATACAGGCACTGCTCATGATCAGCGAGATCGCAAATGCGCTCGCTCACGAGAACCGCACACTTATCGACTATCTTGAATCGCTCTATGAGCGTTTCGGCCATTATCGCGATCACCTGATGAACATTGTGCTTGAAGGCCAGCAAGGCGAGAAGATGATTTCACAGATCATGAGCCACTTCAGAGCCTATGAACCGGACAAGCTGCTGGGCCGTCGTTTACTGGTCAAGGAAGATTATTACCATCAGAGCCGTTTGGTCGAAGGGTCGAGAGAGGACCTGAACGGTTATCCCGTCAGCAACGTCCTGAAATTCATCTTTGAAGACGACATGTGGTTCGTGCTTCGTCCAAGCGGCACCGAACCGAAACTGAAGATTTACATGAATGTGCTAGGAAAAACCAAGTCAGACGGCGAAGCCGTGCTTGAAGAACTGAAAAAGATCATCAACTCCGAAATAGATTCCTTACAAAAAGAAAAGGGTGTGAAAACATGATTGCAAAAACAAAGCGTGTGGCGGACTACAAGCAACTCACCACCGCACTTCCCACACTCAGATACGTCGACCCTGAACGCGTCTATCTGAGTTTGAGCACCGACCGTGCCAAAAACTACGAGATGTTCGTCGAAGAAGGCGAAAACGTCAAACTCGGCCAGATCATCGGTGAGCGCGACGGCGGCTACTTCAAACAGCCGATCTATTCAAGCATCAGCGGCGAGGTTGAAGGCACCAAAAAAATGATGCATCCATCCGGCATTGAAGTTGACGTCGTCATCATCCGCAACGACTTCAAGGATGAACTCCATGAAACCATCACGGACCGTCCGGACAGTGTCATCGAAAACATGAGCAAAGAAGAGATCATCAACGTGCTCAAGGAGAAAGCGATCGTCGGATTGGGCGGAAGCGGATTTCCGACCTATATCAAACTCAACACCGACAAACCGATCGATACCGTTGTCATCAATGCCGTGGAATGCGAACCCTACCTGAGCAGCGACTACCGACTGATCAAGGACCAGCCCGAAGACATCTTCCGCGGCCTCAAATATGTCATGCACGCCATGAAGGCCAAAAAAGGCGTCATTGCGGTCAAAAAAACGAAAAAAGAGTTGATTGAAGTCCTCGAACGCGAACTGTCCCGATTCAAGGACCTCGATATCGAAATCGCGGCGGTCAAGGACTACTATCCGCAAGGATGGGAGAATGAGACCATCAAGAGCGCCATCGGCGTCGAAGTGCCGGTCGGCACCCTTCCGATGGAACTCGGCGTTCTCGTTTTCAACGTTTCGACCACCGCGCAGATTTTTGAAGCGTTGAAACATAACCTTCCGATCACGAAACGCCATGTAACCGTCAATGGCGACGCGATCAACTTCCCCCAGAACATCCGGACAAGAATCGGCGCATCGGTCAAAGACCTCATCCGCCTGTCTGACGGGTTTGTCGAGGGCGTTGAAAAGGTCGACCTTGTCATCGGCGGACCGATGATGGGGACAAGCGTCACCACCGAAGATGTGCTGGTCAACCAGACCGTCACTTCCGTGCTTGCGCTCAAAAGCGAGGAATTCTACGAAGAACCGTGTGTCCGTTGCGGCTCGTGCATCTATAGCTGCCCGGTGGACATCCAGCCGGTCAACATCATGAACGCCTACAAGCGCGGCGATGAAGACGCCCTTCAGAACCTTCAGGTCGACAAATGCATCGAATGCGGCCTCTGCGCCTATGTGTGCACCTCCAAGATCCATCTTACCGATTACATGAGGAAAGGAAAAAAATTCTTAAAGAATTCATAGGGTGATAATATGGAAATCGTACAGAAATCAGCACCACATCTGAGAAAACCCAATGCCAACGTCGTACGCATGATGAGCGATGTCGCGATCGCGCTCTCGCCGCTCGTCATCTTCGCCATCGTGCAACACGGCATGCAGGCATTCTGGATATTGCTTGTCAGTGTGCTTTCCATGGTGGGGACCGAATATGTCTACTACCAGATCATTGACAAGATGAACGGAGAAAAATTCCGAATCAACAACAAGAGCTTTACCATCTACAATTTCAGCGTGGTCGTCAGCGGCCTGATATATGGCCTTACGCTTGGCGATACGGTCCCGCTCGTCGTCGTGGCCATCGGTGGAATCATCGGTGTGTTCCTGGCAAAACTCATTTTCGGCGGCATGGGACAAAACATCTTCAACATCGCGGCCTTCGCCCGCGTCTTCGTCGTTCTTGCGTTCGGCGGCGCGATCGCTTATGAGGCTTTCATCGATGCCGATGCCGGCGCGACGGCCCTGGGCATGCTCGCCGGCGAGGCCAGACTCGATGGTCCGATCAACGATACCTACAGTTATTGGACGATGTTTTCAGGAATCGGTCTTCCGGGTTCACTCGGTGAGACCAGCGCCCTCCTCATTCTGGTAGGCGGCCTCTATCTTTTCCTGAGAAAATCGTTCGATATCTTCGTTCCACTCACCTATGTAGGTACGGTGTTCCTCCTCAGTCTCGGTGTCATGGTATCAACCGACGCCGGTTGGTGGTTTCCCGCAACCCATGTGTTGGCGGGCGGTCTCATGTTCGCAGCCGTCTATATGGCTACCGACCCGATTACCATCCCGACCACTCGGCCTGGCCGCATCTATTTCGCCTTCGGCCTTGGGGTCGTCACATTCATCATCCGTCTTTTCGGGAACCTTCCCGAAGGCGTCGTATTCGCGATTCTCATCATGAACATGTTCGTTCCGGCCATCGACTATCATAAATGGGCCCGCAACAAGTTCACTGTGAAAAGCGCAACAATATTCAGTCTGGTTGTGATCGTCACAATCATCCTGACTGCGGTAGGTGTTAACTATGTTTGATAAAATCAAAATCGCGGGCATTCTGCTTGTGGTCGGCATGGTTGCCGGACTGGCAATCGTGGGCGTGCATACGCTGACCGAAGACCGCATCGAAGAAAACCGCCTCGCCATGCAATATGAGGACTATGTATCGATTTTCCCCGACATGGACCTCACGAACTATGAAGAAAAGGCCCTTGACCAAGATGTCCTTACAACACGCATCACTGCGTATGATTCGGACGGGGACTTCCTCGGCTATATCTTCATCGGAGAATCCGCCTCCTATGGCGGCACGAACCGTGTTCTGGTCGGCGTTGACAGTGACGGACGCATCGTCAAGGTCATTCTCTCACAGACCCAGGACACCGCCAACATCGTACAAAACGTCATCGACATCCTCGACAAGTTCGAAGGCCAAGCATTCGGTGAAGTCGACTATGACGCACCAAGCGGTGCGACGCAATCGTATGATTCCATCTGGAGAGTGGTCGATGCGGTCAGCCTCATGATCGAAGGCGACCCGACCCAAGAAGCGTTTGAAAGCGTCTTTGAAGACGCGGACAGCTACGACGTGCTGTTCGATCATGAAGACCTTGCGTTCGTTGAAGAGTTCAATATCCGCGATGCGGATGGAACCATCCTCGGCTATGCGTATGAAATCGATGTCGATGATGAAAACACCGTGTTCCTCGTTGTAGACCAAGACGATGTGTTCAAAGGCTTTGTACCGAAAGATGCCGTCGACGATGAGACGCAAGCCATGATTGAGGCGTATGACGATCATATCGATACACCGTTGGTCGATATCGACCCTGATACCGGTGACATCCTTGAAGACGCCATCAACGATCTGAAACCACTTGTCGAGACCACAACAAGAGTCGATTATGATATTGTGGTACGATATAAAGACTATATCGAAGATGATGAAGTTGTTGGAGTCACGTATATTGTTCGCACAGATGGATATAATGCACGAATGATTGGTGAAGTCACTATAGTTGACGATGAACTGTTCTCATTTGTGATACGTTCACATAACGAATCTGCCGATTGGGGAGCCATTATCATTGATGATGGAGATCTTCAGGAAGCTCTGATAGATGCTGATAATCCAGAAGATGTTGATGTAAAAGAATATACGACTTTTGATGCTACATCAGGCGCTACACAAACAGGTGAGGCCATGCAAAGAATTGTTGTGGCCGCACTCGAATACCATAACGAAGAAGGGGGTCAATAATCATGGCTGAGAAAAAAGTTGCCAAAAACCCGATGAAAAAGAAAAAGAAGAACGGCCGTCTTGACATCCTGACCAAAGGGTTCATCCGCGAAAATCCGATTTTCATATTCCTGCTCGGAATGTGTCCCGCTCTCGCGGTTACATCCACCATGGAGACCGGCCTCGGGATGGGACTGCTTGTCATTCTCGTCCTCACCGGCAGCAACGTTGTCGTCTCCCTGATCAGGAACCTCATCCCCGAACAAATCCAGATTCCCGCCTTCATCGTCGTCATCGCGACATTCGTGACCATCGTCGGCATGCTGACCGAAGCGTATGCGTTCGCTCTCCATCAGTCACTGGGAATTTTCATACCGTTGATTGTGGTGAACTGTCTGATCATGGGACGCGCAACATCCTTCGCCTCCAAAAACAAAGTTTCCGACAGCGCCATCGACGGATTCGGCATGGCACTCGGTTTCACGTTCGCCCTGATGCTGATTGGCGCAACCCGTGAAATCTTCGCCAGCGGCGCAATCGCGCTTGGCGTATACCTGCCGCTCCCCTTTGAAATATCAATCATCAATACCGAAATGTACCTATTCAACATGGATGTCTTTGCCGGTCCGGCCGGCGGATTCATCGTTATCGGTGTGCTTCTCGCCCTGTTCACTGCCATCGGCAATTACCGTCAGAAAAAGAAAGAGGCTGAACGCCAGGCTTGGATCGAACAGAAGAAGAAAGAAGCGGCCGAACGCAAACGTAAAAAAGCCATGGAAAGTGCAGGTGATGCTTCATGATTTCACCAACCGTATTCTTTGTAGCCATCGTATCATCGATGCTCATCAATAACATCGTGCTGATGCGTTTCCTCGGAGTCTGTCCGTTCCTGGGTGTATCACGCAAAACTGAAAGCGCCCTTGGAATGAGCGCCGCTGTGACCTTCGTCATGCTGGTCGCCTCCGTTCTCACCTATATCCTCTATTACCTTGTGCTCGATCCGTTCGGCATCGAATACATCTCGACCATCGCGTTCATCCTGGTCATCGCATCGCTTGTGCAGCTGGTGGAGATGTTCATCAAGAGATTCTCGCAAAAACTTTACAAGATGCTTGGCATCTACCTTCCCCTGATTGTGACCAACTGTGCCATTCTTGGTATTGTCGAAATCAATATCCGTGAGAACTACGCCGTTCAATACGGCTTTGGAGCCGGTCTTGCGGTCGCTGTCACCAGCGCGCTTGGCGCGGCCCTTGGTTTCGCACTGGTCATGTTCGCGTTCTCTTCAATACGTGAACGCCTTGACGCAGCCACCGTTCCCGAGTCATGGAAAGGGGTTCCGATCAGCCTGGTCGTTGCCGGAATCATGGCGCTTGCGTTTCTTGGACTGGGAGGCATCGTCTAAATGACAGAAGCCATCATCGCCATTATAACGGTCGCTCTCATCGTTTTCATCTACATTGGGAGCTACGTACTCAACAGACGCGTGCCCGCACCTTACCAGAAGGTTGACGAGGCTACGTGCGGCGCTTGCTCGAACTATGCCTGCGGCGTCAAACAAAAACTTTCCGAGGAGCGATAAACCATGGACATACTATTGCCAGTGCTCACACTTGGCGTCCTCGGCGCTGCATTCGGCTTTGGCCTCGCAGTTGCCGCGGAAAAGCTCAAAGTGGAAGCCGACCCGAGAATCCAAGCCATTCATGACAGGCTGCCCAACCTCGATTGCGGCGCTTGCGGATATCCCGGTTGCGAAGCCTTCGCCGAAGGCATCATCAACGGCGAAGTCAAAGAACTTTCCAAATGCAAACCGGGCAACAACAAACACTATAACGCCATCATTGAATACCTCAAAAAGAACCCCAACGAAGATGGCTCATACATCAAGATCAGCAAGTAGATTGTTCCCCGCTTGAAGGCGGGGAACTTTCATTGTCTCATGAAAACGTTATCACGCTGAAAAGGCGGAATCACGCCAAAAACACGACCTGTTTCAGTTGAAAACGGATATTTTAAATGATATAATATGCACGATTTTAGCAAAAAATCTAGGAACGAAAGGTGAATCATATGAAAAGAATTTACATGTTTGGTGAAGGCACACAGGACCAAAAGGAACTGCTTGGCGGAAAAGGCGCCAACCTTTCCCAAATGAAGAAGCTCGGCATCCCGGTGCCGGCAGGCTTCACAGTCACAACCGAAATGTGTACACAATACTACAAAAATGGCGGGAAGAACTCTCCCGAACTGCTTGAAGACGTAAAGACTTACGTTAAACAACTCGAAGAAGAGACCGGAAAAGGGTTCGGGGACAAAGAGAACCCGCTACTCGTCAGCGTCCGTAGCGGTGCAAAATTCTCGATGCCGGGAATGATGGACACCATCCTCAACCTCGGACTTACCGATGAAGTGGCCGAGGCCATGGTCGAAAAGACCGGCAACGAACGTTTTGTCTATGACATCTATCGCCGTCTCATCCAGATGTTCGGTGAAGTGGTCAAAGAAGTTGAAATGAAAGCCTTCAACGAAGTCATCGACGGTCTTAAAGAGAAAAAAGGGTACAAATCCGACGTCGAGATGACTGCAGACGACTTCAAGTACATCCTTGAAGAGTTCAAGAAAATCTACAAGAAGGAAACCGGCGAGGACTTCCCACAAGACCCGCTCTCACAACTCTATGAATCCATCGACGCCGTTTTCCGCAGCTGGGACACGCCACGTGCCCGCATCTACCGTGACCACAACAAGATCCCACACGACCTTGGAACCGCGGTCAATGTTCAGGAAATGGTATTCGGAAACACAGGCGAAAACTCCGGAACCGGTGTGCTTTTCACCCGTAACCCGAAAACCGGTGAGAACAAAGTCTTCGGTGAGTTCCTCTTCAACGCGCAAGGGGAAGACATTGTCGCAGGGGTGCGCACACCGCTCGACCTTGAAACCGAACTTTCCGCAAAACGCCCTGAGATCTATAAAGAACTGATCGACATCCTCAACAAACTCGAAGAACACTACAAAGACATGCAAGATGTCGAGTTCACCATCGAAGAAGGCAACCTGCACATCCTTCAGACCCGTACCGGTAAGCGTACCGCACAAGCGGCCGTGAAGATCGCGGTCGACCTCGAAAGAGACAACATCATCACAAAAGATGAAGCCGTCCTCAAAGTCGACACCGCATCCATCGACCAGCTTCTGCACCCGGTATTCGAAGAAAGCGCGCTTGAAAAAGCCGAAAGCGTCGCCAAAGGTCTTGCCGCATCACCAGGTGCCGCAACCGGCCGCATTGTCTTCGATTCCGAAGAAGCGGCTCAAATGAAAGTCGAAGGCGAAAAAGTGCTTCTTTTCAGAAAAGAGACCAGCCCTGAAGATATTGAAGGCATGATCGCCGCAGAAGGGTTCGTAACCCAGCTCGGCGGAATGACCTCACACGCCGCGGTTGTCGCCCGTGGAATGGGTAAAAGCTGTGTCAGCGGCGCCGGCGAAGTCGTCGTCAACGAAGAAGAAGGCTACATGACCATTAACGGCAAGAAGTATGAAAAAGGCGAATTCTTCTCCATCGACGGTTCTACCGGACACATCTATCCCGGAAAAATCGACACCAAACTTCCTGAGTTCTCCGAAGAGTTTGAAACCATCCTCGAATGGGCAACAGAAATCAAGACACTCGGTGTCAAAGCCAACGCCGACAACGAACGCGACAGCAAACAAGCGATCAAGTTCGGTGCCGAAGGCATCGGTCTGGCACGTACGGAACACATGTTCTTCGAAGAAGACCGTGTCACCGACGTCCGCAGAATGATCATCGCCGACAGCAAAGAAGACCGTGAAAAAGCGCTTGAAAGACTTCTGCCACATCAGCTCAAAGACTTCAAGGAAATCTTCAAAGCGATGGACGACAAAGCGGTTACCATCCGTCTTCTGGACCCACCACTGCACGAGTTCCTTCCGGCACGTGACGAAGTCGCGAAAGTCGCGAAACAACTCGACGTTTCCGAAGAGACGCTTAAAAACGCACTCAACAGCCTCGAAGAAGCGAACCCGATGCTCGGACACCGTGGCTGCCGTCTTGCGGTAACGTATCCTGAAATCACCGTCATGCAGACCAAAGCGATCATCCAGGCTGCCATCGAGGTTGCCAAAGAAGGCATCACCGTCAAGCCTGAAATCATGGTACCGCTCATCTCGACCGTTGAAGAGTTCACCTACCTCAAAGAATACATCGTCAAAACCGCCGATGAACTCATCAAAGAAGCGGGCGTTGAGCTTGAATATCTTGTAGGAACCATGATCGAGACCCCACGTGCCGCCTTGGTTGCGGCCGAAGTGGCCAAAGAAGCGGACTTCTTCAGCTACGGAACCAACGACCTCACGCAAATGACATTCGGCTTCAGCCGTGACGATGCCGGTAAGTTCCTCGCGGAATACGAAAAAGAGAAGATCATCAAGTTCGATCCGTTCTCTTCCATCGACCAAGTCGGTGTCGGACAACTCGTCGACATCGCATCCACACGCGGCAGAGACGCCAACAAGAATCTTGTTCTGGGTATCTGCGGCGAGCACGGTGGCGATCCCGATTCCATCGACTTCTTCCACAGAATCGGCCTTGACTACGTGTCATGTTCACCATTCCGTGTGCCCGTTGCCATCGTAGCGGCCGCACAAGCGAAACTCAACAACAAATAATCACGATTTTCAAAAAGGCACTCGATTTCGAGTGCCTTTTATCTTATCATAGAGACTGGGTGATATCATGAGAACTTGGAAAGACGCACTGCGTCATGTCAAACAAAGCGAATCGTTTCAAACCCTGCTTGAAACCGTCAGTCGACGTTACCGGCGTACGGCCGTCTATCCGCCCAAAGATGAAATATTCAAAGCCTTCGAACTGACCCCGCTTGAAAACGTGAAGATCGTCATTCTCGGTCAGGACCCCTATCATCAGAAACATCAGGCCAACGGCCTTGCGTTCAGTGTGCGAAAATCCGTTCGCATCCCGCCCTCCCTCAAAAACATCTTCAAGGAACTCTCCGATGACCTCGGCGTTCCTATCCCCTCTCACGGGGACCTCACCGGCTGGGCCGAACGAGGGGTGCTCCTTCTCAATACCACGCTTACGGTCGAAGATTCCCTTCCGGCGTCCCACAAATCCCTTGGGTGGGAGGCTTTCACCGATGAAGTGATCCGCGTGCTCTCCGAGCATGAGAAACCGATTGTTTTCATGCTTTGGGGCAATCATGCCAAATCGAAGGAACGGTTGATCGACGCGTCGCGTCACAAGGTGCTGAAGGCGTCGCATCCTTCCCCGCTTGGTGCGCATCACTCCTTTTTCGGCTGCCGGCATTTCTCCAAAGCGAACGCCTTCCTCGAGTCCAACGGGCGCGGGGCGGTCGATTTCAGCTTATGATTTGCAATTGCATGCAGAACTGTTATAATACACATGTAAACGAATCAGAGTAGCTGTCCCGCGTTAAGTGTTGTGCCATGGGATGTCGGGCACAAACGAACACTTTTGTGGCGGTGGTGACAGCGCGTCCGCTGATGTTACTCTATGGTTTTTAACACGATAATCATACGGTAATTTTTGTGGGCCTTCTGAAATACATTTAGGAGGTTTTTTATATGGCACAATCAAAACGATTGCGCATGCTTGTCCTTGCGGGGATCTTCGCTTCAATGGGTGTGGTCCTCAAACATTTCGCGATCCAGACGGATCAGTTCCGGTTCTCGTTTTACGACCTGCCGCTGTTCCTTGGTGGCATGTTCTTGGGACCTTCACTCGGTCTGATTATCGGATTCGCGGTGGACTGGGTCTATGTGCTCACCTCGCCGTGGGCGTTCTCATTCAATTTCATGACCCTATCCGCCATGACGTGGGGCTTCATGGGAGGGCTGTTTTTCTTCCTTCCGCGAACCCTTTCGGTCAGGAAACTTGCGCTTGTTGTGGTGATGACTTCGCTGATCGCATTCTCGTTCAACACGATTCAGCTTTACATCATGTATAACACCGGTATGTTCGCGGCCCTGCCGTTTCGTATCATCGCGATGATCCTGAAATGGCCATTGCAGATCTATGCGATCCATTTCATCTACCACCGCGTCATGTTCCATTCACCGCTGTCACTGCTCAATCAGAACCGCTGATGCATGTACCGCACCCATCTCGCCGGGCTTATACGCCAGGGTGAGGGGTGCGGTTTTTTCATGCGATAAAAAACGTGGCGAGAGAATCGCCACGTCGGATCATATGGATAGTTTGGTGAGATATTTACGGATGAGGCTTTTGAAATGCGCGCTCGGATCTTTGATGCCGTCCGTGCCGCCAAACGTGAAACAATGATGATGGGTCGCATCAAATAGGGTCGCGAGGATGCGTCCGGTGAGTTTAACCCCATCGAACATCCCCTCTTTATTCACACCGGCGGTGGAGACAATGTGCAAGTGTGTGAGTTTCGCGAGCGGTTTTTGGTGGGTGTGTTTGCGTTCAAACGCCATTTGAAGCCGGTTGATGATTCTAAGTAGCCGGTCTGTGAAGGCGCCGAAATAAACAGGCGTCACGATGATGAGTGTCGTCGCTTCGGAGATCATCCGATAGATCGAGTCCATGTCATCGGTATGTTTGCAGCGGGGGTGATGGTGGCACACCTTGCAATCGTCGCAGCTATTGATGTTAACATCATAGGCATTGACCAATCGTGCGTCTTCAAGGTTGAACAGTTGCTTCGCAAGGTGCATCGAGTAGCCCTCAGGATTCGGTGAACCGTTGATCACGAGGGTGCTAGAGCTCGACAATTTTCACTTCACCGGGGCCTAAGTGAATATCGATGACATCGTTGCTGAGGAACTGGGTGAACGCCCGTGGCGGTTCGTGGGTGGAAAAGAGCAGTTTGCCCTTTTTCAACGTATTCTTGGCGCGCTTACGGATATGGCCGATCGAAATGTTCGCCTGTTCCTCGTAATAAGGATTGAGGTTGCCGAAAATCATCGTGATGCGTTTTCCGGTGGTGTAAAAGAGTCCCACAAAGAACGGATTGTCGCTTTCGTAGGTATGGAGGGCCTTTTTGTCGAAGAGCGCCTCTTTTATGGTGTTGCGGATCGGCAGAATCATGTTGTAGATGGCGGGAATCACATAGCGTTTTTCATAGGTGTAGTGAAGCTGGTACTTGTCGAAAAGCGCCAGCTTACCGAAAAACGGATCGTTGTGGGAAAGTCTTTTCGCTTCTTTTGGTGTGGCGTCCAGGCCGAGGTTCATCGCTTGTGTTTCCATGATCTCCTGTCCGGAGTTGATGAAAGGCACCCCGTTGGGTGTGAACAGGTTCAAGACCGCGAGCGTCTTGGCGAGGGTCTCTTTGCCTTCACGGGCCGCAATGCGCGGCGTATCATGCGTTTCGGCGGCGGCGAACAAGGGAAGTTCCAAGGTGGCCGCGTCATAGAAGAAACGTTTGGCCTGACCGTCAAAGACACGCGGCTGGGCAAAGAAGCCGTTGCCGATGATCATGTTGTAGCCTTTTTCTTTGGCGTCTTTGGCGTTCTTGTTGTCAAGTTCTTCGGCGATGAATCCGAAATCCGGGTCGATGTCGCGCGCTTTGCTAAGAATCATGTCAAGCAGTTCTTTGGGCAGCGCATGGCCCATATCGATGCGTGCTCCGTCGATGCCGAACGTTCTTTGATAGTAAGGAATGATGTCGGCGATGGTGTTCCAAAGTTCCATGTTCGGTTTCTTTCCGGGATAGAGGTTGCATTTGATGGAATCGAAAAGGATATAGGGTGGCGTGTTTTTCTTGATGTAGGGTTTCGCCACATCGGGATGGTCGAAATAAAGCCTGAAGAACGTGATGTCCGTCCATGGCGGCTGTGCATCGTTGATATGGTCGGAAAATGCTGGTGCGATGGTAAGGTTATAGTGTTTTTCCACGGCACTCAGGATGTTTGGTTCATCCTTGATTTTATCGTAAAGTTCGGGGTCTTTGGTTTTCGGGTCGACGTCGAACATGTCGATGTGTTTGAACGTGTTCTTGTCTTGATAGACCTTTTCCATGTAGGTGCGTTTCGGTACGGTCGTGCTCGGAATGCCTTGGATGTGCGGAGGACCGTAATCACCGACCTGATCCGCCTTGATCCAATAGAACCAATCGGGGTGTTCGCGAATGAAATGCGAGTCGATGGCATTGGTTCTCGGAATGATGTCGATCAGCACCCGCATGTCGAGCGCATGAGCCGCTTCGACGAGCAGACGGAACTCTTCCTCAATGGTGAAATCATCGCCGGTGAGGTCGTCTTTCAGCGCCTCATCGAGCTTGAAAAAGTCCTGTACGCCGTAAGGGCTCCCCATGTCGCCTTTCTTGTGCGATTTTGAGAATGTCATGATGGGCAAAAGATAAAGCGCGTTCACACCCATCTGTTTCAAAAAGGGAAGGATGGCTAGCATTTTGACAAAAGTTCCGGTCTCGCGAATGCCGTCCCGGTTTCTTTCTTCCAAGAAGCCGCTCCGGTCGTGATCCCAGGCACTTGAGGTGCGGATTAAAGAGGAGTAGATGATGCTATCTTTGAGCCACTCACCCGTGGTATTCGATCCTTTGTGCTGGGAGAGCGAAGCGACGGTGTCCGGAGCGTTGTTTAAATAGACATCGTGAATGAGCGTGGCGAAGAAGTGATAGGGGTCTGTAATCACTTCGCCCGTATTCGTGTAGGATGCCTCGTCGCTATGATAGCCGAATCGTTGCCACAGGTCGGGAATGGCGAAATGTTTCAACGACCCTTGATGCTTCTGAAAATAGTCATGAAATTTCTTGAGCAGTTTGCTTTTCATAAAGTCACACCTTTCATAATACAATTATACATAAAACCGTCCTAAATGAAAATGGTAAATCATTCGCAAGTAAACGCTTACGGACTATCTATTTGACTAGGAAAAGCACCGTAAAATTGTTATAATTTGTGTGTGAGGAGATGATTTTATGAAACGACCAACAGTTCTCATTATCATGGATGGGCTCGGCCTTGCGAAAGCGGGTCCGGGGAACGCTGTCACTTTGGCGAAAAAACCCAACCTTGACGAACTGATGAAAACGTACCCGACGAATACGCTCGAAGCGAGCGGTATGGCTGTGGGACTGCCCGAAGGTCAGATGGGCAACAGCGAGGTGGGCCACATGAACCTTGGGGCCGGCCGCGTGGTGTATCAGTCCCTGACCAGAATTCACAAATCGATCGAGGACGGCAGCTTTTTTGAGAATGAAGCGTATGTGAACGCCGTCAAGCATGTGAAGGACAACAACTCGAAACTTCACGTCATGGGACTTGTCTCAGACGGAGGCGTCCATTCACACATCGACCATTTCAAAGCGATGGTCGATCTTGCGGACAAAAACGGCATCGACGATGTCTACATCCATGCCTATCTTGACGGACGGGACGTTCCGCCTTCAAGCGCAATCGGATACCTTGAAGAGCTTGAAGACTACATCCAGGAAAAAGGACGCGGCAAAATCGCGTCGGTTCATGGCCGTTATTACGCGATGGACCGTGACAAGAACTGGGACCGCACCCAAAAAGCCTACGACATCCTGCTCGATGCGAAAGGCAAGAAAGCCTCAAGCGCCACCGAAGGCGTACAGGCCTCTTATGACGAAGGCGTGACGGACGAATTTGTCGTCCCGTTCAACGTCGACCCCGAAGGGACCATCAAGGAAAACGACGCCGTCGTTTTCATGAACTTCCGTCCCGACCGTGCCATTCAGCTTTCTACGGCATTGACCAATCCGGGCGAGACAGGCATTGAAAATGCCCGGACGCTTGACAATCTGCATTTTGTGAGCACCATGCATTATTCGCCGAATGTAAAAGGTGAGATCGCCTTCGGTCTTCAAAAACTCGATGACATGTTTGGCGAAGTGGTCTCACGTGCCGGTCTCAATCAGCTAAGGATCGCGGAAACCGAGAAATACGCGCACGTCACGTTCTTCCTTGACGGTGGCGAGGACAAGGAAATCAAAAACTCCAAACGCATCCTGGTTCCTTCGCCAAAAGTCGCGACGTATGACATGAAACCCGAAATGAGCGCCTATGAAGTGACCGAAAAAGTCATGGCGGAACTTGAAAACGACACCGTCGACACGGTGGTTCTCAACTTCGCAAACTGCGACATGGTTGGCCACACCGGCGACATCGAAGCGGCAATCAAATCCGTCGAGGTCACCGACGAATGCACCGGCATCGTCGCCCGCAAAGTCATTGAAAAAGGCGGAGTCGCCATCATCACCGCCGATCATGGGAACGCGGAAAAGATGCTTGATAGCGAAGGTGGATCGCATACCGCCCACACCACGTCGCTTGTGCCGATCACCATCACCGACAAAGACATCACCATTCGTGATGGGGGCGTGCTCGGCGACATCGCACCCACCATGCTGGAATACCTAGGAATCGATCAACCCGACGCGATGACGGGCAAGTCCCTCATCAAAAAGCGTTAGAACAAAATAAAACCATAAAGGAGAGATACCATGCCTTACATTACAGATTTATACGCAAGAGAAGTACTTGATTCACGTGGAAACCCTACTATCGAGGTGGAAGTCTTCACCGAATCCGGCGCCTATGGACACGCCATTGTCCCAAGTGGTGCGTCAACCGGGGAGCATGAAGCCGTCGAACTCAGAGATGGCGACAAGGACCGCTATCTGGGCAAAGGGGTCAAGAAAGCCGTCAAGAACGTCAATGAAGTCATTGCGCCCGAACTTGTCGGCGTCGATGTCACCCAGCAAGTGCTGATCGACACCATCATGCGCGACATCGATGGCACCCACAACAAAGGGAAGCTCGGCGCAAACGCCATTCTCGGCGTTTCCATGGCCTGCGCATACGCCGGTGCCGATTACACCGCACAACCGCTTTATACCTATCTCGGCGGATTCTCTGCAAGAGAACTTCCGACGCCGATGATGAACATCATCAACGGCGGTTCGCATGCGGACAACAACGTGGACTTTCAAGAGTTCATGATCATGCCCGTCAACGCACCGACGTTCAAAGAAGCCCTTCGCATGGGTGCGGAAGTATTCCATGCCCTGAAAGCCGTACTCAAGTCCAAAGGCTATAACACCGCGGTCGGGGACGAAGGCGGATTCGCACCGAACCTCAAGAGCAACGAAGAGGCCCTTGAAGTGATCATCGAAAGCATCGAGAAAGCCGGCTACAAGCCTAAAGAGGACATCGTCCTCGCGATGGACGTCGCTTCCAGCGAATTCTACAACAAAGACAAAGGCGTCTATGAACTTGCCGGTGAAGGCAAAAACATGAGCGCTTCCGAACTCAGCGACTTCTACGCCGAACTCATCGAAAAGTACCCGATCGTATCGATCGAGGACGGCCTCGATGAAAACGACTGGGACGGCTGGAAGACACTTACCGAGAAAATCGGCGACCGTGTCCAGCTGGTCGGGGACGACCTGCTCGTTACCAACACCGAGAAGCTGAAAAAAGCGATCGATGCGGGCATCGCCAACTCCATTCTCGTCAAAGTCAACCAGATCGGTACCTTGACCGAGACGTTTGAAGCCATTGAAATGGCGAAACGCGCCGGATACACCGCGGTTATCTCACACCGTAGCGGTGAAACCGAAGATACCACCATCGCTGACATCGCCGTCGCGACCAATGTTGGACAAATCAAGACCGGTTCGCTTTCAAGAACGGACCGTATCGCCAAATACAACCAGCTCCTCCGTATCGAGGATGAGCTCGGAGACACTGCCGTCTACCGCGGCAAAGGCGTATTTTACAACCTAGAGAAGAAGTAAGACCCATCGTTAAGAGGACACCTCCGGACATCGTGCCGGGGGTGTTTTTTCCTCTCGTGCATTAAATGCTTTACAAGCAACGCCGGTTGTGGTATTTTAATAAGGTCAACACTTGATTTTAACCGCCATAACCCCTATAATGGTATTGGTCGGTTTTATCACTGTGACCGTACCAACATAATTATAAAAGTGTACCTATCATCCTGATATACGGAAACGACCCGTAGTATCCTTCTAGGAGGGAAACCCAATGAGATTAGTGGACATACTGTTAATGATCGTTGCAGTGTTCCTGATCACCTTAGTGGTGATTCAGTCAACCAAGGACAACGCCGCGAATGCGTTCAGTGGTGAAAAGAGCGAGCTCTTCAGCCACCAGAAGGAACGGGGGATCGAATTATTCCTGTCCCGCGCGACACTCACGACTTCGATCTTATTCATCGCGATCGCTATCTGGGCAATGATTTAAGGACACTTTATAGTGTTCTTTTTTTCTATCACAAGGAGGCATTCACATGAAAAAGAATATACTCGATTTCCTGGACGGCCAAAACGGCAAACGCTATTCCATCAGCGACCTCGCTGACGCACTCGACGTCAAAGGGTCCGATGAATACAAGGATCTCGCCAAAGCCGTCAACAAACTGGATGAAGAAGCCAAAATCGTGGCCAACAACAAAAACAAATACACCCTGCTCAAATACACTTCGTATGTGACAGGGGTTCTTGACGTGAAAGAAAAGGGGTTCGCCTTCCTGATCATCGATGACAGCGACGAGGATGACATCTATATCCATCAGAAGAATCTTGGCGATGCCATGAACGGAGACCGCGTGCTCGCCAACGTCACGAAAAGCCCGCGTGGCTTCCGCAAGGAAGGCACTGTCGAGCGGATTTTGGACCGTAACTACACGCACTTGATCGGCACCGTCGTCAAGCGTGGCAAAACCCATTATCTGATCAGTGACGACAAAGCCATCAAAGCGGACATTCTGATCAACGACGAACATCTTAACGGGGCGAAACCGCATGACAAAGTCCAGGCCAAGATCATCAACTACGCGTTCGATGACCAGATGGTCTGCAAGGTGACGCACATCATCGGTCCGATGAACGAACCCGGCGTCGACATCCTGAGCAAGATCCTCGCCCATGACATCGATCCCGCCTTTCCACCCGAAGTCATTGAAGAAGCCAAACAGTTCACCACCCTTGACAAAAACGAATTCGAACACCGCAGAGATTTGCGCGATCGTCTCATTTTTACGATCGACGGCGACGATGCGAAAGACTTCGACGACGCGATTGAAATCAAGACGCTCGATAACGGCAACATCCATCTGGGCGTCCATATCGCCGATGTGAGCCATTACGTCACTGAAAAAAGTGAACTGGACAAGGAAGCCTACCGTCGCGGCACAAGCGTCTATCTGGTCGACCGCGTCATCCCGATGCTTCCTGAGAACCTTTCCAACAACCTGTGTTCGCTCATGCCCGATGAAGACCGTTTCGCCATCAGCTGCGAGATGGAGCTCGACAAGGAAGGCAGAGTCAAACATCATGAGATCTTCCCTTCCGTCATCCAATCCAAGGCGCGCATGACCTACCGAAAAGTCAACCGCATCTTTGATGGGGACGAGGCGCTCCGTGACCAGTATGATTTTCTTTTCGAGACCATCGAACTGATGCATTCGACTGCGAAGACCCTGCGTACGATGCGCACCAAGAAAGGGTCCTTGCACTTTGAGACCGACGAGCCCTACATCAAACTCGACGACCAGGGCCGTGCCAAAGAGGTGCTGCTTGAAGAACGCGGTGAAAGCGAGAAAATCATCGAGGAATTCATGCTCATTGCCAACCAGACGGTGGCCGAGCATGTCTACTGGATGGAACTGCCGTTCATCTACCGGGTCCACGAGGAACCCAAAGAGGAAAAACTGCAGAAACTGCTCACCATGGCCAACGCCCTTGGCTTCCGGGTCAAAGGCAAGAAGACCATTGCGCATGCGGAACTGCAGAAACTTCTCAAGAAAGTGGAAGACACAGCCAGTGAAAAAGGCATCAACACGATGATGTTAAGAAGCATGCAAAAGGCCGAATACAAACCCGATAATCTTGGACATTTCGGACTCGCCTTTACCCACTACACCCACTTCACCTCCCCGATCCGTCGTTATCCCGACCTCATCGTCCACAGACTCCTGCGTGAATACTTCTTCAAAGGCAACACCGCCAAGAAGACCGTCAACCATTACGACGCCATCATGGGCGACATTGCCCAGCAATCCTCAAAAACCGAGCGCAACGCCATCTCCTTGGAACGCGACGTGCTTGACATGAAGAAGGCCGAATACATGAGCAATTATATCGGTGAAACCTTTGAAGGCCATGTCTCATCCGTGACCAGCTTCGGCGTCTATGTCGCGCTCCCCAATACTATTGAAGGACTAGTCCACATTACGGCTCTCGACGATGATTATTACTTCTTCAACGAGGACCTTCTGATGCTGATCGGAAAGCATAAGCGCAACATCTACCGCATGGGCGACACCGTCAAGGTCAAAGTCGACTCCGTCAACGTATTCGACGGACAGGTCGACTTCGTCATCGCCAAGGAGGACTGACCATGAAAACCATCGCCCGCAACAAGAAGGCCACCCACAACTATTTCATCGAAGAGACCTTTGAAGCCGGCATCGTCCTGCGCGGCACCGAAATCAAATCGATCCGCCAGGGCAAAGTGAGCATCCAGGACGCCTACGTACGAATCCGCAACAAAGAGGCGATGATCGTCAACATGCACATCGCCAAGTTCAAACAAGGCGCCATGTTCAACCATGACGAGACACGGGAACGCAAACTATTATTGCATAAACAGGAAATCATCCGACTTGAAACCAAACTCAAGCAGCAAAACGCCACGATGGTCCCTTTGGAAGTCTATCTCAAAGAAGGCCTCTGCAAACTGAAAATCGGCTTCGCCAAAGGGAAGAAGAAGTATGACAAGCGACAGACACTCAAAGAGAAGGACATGAACCGCCGTGTACAAAAAGCCCTCAAGGACCATCAGCAACGATGATTGAACTCGAACTCATCCTTTTCGGTGCGCTCATCATGCTTTTTTCCGCTTTTGTCAAAGGCATCAGTGGATTCGGGACCGCGATTTTCGCCGTCCCTTTGCTTGTGGCCTTTGTCTTTCTTCCCTCGGAAGCCCGTGTTATTGTCGTCAGCCTCAATCTCTTTCTCAACATCTTCATCCTGTCGCGTGAAAACTCGCTGACCAAAGCGAATGTCAGTGAAATCAGCACCCTGATGATTCCGGGATTCATCTTCGCCATTGCGACCGGGTTTTTCCTCGGCACCGTCGACGATACGCTTTTCCGGATCATTCTTGGCAGCCTTCTGGTTCTGACCGCCTTCAACAAGTTCTTCGACTTCCCCTACAAAATCACTCACGTGAGACGCTACTACCCGACAGTGGGGAGTTTGTCGGGAATCCTCAACACCCTTATCGGCGTGGGCGGGATTCCGATATTGATTTTCCTTTCCAACACCCCTTATGAAAAAGCGCGCTTCCGCCGCACGCTCATGCTTTTCTTCCTGGCGATCAACACCGGAAGTGTCCTGACGTTTGCGCTTCATGGCGCCTACCGGGCCGATCTGCTCATCTACATCCTCGCCTTCATACCGTTTGTGATGCTGGGGTCGCTTCTGGGCATGGCCTTAGTACCCAGGATAAACAATCTCAACTTCAATCGCATCGTCGCGGTTTTGCTTCTTATCATGGGTATTTCAAACCTTTTCAATATCTTGTAATTATGCCAGGATAATGGTATAATTACAGTAGATGGGGTTGTTCTGGATTCGACAGAGCAGTGAGCCCTTGGAGTGCATGCCTCGGTCGCGCGAGTAAAAACGCCCCTCGGTTAAAATAACCGGAAACCAACAACAAGCTTTCGCGGCTTAAGAAATAAGCCCGACTATGCCTCAGGATTGCCTGCGATCCTGAACGCATAGACAATTTAGCAGGCTATATGTGCGAGGCGCCGTCCGAGCGTCGCACACGAACCCAACCGGACCGGTCATTGCCTGACCTTTGAGTGTTGAGGTGGCTTTGACTTGTATAATCGACACTCTAAGCATGTAGACCTTCAAGTGCAGTTGCTTTGGACAGGGGTTCAAATCCCCTCAACTCCACCAA
>Ga0207421_10002415_pt1 | contig 23134 bp, 39 predicted proteins | sample SodLakKL_010_SED_4_FD_187542 | JGI IMG/M metagenome (GOLD analysis project Ga0207421, IMG submission 187542) | Alkaline sediment microbial communities from Lake Tanatar, Kulunda Steppe, Russia - 8KL_010_SED (SPAdes) (version 2) | ecosystem: Environmental > Aquatic > Non-marine Saline and...
ATTCATTACAAAGGAACAAGACAAGGACCAAAGCCAAAAGAAGTTGAGGCAATAGCAAGGAAACATCAGTTCGGACACTTTGATGGAATGACCGACAGTTATAATTATAGTAATTGGAATGACGAAATACCCCAAGCCAAATATGTCCATGTTTCAGTAGATACAAAAGAACTAAGAGAAGAAATGAAAGAGGAGTTTATGAAGCGATACGGATTAAAAACTTTCGAGGATAAAGAGGCAAGAGAAAGGTTGGGAATGTGGGCAGACCAAGCACTTTATAGATTTATGCAGGAGAGTCTTGGGTGGGAGTAAGCTGTTGACTTTGTCCTTCTTAAAAGAAAAGGTCGAGAAGAGGTTAGAAAAAAGTAAAAGCATAAAATTATGAGAAAATTTGAAGCAAAAAGATACGCCGACCTGGACTGCGAATACTGCCTCGGGGAGGGGGTTATAGAGCACGACCCCCTCGGCCCGGAGGAGAGAGCGAACACGGAAACGTGCATTTGTTCGGCAATAAATTACGAAGACAGTCAACACGATATGTACGACGAATGGAGGGACGAAGGAAGATTATAAACTTAAACAAAATAAAACTATGGGAGTAACAATACATTATAGATTATCTCAAAACAAGGGGAACGTAAAAAGAACATTAGACAGAGCCGAAAAAGTAGCAGAGGGAATGAAAGAAACTCACAAGGAAACCTCTTTCAAGATAAAAAGATATAGCGAAAGAGAACTATACATAGATATTGGCGGGTGCGAAACATTAGCATTTGATTTTCGGACCGATAAGGAATGGGAGGAACGAGCAGAGGGCGGGTGGAATTACGAATATGCAACACTTAAAGATTACAAGTATTTCAAAGAGGAAGAAAATGCACTGTGGACAAGCGGGTTTTGTAAAACTCAATTCGCCGAAGATTTGAAAGAGCATAAAATGGTAGCAGATCTGATAAGAGTCGTCGCCGGTTACTGTGATTTTGCGGAGGTAAATGACGAGGGAGATTATTACCACTCTGGAGATATGGACGACGCCGAAAAAGCAATAAAAGAGAACGGGGCTTTAATAGATAGCGTTACAGGAAAATTAAAGGAGCTTGGCTACAAAGAAGAAAACATTATTAAAGGAGAAACTAAGATAAAATAAAACTATGACTAAACAAGAAACAAAACAACATATAGAGAAACAGCTTAAAAAGTGCAACGACGAAATAGACAAGATGATCGTAGCCGGAGAACCTTACACGCGAAGCTATTGGGAAAAAAGGAGGCAACAACTGGTAGAAGAGTTAAAAAAGGTCGCATTAAAAAAGTAATAGCAAGTAGCTAAAAAAATACGGTTGCTTGCGAAAATATGAGAAAAAAATATTTGAAGCTTACAAGGGAGCAAAAAGAAAGGGGAGTACAATTTTCTAGTGAGTTTGTAGGAGTAAACAATCCTATAAGACACGAAATAACAATGGAGGAGTATAGAGATAACCCCCAAGAGGCTGAAGAAAAGGAGAAGAGATTGTTAGATGATAGCTTTTTCAAAGGGTGGGGAGAAGATAGCGAGGGAGGAGTTATACACGAGATTAGAAGATAAAAGGGTCGCATTAAAAAAGTAATAGTTAAATAAAATGCCAAAAGGAAAAAAACAAGAAGACCAAAGCAGGAGAAAAGCGACGAAGGTATTCACTGGGATAATGCTATACGTATTCCTCTCGGTAATAGCCATGGCCGCTTTAACAACAACGGTTATAAGTCAAAGAGGAGCAACAGCGAATCTACAAGAAAAGGTCGAATTAAGAGAAAAAGAAATAAATCAACTAATAGATTACTGCGACATGGACGTCAAGGTAATCGAAATCAAGAACCATGAAAAAGAAAATTAACAGGGTAATTATATTATTGGCGGTAACAGGGGTAATGATTTGGGGAGCGTTCTGGTACACGGCCCCGGAGGAAGCAAGACCAGAACCGGAAACAGAAGCCCCGGAATTGACAGAGCAAGAAAAGAGAATAAGAGAAGTAATGAGCCGGGAAGAGTTCCAAGATAGGATAGAAACAGAGGCGGAAAAGATTTACTGGGAAGAGGAAAGAGAGAGGGAAATAGAAGAACACGAAAAACGGCTTGAGAGGATAGAAAAAGAGCTGGAGCAGCTCCGGGAAGATAGCATCTCTTTTTAGCTACCCCCGCATCCAAGGAAATAGAAAAGGTAATCATTGAAATGGAAGTAGGGAGCCGGGAGAATTGCCACGATTTGAGGCACGGCTCTGGCGAGATTGGCTGCAGGGGGTACCTTCTACAAACTTGGCAGGAATACGCAAGAGAAATTATAGGATACGTCCCGGAGAGAACAGAAGCAAACGAAAGATACGTAACGATAAAGAAGATACAGAGATGGCTGGATCAAGGAAAGGATCCGGAAACCATATTCTTAATATGGAACCAAGGAAGAGAAGGAGCATGCCGGGCAGGAATAAATTCCCACGGAGTAAGATATAATTCTTGTGCATACGTCCGGGGAGCAATAAGAATGCTTGAAAAATAAGACTGGACAAGGAAGACGAAGTATGATAAACTGATATAAAATAAAAAAACAAAAAATGCTGAAACAAAAAAGAAGAACAAAGAGGATAAATCCTGAGAAGTGGTATTCGTTAATTGAAATTGTGGAGGGTCGACTATTGGCTAACCTCCGTGGCTGGAAGAGCGTGCGGAGAGTAGTAAATGCCGATAAAAAACACAAGAACCTTCTCGGTACCGTGATCACCGGCACCGGAAGGGGAACGAAATACCGCGTGAAGGGAGAGAACCTGAAAAGGTTCAAAGAGGAGTGGGAAAGCGGCAAGTACCGGCTCCTCGAAGAAGAATTATAAAACAATAAACAAAACAAAAGAGCATGAAAGACTTAAACAAAACACTTCAAAAATACACCAAAGCCAAAGAGGCCTTGGATAAACACCTCCAAGAGAACAAGGAGGTATTCGACAAGCACCAAGAGATTGTAGGAAGCGTAATGGACGCGGAACAGGAGCTCCGGGAAGTAACATACATAGAACAAAGAAATGCAGAGAATGACAGGATCCGCGTAACATACAGCCCGGCCTACAAGAAATACTATGACGGCGATTACATAATTAAAAAGGTCGACAAAAAAACCCGGGAGAACCTCTTCGGGGAAGGTGCCTTGAGATACGACGTAGACAAGAGCAAGCTCGAGAAAATGGTAGAGCAAGGAAAGGTGCTTCCCAAAATCCTACAAGAGGCCTACCGGGAAGAGGAGTTAAAACCTCGAATAAGAATAAGTGAAAAAGTTAATAAAGAATAATTATGGCCAAAACAAAAGCCGAGCAAAAAAAGTGCATAGAGTGCGGAAAGAAAAAAGACATTAAAGAGTTTAAGGACAAGAAACTAAAAAGCGGATACGGAAAGAAGTGCCAAAAGTGTAAAGGAGTAAAGAAAAGAAAGCCAAGAAGAAAGAAAGATGGGCTGGTAAAAATGACAAGCCCTGTTCGCCCGGAAATGGAGTTCTACGTAGCAAGCGATCAAGCAGACGAACAAGCAATTGAAGCCGAAATAATGGGGCAAGTCCTTCCACACTTCATTTACAAGTTCAAAGACGGTAAAGGAAACGAAGTGAAAGGATTATCGCTTCAAGGGGTAAGAGAAACCACCCGGAGAATAAACAGAATGAAGAGCAGCGGGCAAAGGATAAGGATAAGCCCGGAACCTCCAATTATCAGCAGAGACGTGGAATACAATGGCAAGAAAGGCATTGAAATTCTCGTTTACGCGGAGGACATTGAAAGCGGAGGAGGAAGCTGGGGAAACGCCTTCGAGCCATACGTAAAGGTAGGGAAAGGAGGAAGGACATACCCGAGCCAGTTCCCGGAGAGAGTGGCATTAAGCAAGGCACAGAGGAACGCCCTGCGCGCGCTCATACCGGAAACAACTGCCGTAGCAATGATAGACCAACTCTCGAAGGACCAAAACAAGGTAAAGGAGATAGAGGCCCCGGCGCAACAAACCGACGTAATAGAACCCCAAAAGACAAGTGAACAGCAACTCTACGCAAGTAGCTTGAAAAGAATACAGCAGATCAAAGACGACAAGGAATCGCTGGAAAAGGCGAAAGCAAAGGTCGACGAGCTCCCAATAAACAAAGAGAATAAAGAAAGATTGAAAAATGAAATTCAAAGCCACCTCAAATAAGCTGCCACTTCCTTACATAAGCTATTCGCAATGGTGGTTATTCAAAAGAGATCCAGAAGAGTACTTCCAGCAATACTATATTGCCCGGGTGGACGAACAGACAGACCCCATGCTTCTTGGAAAGATATTCCAAGAGGCGTGGTGCGACCCGGAGGGTTATGATTATGCAAAGGAACTATGGGACGCCGGCTTCACACCAGACAAAGCAAGAATAATGAAAACCGCCTTGGATCACCCGTACTTGATAAAAGCGGAAGAGATGAAAGAAACGGAAAAGGAGATAAAGGCAACCCCCCGGAAGAAAAGAGCGAAGGAACTCGGGCTAACTTATACAATAATGGGAGTACTCGACGGCTGGGACGGAAGAGTAATTGAAAACAAGTTTGGAGCCCCATGGAGCCAGCAAAGAGCAGACGAGGCAGAGCAAGCGACATGGTATGCGCTTCTAACTTACATAGAAGAAGGAACTATACCGGAAATAATTCTGCAAAGCATAAACAGCCGGCACGGGATACCCTCGTGTTTCAGAACGAAGAGAAACAAAAATGACCTCAAGCAAATGGTCGAAGAAATAAATAACATGGTGAAGCTCCTTCGAGCAGGGGACTTTACCCAAAGAGCATGAGCGAATACAGAGAACAAAAGATATGGCCACTGGCCAAAATCGTAAGAAGAATAATTAAAGAGAACCCGCTTGCTTCAAAGGAGGACGATTACTTCCGGGCCCTTTTGATAAAAGAGATACCGGAACTGGAGAATAAAGAAAGGTGCATAAACTGCGAGGCGAGCATGAGGGAACACGTTTTCAAAATGGACGTGTTAAACGCCCTTCTCCTGAAACTGATGGGAGACGAAGTAAAGAGAAGAACCAACGCCGGGGAGAATTTCACAGAAGCAAACAAGATAAGGGTAAGCAATATGGAAAACTGGCCCCACTCGGCAAGGTGCAGAACGAACAAGATAAAACTTCTTGGATTGATAGCCAAGGCAGATAAAAAGGCACATTGGTCGGTAACGAGAAGAGGATTCGCCGCGCTCCGGGGAGAAGAGATCCCGGCAGAGGTCGTAGCGTGGCGCAATAGGATAGAAGAAAGGAGTGGAAAGACAACAACCCTCGAGGAGGTATTCAAGAAACATAGGGCCTATTGCTCGAAAAGGAAAAAAGAAAGCCCTCACAGGCGAAACATGGAGGGATATGACAGGAACGAATGGATCCACTTCGGGGAAATTAAACAAGGAACGCTAATATAAACAAAACAATGAGCCAAAAATATAAAGAGAAGTTAGAAAAAAACCTCGCGCAACTGGAAACCTTCGACAAGTTCCTCGAAAGAGATAAGACGGCGGATCTTGTAATAAACATTGCAAGGCACATACTGAAAAATCCCGGGGACTTCCAAAGCACAGGCTGGCTTCTGAAGAACGGAGCAAAGCTCGCTTCTTACTACGCATACCTTGAAGGGAAATCAAACCAGACGAGACAGGAGGCAGAAGTGGCCGAATTGACGCTAAATTCAGTGCAAGACGGACTTTTGATAGCATATCGACAAGATGGTGCGAATACGACAGAAGCTCGCTCACAGGCAAAGATAGACACCGAGGACAGCGCCATCGACGTAGTAAAGAAAAAACAGCAGGCCGGATACTATAACACTGCCGCCCGGGCCGCGGAAAAGGTCGTATCATTCATTCAGAGCACCCTTCGCAATAAGGAGAGCGAAAGAACAAGCTCCCCGAGCATTGAGAAGGGACAATAAAATGAGAAAAAAATTATCATACATTTTTACAGTACCCGCCTCAATTCTATTTTGGATAGCAGAACGAGTAGCGGGAGGAAAACTGGCATGGCGCTGGGAAGAAGTAATTGAAAAGACAGAGTTTACTTGCAAGAGATGCGGACACAAAGGTAAACCGAAATTCTAATGAGAAAGATCCCGGAAAAACTAAAAAAAGAGATTGAAGAAAGCGGGCAGAACGACGGCTGTGTATTAGACACCGGAGAACACGGCCCATGCGAAGGAGGAATAGAATGGCACCATTGCTTCTTATATGCCGGAAAGCAGATAAACGAGAAATGGGCCATACTCGGCGCTTGCCAAAGACACCACAAACTCGCCCACGGAAACAAAGAAGTGAAGAACGCCTTCCGCCGGGAAAGTTTGAAAAGAGCAGCCCCGGAGGATCTTGAGAAGTATCCTCGGGAAAGTTGGGAACAATTAAAAAAATACTTAAAGGGCGAAGAAGAGCCAGAGGAGGAAATACCCTTTTAGGATTGGACAAACAAAACGAAAGGGTATATAATGAGAATAGAAATGAAAACAAAAAGATGGATAAAAAAACACAAAAAGCAATAAGGAACAGAGTGATAGTAATGGCTTGGGAAGAAATGAAGAACGATATAACCATGCAAGATTTAGCAAGGGCATTAAAGATATCTCTGACAACCTTTTATAGGGTAGTTAAACGAAATACAAAATGCGAAAAAGAAGAATAATAGATCAAAGGAACAAGGAAAAATTCCCAATTGATGACGAATACATCAATGGATACGCAAAACATTGCACAGTCTATGGAACTGCCGTTTATAATTCACTATGCCGACACGCTGATAAGGATCAGTTTAGCTTCCCAAGTATGAAGCTAATGGGAGAACAACATGGGTGTAATACGAAATCAATAATGAAGGGAATAAACCGTTTGGAAGAATACAATATAATTCAAGTACATAGACAAAGAGACAAAGGAGGAAGATGGAAAAATAATGGGTACATTTTAGTAGACAAATCAGAGTGGAAAGAGCTACCAAGTCCACGAGAGGGACACGGTACCATGTCCACGAGAGGGACTTCACCAAGTCCGTCTGATGGACTTGACCATGTCCACGAGAAGGACAATAAGGATACACATAATAAGGAGGCACATAATAAGGAGTTAACGGAAGCTGAAGCTTCCCGGGAATTAAACAAAGAAGTTCAAGAAGTATTTGATTATTTCTACAAAAATATAAATCCTCACATACCACTAAAACACCCGGCGCAATGGAACTCAGGAAGAAAATTGATAGAAAAATACGGAAAAGAAAAAGTAATAAACGCGGCGAAGGCAGCAAAGGTAGCAAACGCCGACAAGTACGGCCCAACGATAACAACAGTAAACCAACTGGAAAGGAATTTTGCTAAACTCGTTTGGTATTACAAGAAAAAAGAAGGATCAATTAAAGGCATAAAAATATGACAAAAGAAATAGAGAAAAAACAAAAAATAATAGTCCTCCGGGACGGAACACAAATTTGGTTAGAATGGGAAAGAGCGGAAAGATTTGAGGAAAACCTTCAAAAAATAACCGAGAGCAAATTTGTAAAAATAGACGGAGAAACTATAAACACGGCTGATATAACGGGAGTTTTGAAACCGAAAACAATTGAGGAAACAGTAAGAAGAAGGAACGGGCAATGGAAAGACAATAACGGGAAATGGAGAAACAAAGGAGATTACGTTTGCCCTCAATGCGGAAACGCCATACCAAGAGGAAAACAATGCGGATATTGTTAAATAAAAAAACTAAGAAATAACTATGAAAAGAATAAAAATACACCCGGAAATTTTCGAAGGACTAAAAATAGTCTTCCAAGACCACTACGAAGAAGTAATGCTAATGGCAAAAAAAATAGAATTAGGAGGATTGGAAGACATAGAGATAGAAAGAAGAGAGTCGGGAAAGGCAATAAAAATAAAGGCAGACGAAAGCGTGGACACGGTAGAGATAGATGACACAGAGGAAGAAAAACACGAAGCGCAGACAATGGGCTCGGTAGTCTTTGACGAGGAGGGAAGGGCATTTGGAATTATAACAGCAGGCAAGTCCACGGAGAATAAAGAAGACATCTTCAAACAAGGGTTAAAAAGTTTTATAGGGGACATAGCACCTTACCTTACCGAGCAGCAATTAGCAGGAAAGGCGGAAGAACTTCAGAAAATAATAAACAGTAGACCATAAGTAAAGGTCGAATAAAAACCAAACAAAATAACATGGAAATAATGATCATAGGAATAATAATCTTCGCTGTAATATGCTATTTTATGGCGAAAAGCCGAGGAAGAAGCCCTGCTCTCGGAGCAATCCTTGGCGCCCTCTTTGGGATATTTGCGGTGATAGGATACGCGATCGCCGGGAAGACACAAATAAAGAAAGCTGAAGAAATGGAAGATTTCATGAGGGCAAGGGAAGAGGTTAGAAAAAAGTAAAAGTAAATTCTAAAAAAAATGACTAAAAAACAAACAAAGGACACCGAGAAAAAAGACAGCTACAAGGAGGAATTTACCTTCGGGGAATTGCTTCAAAATATGAAGAACGCAAGGAAACAAAACCTCGTGGAATCTATGGTTGATATAGGATTTCTTGAAGTGCTCGCGACAGAAGACCCGGAAAGAGAAGTCCCGGACGACAAAGGAAGATTGATCCCAATTCAGCACCGGATAGATGAGATAACAATAGGAATGGGAAACATCAAGAGAAGGTTGGCGGCGATTGATGAGTTGATAGCAATTGACAAAAGCAACAAGCTCGGGCAGAGATACGACGACAAAGTAGTAAAAGAGGCAGAGAAGAGAAGAGAAGAAAGAAAAGAAGAAAAATAGTAAAAACAAAATTATGATAAACAAAGTAACCATAGTCGGGAACCTTACCGGGGATCCGGAACTAAAGAAGCTACCGAACGGAACGAGCGTAGCTAACATAGTTGTAGCGACAAATAGAACTTACAAGGACAAGGACGGAAACAAGCAAGACGAAGCAGAGTTCCACCGGGCCGTAGTTTTCGGAAAAATGGCTGACAACTGCGCGGAGTATTTAATAAAAGGCCAGCAATTGGCCGTGATAGGGAGATTAAGAACCCGGAGCTGGGAAGACAAGCAAGGGAACAAGAAATACATGACAGAGATTATTGCAGACTCGGTAACTTTCGGGAGAAAACCTAAAGTCGAAGGAAAAGAGGAACAAAAGGAATTATGAAAGTGATACAATTTGTTATAGAAGGTAACCAAGAAAACTCGAAAGGAAACCCGATTCCCTACAAGAGAACAACGCGAGGGTCACATTGGAACGAAAAGACAAAGAGGTATAACGCTTGGAAGGAGTTCGTGGTAGGAGAATTTCTTAAAAGCATAGAGAATAATTACCCGGAGTACTTACAGAAATTTCAGAGAAACTGGATAAACCGAGGAAAGCCCATAGAGCTTCAAAAAGACGCCAAGGTAAAGGTCGATATGGTAATAGAGTGGAAGAACAAGAACCACGGAGACCCAGACAACGTTTGGAAAGGAATAGTGGATGCGCTTTTTGATGAAGACAAAAACATAGACGGATCATTCAGCTCGGGAGTAACCGGGGAAGGAGCAGTAGAAGTGACAATTATTTACGATAACGAACCCTTCAGAAATGAGTGAAGAAAAGTGTCCATTATGCGGGGGAAGAGTGGTAAAAATTTGCAAGAGCTGCAAAAGCAAGATGAAAGAGAAGCAGAAGCCAACAGTACTTTTGAAATGGCAGCACCTTCATAAAATGGAGTGCCCGGCATGCAAAAAAACCTTGACAGAAGGACAGCTCAAAGACGAAAAGATAATAAGATATTGCCCGGATGAGGAATGCGACTTCAGGATAAAGGAGGAAACCATTAAAGAGATATTAAAAAACCCGACGCACCCGGCTAACGTTTTCAAAGGAAGATGAAAAAACAGAAAGCATTTTGGGGAAAATGGTCAGACAAAGTAGAAGAAATGACTCTTGATGAAAAAATACAGAGATCATTAAAAGATATTAAAAAAGAGATATGTCAAAAGAGAAATTAAAGTGGACAACAGAAAAAAGAAAAGTAAAAGAGCTCGTGCCATACGAGAAGAACCCGAGAAGAATAACCGAAAAACAAAGAGAGCAACTAGAAAAATCTTTGAGCGATTTTGATTTAGTAGAAATACCAGCAATAAACACGGATAACATAATAATTGCCGGACACCAACGAATGAAAATAATGATACTTCAAGGCAGAGGAGAGGAGGAAATAGATGTAAGAGTACCGAACAGGAAATTGACAAAAAGAGAGTTGGAAGAATACAATATAAGAAGTAATAAGAACACCGGAGAATGGGACTGGGAAAAGCTAGCAGAAATGGATAGGGAAATGCTTTTAGAGATAGGATTTGACGACAAGGAAGTACAGAAGATCATGGACGCGAACGAAAGAACAGAGAAAGCAAGAGCAACCCTTGCGGAAAGATTTATAATGCCACCTTTTAGCATATTAGATTCCCGGAAAGGAGAATGGCAGAAAAGAGAAAGAGCGTGGTATGAAATAATAAACGTCACAGGGGAGAAGGCCGACTCGGGAGGATTAGGAAAAAGTAAAGAAGGAGTATTATACAAAGAAGGCGGAGGAGGAGACCCCCATTATTATAAAGCAAAGGAAAGAATTAAAGAGTTTTTAGGAAGAGACATTAGTAACGAAGAATTTGAAAAGAAGTATTACGAAGTCCAGCCCCTCAACGACGGAAGCTCGGTATTTGACCCGGTTTTGACAGAACTAATGTACACATGGTTCGCACCGAAAGGAGGAAAAGCACTAGACCCCTTTGCAGGAGAGCAAACAAAAGGAGTCGTCGCCGGAGAAATTGGAATGGAATACACCGGAGTAGAATTAAGAGAAGAACAAGTAGAAATAAACAACAAAGCATGCAGTAACTACAAAGGAGTAAAATATCACACCGGAGACAGCAACGACATAGACAAAATAGTAAAAGAAAAAGATTTTGATATTATTTTCACTTCACCGCCATATTATGATTTAGAGATTTACAGCAAAGAAGATTTAAGCGCTCTCGGAACATACGAGGAGTTCATGGAGCAGTACAAAAACATTTTCAAGAAAGCAATAAGCAAATTGAAGGACGATAGATTTGTCGTAGTAAAGGTAGGGGAGATCAGAGACAAGAAGACCGGAGAATACAGAAACTTTGTAGGAGACAACATAGCATTATTTAAGGAATTAGGATTACACTATTACAACGAAATTATATTCGTAAATTGCATAAGCACATTACCATTTAGAGTAACAAGGCCGTTCAACACTTCAAGGAAAATAGGAAAAACGCACCAAAACTTACTAACCTTTTACAAAGGAGAAGCGCAAAATCTTTTTAAGGAAGAAAAAGCAGTGTGGAGCATACACCAAAATCTCTTAGCATTTTTCAAAGGAAACCCGGACAAGATAAAAGACCAGTTTGGAAACATAGTCGTAGAGCAAGATATAATTTTCAAAGAAGATGAGCAATAAAGAAATAAACTTATTAGAAAAAAGAATAAGAGCAGAAGTGATTAAGAAGTACATGGAGAGAACAGGAAAGAAGAAGGCGGTATGCTTTACATGTGGAAACGCAGCGAAAGCCCTAAGGGAAACCGGAGTAGAAACGCTGGCAATAGGAGAGAAGGAGGAATTAAAACCGGGCCACTGGTTCACGCAGATAGAAATAAAAAACACATTCCCAGAACACTTCAACGCAACGAGTGGAGACATACCTATATTTTTAATGGAAGAAATTGCAAGAAGAATGAGAATAGCTATAGGAGAAGAACCCCCCAGGGAGATCAGAATAGGGAGTGGAGAGACGGCCGTAGTAATGGCTCTCGCATACCCCGGAAAGATAAACGAATTTGTATTAGTAAGAGACGGAGGAGAGGAGACAGAATACAATAAAAAAGCAACCCTGAATAGATTAGTAGAAGTGATTTACCGGAGGAGGATTGAGAACGCTTTCACATTTAAGAAAAGATGAATAAAAAGACTGAAAATAAAAAAGAAAACAGCAAAAAGAAAGAAAAAGGCATTGTGCAAGAATGTGAAAATAACGGAATTCAAAAAAAAGACATTTATTACGAATTTATAGTATGGAGTGGACTCCCTCCAACAGAAAGATTAAAGCTAGGAATAGAGACACAAGAAGATTTCTGCAACGTTCATAAAATCCACAGAAACACCTTGACAAAATGGAAAAAGTTAAGTGACTTCAAAGAAAGGGTAGAAAAGATAAGAAGAGACTGGGCCTTCGAAAAAACAAGTGATATTATTTACGGAATTTACCGCTCTTCAATTAAAGGAAACCCGGCAAGTCAGAAATTGTGGTTACAATACTTTGCTAATTTTGAGGAGACGACAAAAGTAAAGCAGAGAATAAAAGTCGAAGTAACAGAAGAAGATATAAGGAATTTAATAAATGTCCTACCAAGAGAAAGACAACAACATTATTACGGAGAACTTGCAAATCTCGCAGACGAAGCAGAGTACTATGGAAATAGTCAGCAAGCTGAGAACGTCATTGGAGACGGCAAAAGAGGAGGGACTAATGAAATCTTTAAGGGAGAGATACAAGGAGAAGCCGATAACCTTCCACAAGAGATATCAGGTAGAGGGATCACCGATGAAATGGCCACGGGTGATAAGAAACACTTACGCACAATTATGGCTCAACAAGACCACACGGGCGATTATCAAAGCGCCGAGAGGAGGTGGGAAGAGCAAGCTCCTTGGAACGATCGGATTTGACAAGTGGTATTTCAAGGACCGGAACGTCTTGGACATGGGAGGATCAATGGTGCAGGCGGAAATCGTTTACGGATACTTCAAGGATTATACTGAAGTAGATCCGGAGATAGAGGAACACGTGGAAGGAGACGTACTCCGGCACAAGACGGTATCGGTAAACAGAAAGTATTTCTCCTGCGTGACAGCAAGCCAGAAGCAAGTAAGAGGAAAGCACCCGGACGTCCTATTGAGTGACGAGACATGCGAGACAGAAGACCAAGTGGTGCAGGCGGCGATTCCAACCGTAAGCACAAGTGAGAACCCGCTCGTAGTGATGGCCAGCACCTTTCACCAGATATTTGGTATCTTTCAAGACACGTGGGATAACGCGGAGCAATACGGATACACAAGATTCGAGTGGGACATATTCGATGTAACGAAGGAATTCAGCCCGGACATTTGGAAAAAACATAAGCACATAGACGACATAGACGAGTTGATTGAAAGAGCAGACGGAAGGACAGGAGACCCGGAAGGTTGGATCCCAATAGAAAACGTAATTCAGGCATGGAAAGAGAAGCCGACGCTGGACTGGTTCGACATCGAGTACATGGGAAGTAGACCAAGCGCGACAGGGCTCGTCCTGAAACCGGAGCAAGTGGACATTACCTTTATTGACGAAGAAGAGGAAAAAGAGTATCCTGTAGTAAAGGGAGCGGAACGAGTGATAGGAATCGACTGGGGATTCAGCAGCATGACCAGCGTAGTCGATATGATGAGGTACCGGGACGACACGAAAGTGCTGGTAGACAACAAAAACTACACGCAGGTGGACAGCGCAGATATTATCAAAGACGTAGTGGAAATGGTAAGGGAAGGAGGACACCGATTCATACTGGCAGACATCGAAGGAAAGTTTGAGAACTCGGCACTCCAGAATGAGCTGAATAAGCAGGGGATCAAGTGCGAAGTAATAGAAGTGAACTTTGGAAAAGAGAAAACGGAGATGGTGGGAAACCTCCGGGCCCACTTCGAAAAGGAAAGGATAAAAATACCACACCGCTTCAAGGTTGCTTATTGGCAATTGAAGAGATATAGATACCAACCGGGAACAGACAAGCCCATGAAGGGAGATGATCACATCCCGGACGCAATTATGTGCGCCCTTCAAAAAGAAGGTTGGCAAATAGGGAAAAGAGAAAGTACATTGGCGCCAACAGGAGGAGGGACAACTATAACAGGGGGTTTGCAGAAAAAAGGAATATAAATTATAATAAAACAATGAAAGTATTAGGTTTCGAAATAAAACGCGCCCAACAAGCGGCGGAACCTCAAAAGAAGCCGGAGACAGAGCTTGGTGATTCTGGAACAGAAAAGTACGTTGGGATAATAAGGGAAGAATACGTCAAAGAACTCACAAATGAACAAGGGGTAAAGAAATACGATGAGATGAGAAAGAGTGACGGCACCGTGCGTGCCGCTATTGTCGTTACGCAACTCCCGATAAGGAGAGCGGAATGGTTCGTAACCCCGGCAAGCGAAGATGACAAGGATCAAGAGATAGCCGAATTCGTAAAGAAGAACCTCTTCGAGTGGCAAAGAATGGGCTGGGACGATTTACTTCGCCAAGCCCTTTTGAATTTGACATTCGGAGTAATGCCATTTGAGAAGGTATTCGACGTAAAGGACTGGGAGGGAAGAAGCTACATAATATCACAATTGGCGCCCCGGCTTCCCAAAACAATAATGTCGTGGGAATTGGACGACGGCACGGAAGGGATTCAGCAACAAAGACGGGACGGAGAAACAGCTCAAATCCCCATGGAAAAGATGGTTGTGTTTATAAACGAAAGGGAAGGAGACAATTACTGGGGAACGTCAATCTTAAGAAGCGCATACCGGCACTGGTATCACAAAAGCAATTTTTATAACATAGACGCCATAGCATTCGAAAGACAGGGAGTGGGAGTGCCATACGCAAAGATGCCAAGCGGAGCAACGGATAAGGACGAAAAAGATGCAAAGAATTTGCTGGAAAACTTGAGAGCAAATGAAAAAGCATACATACTCGAACCGCATAATTACGAAGTCGGGTTCAAGGACATGGGGGGAAAGCAATTGAGAGATCCCAGCCCAAGTATAAAACACCACGACCGGCAGATAACGAAAGCGGTGCTTGCTCAATTCTTAGAACTCGGAGGAGGAGAGTCCGGGAGCTACGCTCTATCAAAAGACCAGAGCGACTTATTCCTGCAAAGCATGGAGGCGGTTGCAAATGAAATAGCAGACACCTTTAATAAGGAATACATAAGAGAATTAGTGGATCTCAATTTTGATAACGTGGAAAACTATCCTACGTTGGATTATTCAGGAATATCTTCAACAGACGTGAAAGGATTGGCAGAAGCATATCAAACCCTTACGAATGCCGGAGGAATTAGAAGAACACCAGACGATGAGCAATACTTCCGAGGCATGCTTGGACTGCCAGAGGTAACCGAGGAGGAGAAAGAACGCCGGGAGGAAGAGAAACCGGACATGACTCCCAAAGAACCAGAAGAAGAACCTGAAAAAGAAACTGAAGATGAATTAGGTCTTTCGGAACTAAAAAAAAACAAGAAAATCAACCGGCACGACATAGGGGTAAGGATTAAAGAGAAGGTGGACGGAATGAGAATGAGCGAGTCTATTGACTTTCTTAGGAAGCACATTGAAAACATAGAGAAGGCCGCAGAGCAAGACGAATTCTACAAGCAAGTGAAAGGAGCCCTCACAGCCCGGCTCAAAGAAAGGGAGAGGGAGATATTTCAGGAAACAAATGACTTCAAGAGCTGGAGGCCACTAACATTCGCAGAAAAAAAAGTAAGCTTCCAAAGCATAAGAGATAAATTGGACGAAGCGGAAGAGGGGTTCAAGGAAGAAGCGGAGAAGCTACTCGAAGAAGAAAAAGAGAGATACGTAAGCAAGGTGGGAAAAGCAATAATGGATGCGGACAAAGATAAAATCAAGAAAACGGAGTTTATGTGCAAGACGGATTACCTGAAGCTGATTAAAAAATACCTGAAAGAAATTTATGTCTTCGGAAAGAACAACGCCGCCCGGGAAATGGGAGAGGATACACCACCTAATAAAAGAGACACACTCCGGAACATAGACATAGCAGCTGACACAATAGTGGAGGATCACCTTCATACATTCCAAACCAAAGCGAAACAGGCCATAGTAGAATCAATAAGAAAGCCGGACGAGAAAGAAGAGTATTCAGAAGAAGAGAAGAAGAAGATATTTAAGGAAAACAAATCCCGGGCCATCGCAGCAATGGGAGCAGCATTGACGAAAGGCATTTCAGATAAAGTAGGAAACACCGCTGCGATAATAATGGGAGGATACCTAAACCGAGGAAGAGAGGACACCTTCGAGAAGTATGAAGATAAGATTCACGCCTTGCAAAGAAGCGAGATCCTTGATAAGAAAACCTGCGATTACTGCTTATCAGTGGACGGAAGAGTGGTAGAGAAAGACGACCCTTTCGCCAGTCACACGGTCTTCCATTCAAACTGCAGAGGAATTTGGGTAGAGATATTAAAGACAGAAGAGGAGTTGCCACGAATAGATGGAGTGCCAAAGACGCTCCGGGACAGAATTGACGACGCGCCAAATACCCTGATCCAGCCAAGAAAGCCAACTACCCGGAAAGGAACACCAGCCGGAGATTTCGTAAGAAAGAAGAAGAAAGAATAGGGAGAGAAAAAAAGATTTGTAGAAGGGGATAGCTCTTTCAAAAAGGAGGTGTTACAATTGAAGAACGAAAAGAGTAACCACCACGTTACGCCGACAAGCCGGAGTAGGTTCGGAAGAGAAGTAACCTTGCCCAAGAAGTTTCACAGTGCGTGGCACGTAATTTTCGGAAATCTCTACGGAAGAGAAGCAGAACTATTCATCGAGGAAGTAAATGAAATGATGGACTTCGAGGAAGAGATCACGAACGATGATTTAAGAAAGGCAAGGGAGAGAACCCGGGGATTGGAGTTATACGAATTCCAAAAAAGACACGCGAACGGGAGGCGAAGAAAATGACTAAGAAAGGAGAGGCGATTTACAAAGAAGAATACAACGTCTTTTTAGTAGAAACAGAAAAAGGTATTTACAGGGTGGAGACTTATTTTCAAATCAAGAGAGAAGCAACACCGAGCCCGAAAGAAACGAGATACAAAACGAAAGTAAAAGAGGTAAAATGCGAAAAAATCATGAAAAGAAAGAAGTAACACTCACCAAAAGGAAAGGGGAGACACCGAAGTCGCGGGAGGCAAAATCCCAAAACAAAAGCGGTCCCTCTCCCCTTCTTTATTCTTGACTATAAAAAAGAAAAGTATTAAAATAAAAACACCATGAAAACAAAGCAACAAGTCGAAAGAGTTCCAATCATTTTTCCTATAAAGCTGTCGGAGGAAGGAGCCGTCCCGGGAGATATTCACGTGCTTCCAATAGGAGCATGGGATCACCCGGTATACGGAAAGATAGTAATAAATCAAAACGATATTCAAGAGTTTATCCAAAACTTTGAAGCAGGATTAAGGAAAGGAATATCAGTTACAGCCGGACACGAAGCAATTGACGAGAAGCCGGCAGTCGGATGGGTGAAGGAACTTTATGCAAGAGGTGACGGGCTTGGCGCAAAAGTAGAATGGAACGAAGAGGGCAAGGAGCTCCTCAAAAATAAAAAGTTCAAATACTTTTCGCCGGAATTCTACCGTGAGTATGAGGACCCGGAAACCCGGGAAATCTATAAAAACGTCTTCACGGGAGGAGCCCTGACGAATAAACCTTATTTCAAAGGACTGGAAGCCATAGTGCTTTCAGAACATACAATTAAAAAGTTAAATGAGAACACCATGAATATAGAAGAACTATTACAAAAGAAGAAAGAAGACTTGACCGCCGAGGAGGTTGAATTCCTTAAAGGTCAAAATCAAGACGAACTTACCGACGAACAGAAGGAAAAGACGAATGAACTTCTTAAAGATGATGATGAAGGAGAGGGAGAAGGCGAAGAAGGTGCGGGAGAGGGAGAAGGCGGAGACGAAGGAAGTAGCGCCAGTGGAGAGAAAGAAGGAGCAGGAGGAACCGGAGAAACACAAGGCACGGAAAAGAAAATCCAAGTGGACGCTTCCTACCTCAAGACACTTGAGAGTAAGGCCAATGAAGGCCAGCAAGCATTCATTCAAATGAAAGAAATGCAAGTCAAAAACGACGTCAACGAAATGACGTTTAACGAGAAGAACAAAGACGGGAAATTCCTTCCTAAAACAGCGCCAAAGCTGAAGAGCTTTTTAGAGAAGCTCACCCCGGAGCAGTACTCCAGTTTCAAAGCGTTAGTAGAGGAACTTCCAAAGGTCAACATCTTTGAAGAATTAGGTGATAGCCAAGCAGCCGAGAACGATCCCAGCAAGCAAGTAGATAAACTTGTAGAGAAGAAGATGAAAGATGATAGCGCAATGAAGTATTCAGACGCGTTGAGAGAGGTCTTGGCAGAAAACCCAAAACTGGTAACGGAAAGGGAAAGCCATCTTCAAGGAGAGTAAAAATTAGTAACTAAAAACAGAAACCATGAGTCAAGCAATCAGAGACTTCGAAAAAACATTCATAGCCGCCGAGGACCTTTCAGAAAAGCAATTCCACTTCGTCAAAATGGACTCGGACGGAGAGGTTGAATTGGCAACAGATGAAAACGACGCAATCGTCGGCGTGCTCCAAAACAAGCCGGATAACGGAGAAGCGGCCCTCGTAAGATTTGCAGGAACCACGAAAGTAAAGTGTGGAGACACAATCGGAGTAGGAGCATACGTTACAAGTGGTGCGGGTGATGACGGAGAAGCAGAACCAACCACGACCGCAGGACAAGTAGTCAGAGGAATTCACATTGGACAGGAAAGCGCCTCGGACGGAGATGTAACAGAAATCCTGTTGACATACTTCCATCACAAGGAATAGAAATTAAAAAAATAACCAGAAAAATACCATGTTAACACGAACCGACGTAATGATAGATCCAGTGCTTTCCAATGTTTCAAAGAAGTACACGAATCAGGAATTTATCGCAGACAGGATAATGCCCGTGGTTCCCACAGCGAAACAAACCGGAAAGTATTACATCTACGACAAATCAAACCTTCGCAGGGACGTAACCTTGCGCGCTCCCGGAAGCGGAGCAAACGAGACCAGCTTTGGTCTCTCGACGGAGGACTTCATCACGAAAGACCACGCATTGAAGGACTTCATTCCTGACGAAGTTCAGGAACAAGCGGACGCGCCACTCAATCCTCTTATTGACGCAACCGAAAACCTTACCGAAAAGCTGTTGATTGATAGAGAAAAAGAACTTGCAGAGACAATGGAAGACACAAGTACATTGACAGAGAACACCACCTTATCAGGAACAGACCAATGGAGTGATTATTCTAACTCTGATCCAATAGGAGATATAAGAGATGGAATTGAAAACGTACACAGCAAAACCTTTAAGAGACCAAACACAGTAGTGTTAGGCCAAGAGACATACAATAAGCTCATTGACCATCCACAAATTGTGGAGAGGATTAAGTACAGCCAGCTCGGAATAGTTACCACCGAATTACTTGCAAGAGTCTTCGGAGTAAACGAAGTTCTTATCGGAAGCGCCGGAGAGAACACAGCAAAAGAAGGACAAAGCGATTCCCTCGGATACATCTGGGGTAAACACGCTTGGGTCTTCTACAAAGCTCCCGGAATGGGATTGAAACAACTAACCTTCGGATGGACATTTGCCTACAAGACAAGGATAGTGGAGAGATGGAGAGATGAAGACAGAAAAGGAACCTACGTAAGGACTGGAAACGACAACTACACTCAAAAGGTCGTTTGCGCGGAAGCAGCATACTTGATCAAAGACGCCGTAGCATAACCACTAAGCGAAAGGGGAGGCAACCCCTCCCCGGAACGCTTACTCTAAAACCATGAGTAAAGATTTCAAGAAACATCAAATAGCTGTCCGGCACGACTACAAAACCGTCAGAGGGGAAGTATCCGTAGAACCGGGACTAACGGTTATGAAAGTGGCAATGGCGATTTACGATTTCAGTAAGCACGGCGGAGACCAAGGAGACATTGGCTTGGGAGTTTACCTTCCAAAGAATGCCATAGTCAGGAACGCGTACGCACACGCCATTGAAGAATTCACGTCAGACGGAGCAGCAACACTTGCCTTTAAGGCAGCAACCGCCGGAGATCTTGTAGGAACAACCGCGAAAGGAGATTTAGAAACTGGAGATCTTGTAGACGGAGCAGCCGACGGAGACGCGACAAACATGATTCTGCTTGACGCAGAAAAAGAAATCACAGCCACAATTGCAACAGCAGACGCCACCGCCGGAAAGGTTGCCGTGTTCGTAGAATACTTTATAAGCCAGTAAAACTATGAAATATAAAGTAATCAAAAACCTAAAACACGACGGAACAGTCTACACTCCCGGAGATACCGTGGAGTTAAACGATAACGTCGCGAATGGCCTCCTCAAAAGCGAAGTGGTAGAAGAGATAAAGGAGAAGACCCCTAAAAAGACGGCCCAGAAGGCAAAACAGACCAAGAAGAAGGCAAAGGACATCTCCGAGGAAGCCTACGAACTATAAGCAGGAGTTAGTCGACCCTTGCTAAACAAAAGAATGCAGGAACATGCTAACTAAAATAGTAACCTTGAGAGAATTGGCCGCAACCGAGGACGGAGAAGGCGACGCCGAATTCACTTACGAAGTAAAAGCATTTCTAAAATAACCATGAACTATACAGCAGAAATTAAAAAGGTGGACAAGGAGAGGCATCAGGCCTCTAACACAAACTTCCTCAAGGTAGAATTCGCAATCCTTAATGAAGAAGAGGAAGAAGTGAAGACCAAGAAGATTGGACTATCCCCGAACACTTCCAAGGAGGATATTCAGGAGGAGGTTCAAAAGCACGTTAACGCTCATGCGAACGAGGAGAAAAGAGCGGAGAAGCAAGAGAAGATTGACAAAGAGGACGAGAACGTTAAGGAGTTGAAAGTGCTTGAGGGAACAAAGGTCAATGCAAAACAAACTAAGAAAAAATAACCATGCTAAAACTAAGAAAAAGCGGTAAGCAAAACCTACGTGAAAACGTAAGATACGAACTCCGGGACAGGGAAGGGAACGCAAAACCCATTTTTCAGGACAACGGCTTATTCACATTTCTGATGAAGAAAGGAATTGTTGGACCGAACTTCAAAAAGATACCATTCCTCCTCGGAAGCTGGCAGACCGAAAGGATCGTCTCAAACCTGATTACCAATGACGGACTCGCCGGAGTAGCAAGTAGGATAAACGGAGCCGGAGCAGAAGACGCCTTCACCTACATTGCAATTGGTACCGGAACGACAGCAGCAGACGTAGGAGACAGCACTCTTGTAACAGAAACCGACAGAGAAGACGCAACGGCTTCAAGAACCACCACGACAGAAACAGACGACACCGCCCGGCTTGTTCATACGTTTACTTTCTCTGAATCAGCAGACATAACAGAGTCCGGAGTATTGAACGCCGCAACCGACGGAACCTTACTTGCAAGACAAGTATTCTCGGCGATCGGAGTGCAAGATGGCGACAGCTTACAGGTAACTTGGGACTTCCAAGTAGAAGACGGCGGAGAAGCGTAAAACTAACCGCTAACAGATTAGACAGAGGGCTTGCCGAGTTTTTGGTGCGCCCTCTTCTTTGTTAAAATGATAGGAAAAATAAAGGCGTTCGCCATTTATTACAGCAACCGAGTAGAGTACGGCTACACCTATGAGGACTGGAAAAACCTGCCGGATCACGATGTCCAGCTGGCTTTGTTTTTCTTTATGCACGGGAAAAGAACTCATATTTCAGGGTCAGATTATTATGGACTAACCGAAAAAGGAAAAAGAACATTTTCAAATGATACTCGGGAGATAGAAGGACATATGAAATACGGAAAATGGACTACGGACGAAAACATAAAAAGAATATCAGATGAGGCAACAGAAAACACAGGGAAGGATTTAGACCAAAAATGGCTATTGCCGGAAGACAGGAACAAAGTAAGAATTGAAAGAGAAGAAGCTATATGAGAACATACTATTTCAAAATTGACGATGCTCCAATACAAATAACAGGTTGGGAGGTAACAAAGGTAATGTCAACGGGAACAGAAGACCCCGATACTTTTGACGTAACAACAAGCCCAGGAGATACAATAAGTTTAGGAGCAATAACAGGAACGCTTACTCCGAACAATGATGAATGGGGAACGCAGGGATTTTCAGTAAGAATAGAGCTATCAACAGCAGGAGATGATAAGGAAATGAGAGTAAGAGCTCACAGGGTAAGCGATGACGGAACAATACAGGAAAGCAGCGATTGGAGCAATATGGAAGAATTTGGAGAAGAACCTCCGACTCTTAATTTTACAATACCCGAAAAGGCGTGGACTAACGGAGAATGTAGTGACAGATTGGCGATAGAAATAGAGTTAACAGACACAAGGGGACACGGACCATCCCATACAGCAAGATTTCAAGTAGGGGACGCTTCTTATTGCCAGTCAGAAATAGACCATCACGGAGGAACTTGCACAGCTCCCGAATATGTTCAAGTAACAGAAAGAGCCCAATTCAAAGAAGACCGAACTACCCTTGCAGAAGGAGAACAGATAAAAGAAAAGAATGTATTTCTTGACGCAAGAATAAATAGTTTAGTAGGAGGAGATTTTGTAAAACATAAGGTAGAAGTGAAGAAAAGCGGAGACGCTTGGACAGGAGAAGCAACAAAGATAGGAGACGATGTAATAAGAGACGCCCCAGACCCTCGGAATGTTTCTTCAATGCCGATGGTTTACGATTCAAAGCGAAAGAGGTTTGTTTATTTCGGAGGACAAGACCAAGACGGAAACCTAAGGAATGATACTTGGGAGATAAATTTCAAACCGAAGATAGACCCGAAACCTCAATTCAGAGAATTATACCCTGGAACAAGTAATGGAATACCAAACGGAAGATATGTCCACGGAGGGATTTACGACAGCGAAAACGACAGAATGATAGTGATAGGAGGGTGGAGCGGAAGTGCAGAAAATGATGTGTGGGCATTGCAATTTACCGAAGAAGACAGACAAGGAACGTGGGAGTACATACACGACTTGCCATTTTCGGACGGGCTATACAACCTCAAAGAAGTAATGGCTTATGACGCAACAGAAAATACCCTTTATTTAGTGGGAGGAAATGACGAAGGAACGGGGAGGGATTGGGTGTATAAAATGGATTTAACAAAAGGAGAAGAAAGCTGGACACAACTAAAAG
>Ga0207421_10002416_pt1 | contig 23126 bp, 24 predicted proteins | sample SodLakKL_010_SED_4_FD_187542 | JGI IMG/M metagenome (GOLD analysis project Ga0207421, IMG submission 187542) | Alkaline sediment microbial communities from Lake Tanatar, Kulunda Steppe, Russia - 8KL_010_SED (SPAdes) (version 2) | ecosystem: Environmental > Aquatic > Non-marine Saline and...
CCATCCGTCAGCGTCACGAATTCAGGGCGGATGCCGATCTGCACGCGGCCCTTGGGCGTCCGGTAATGTCCGCCAAGTGCAATGGCATGTCCCGCACAATGGGCGGTATCGCCTGCAACCTCGGCCTCGATCAGGTTCATGCCGGGTGAGCCGATGAAATACCCCACAAAGGTATGTTCAGGCGTGTCGAACAATTCCTCGGGCGTGCCAAGCTGGACGACGCGCCCGTCATGCATGACCACAACCTTGTCGGCAAAGGTCAATGCCTCTGTCTGGTCATGGGTGACATAGATCATCGTATGGCCGAATTCGTTGTGCAGCGCCTTCAGCTGCGTGCGCAATTCCCATTTCATATGCGGGTCGATCACGGTCAGTGGTTCGTCGAACAGGATCGCGTTCACATCTTCGCGGACCATGCCGCGGCCAAGGCTGATCTTTTGTTTGGCATCTGCGGTCAGCCCGCGGGCCTTGCGTTTCAGCAAATCCTCCATCCCGATCATCGCGGCGATCTTTTGCACGCGTGCGGCGATATAGGCGGGGTCCATGCCGCGATTGCGCAATGGAAAGGCCAGATTGTCGCCCACGGACATCGTGTCGTAAACGACGGGAAACTGGAACACCTGCGCGATATTACGCGCGACGGTGTCCTGACGGGTCACGTCGCGGTCACCGAACAGGATGCGCCCGCGCGACGGGACCACAAGGCCAGAAATAATGTTCAGCAGCGTAGACTTGCCACAGCCTGATGCACCCAGAAGGGCATAGGCTTCGCCGTCCTTCCAGACATGATCCAGCTGCTTGAGCGCGAAATCATCTTCGCTTTTCGGATTGGGCAGATAGGAATGTGCCAGATTATCAAGTGTGATTTGTGCCATTGGTCCTCCTCAGGCCGCTGCCGCATAAGATGCGGGGGCGACCAGATCGCCGCTTTCGGTGAAGACATAGACATGTGCCGCATCCAGCCAGACAGTGATTGGCGCACCAAAGGTCAGATCATGCACGCCGTGGATCAACCCGACCCAGCGGTCGCCGTCATGATCCAGATGCACAAAGGTTTCTGATCCCGTGATTTCTGTGACGCGCAAGGTGCAGGCAAAATGCAGTCCGTCACGCCCCTTGGCATCCAGATGCAGATGGTCGGGCCGGAACCCCGCCAGATATGTGCCATCAGGCAATTGCGCCAAAGCCCCTGTCGCGGCGGCCGTCTGGCCCGCGCCAAAGCTGATCTTGTCGCCTGCCTTCACGATCCTGGTGAAATTCATCGGCGGGTCGGAAAACACCCGCGCAGTGGTTGCATCCTTAGGCTGGCGATAGACAGACGGGGTCGGGCCGAACTGGGTAATCCTGCCTTCCCACATGGTCGCAACATTGCCGCCTAGTAACAATGCTTCTTCCGGTTCGGTTGTGGCGTAAACAAAGATGGCGCCGGATTCTTCAAATATACGGGGGATTTCGGCGCGCAATTCCTCGCGCAGTTTGTAGTCGAGATTGGCCAGTGGTTCATCCAGCAACACCAGCCCCGCATCCTTGACCAGCGCGCGGGCCAGTGCGCAGCGCTGCTGCTGCCCACCCGACAGTTCAAGCGGCTTGCGGTCAAGCAGCGGGCCAAGCTGCATCAGGTCTGCGGCTTCGCGGACCTTGCGGTCGATCTCGGCGCGCTTCAGCCCCATCAGTTTCAGCGGCGAGGCGATGTTCTGATAAACCGTCATTGACGGATAATTAATGAATTGCTGGTAGACCATCGCGACCTTGCGGTCCTGCACGCGCATACCGGTAACGTCGCGGCCTTCCCACAGGATACTGCCTGTTGCGGGCACATCCAGCCCCGCCATCAGGCGCATCAACGTGGTCTTGCCCGACTGTGTCGGTCCCAACAGCACGTTCATCGTCCCGCGTTCCAGCGTCAGGTCTGTCGGGTAGATGTGACTCTGCCCTTCGACCACCTTGCTGACGCCGTTCAAGACTAGCGACATATTTTCTCCTCCCCGATGCGCTGCGGCTATTCTGCGGCGCGTGTGACTTTCATTGGATGGCTGGCGATCCACTCCTCCAGGACCGCCACTTGCTGTTGATCGAACCGCAAGCCAAGTTTTGACCGGCGCCACAGCACGTCTTCGGCGCTGCGGGCGTATTCGCTGGTCATCAACCAAGTGACCTCTGCCTCGGTCAGGGTGGCACCAAAATCGCGGCCCAGATCGTCTGCGGACTTTGCTTGCCCTAGAATTTCGCGTGCTTCGGTGCCGTAGGCGCGGACCAGACGGCGCGCCCAGAAATCGGATAGGAACGGGTAATCGTGGTGCAATTCGTCCACCAATGCAGTGACCCCGTCATGCGCGAAATCCCCACCCGGAAGCGCCACGCCAGCGGTCCATTTGCCTTTGTCCAATGGCAGGACCGTCCCGATCTTTTCCAGCGCAGATTCCGCCAGTCGCCGATATGTCGTGATCTTGCCGCCAAAGATGTTCAGGACTGGCGCACCAGCGGATTGATCCACCTTCAGCGTGTAGTCGCGGGTCGCTGCCGTTGCCGAGCTTGCGCCGTCATCATAAAGCGGGCGGACGCCGGAATAGGTCCAGACGATGTCATCGCTTTTGACGGGCTGTTTGAAGTACTGGCTGGCGAAATTACACAGGTAATCGCGTTCTTCTTCGGTGCAGACAGGTTTCACGCCGGGATCATGGTGTTCTGCATCTGTCGTGCCGATCAGGGTGAAATCCTGCTCATAAGGAATGGCAAAGATAATCCGGCCATCAGTGCCCTGAAAGAAATAGCATTTATCGTGGTCATAAAGTTTGCGGGTCACGATATGGCTGCCGCGCACCAGACGCACGTTTTCGACGCTGTTCAGGCGCAACTTGCCGTGGATTACGTCACCGACCCAAGGGCCTGCGGCGTTCACCAGCATTTTGGCGGCAATCGTTTTGCTACCGTCGTCGGTATTGACCGTCACTTGCCAGATGCCGTTTTCGACATGGGCCGACACCACCTCTGCGCGCGTCATGATCGTCGCGCCTCGTGCGGCGGCATCGCGGGCGTTCAGCACGACAAGGCGCGAATCCTCGACCCAGGCGTCGGAATATTCATAGGCTTTGCTGAAACGGTCATTCAGCGGCGCGCCTTCGGCACCGTCCAGCGCCAATGTTGCTGTGCCGGGCAAAATTTTACGTCCGCCAAGGTTGTCATAAAGGAACAGCCCCAACCGGATCAGCCAAGCAGGACGACGCCCTTTCATCCATGGCATGGTCAGCCCCAGAAGGCGCGATGTCGGGGTGTCGCTGTCGAAGCGCATATCCTTGTGGTAGGGCAGCACAAACCGCATGGGCCATGAAATATGCGGCATCGCACGCAGCAGCGTTTCACGCTCGATCAGTGCTTCGCGCACCAAGCGGAATTCGAAATATTCCAGATAGCGCAGGCCGCCGTGAAACAGCTTGGTTGACGCCGACGACGTCGCCCCTGCCAGATCGCCTTTTTCTGCCAGTACGACAGATAACCCGCGCCCGACAGCATCCCTTGCGATTCCGCATCCGTTGATGCCGCCACCGATCACAAGCAGGTCATGCACCTGCTGTGTCGCGGATCGGTTTTGCGCAGATTGTGACATGCTTGCTCCGTCAGATGGGGTGTCGACTGAACCCACGGCAAACCTAGTGGCCACCCGCGGCGATGTGCAAGTTCTTTCGTTTGTGGCGCTAAAATTGTTCGTTTTGACGAAAGCGAAAAATTTAAAGCGCTTTGTTGCCTATATGTTCTGTATTGTGTGTTCGCGGCGTCGCAGCATATCGTGAAAACGAACATTGCGATTTTGGCATCTGATTCGGCGGTGCTGCGTAAATTGATACATGTGGGGGGAAGGTGCGATGTCACAGGAAGAACGTCTGCGCGATATTCAGATCATGGCGCGCCGCGACGGGCGGGTAACCGTTGATGACCTTGCTGCGCATTTTGCCGTCACCATGCAGACAATCCGGCGCGATCTGTCCGAACTGGCCGATCAGGGTAAATTGCAGCGGGTGCATGGCGGGGCAATTTTGCCCTCGAACGTGGCCAATATCGGCTATCAGGACCGGCGCGACCTGAACGAAGCAGCCAAGGCCGCCATTGCGCAGGCCTGCGCGCGCGATGTCCCCAACGGCTGTTCGCTGTTTCTGAACATCGGCACCACGACCGAGGCTGTCGCCCGCGCATTGCTGGGCCACCGCGATATCATGGTGCTGACCAATAACCTGAACGTGGCAAATATCCTTGTCGATAACCCGCATTGCGACATCATCGTGGTGGGCGGTCTGCTGCGCCGGACTGATGCAGGTCTGGTGGGTACAATCACGACGCAGGCAATCGGGCAGTTCAAATTCGATCTGGCGGTTATCAGCTGTTCTGCACTGGATGAAGATGGCGACATACTGGACTACGACATTCAGGAGGTCGGTGTCAGTCAGGCGATCCTGCGCCAGTCACGGCGCAGCTTTCTTGTGGCTGACCAATCCAAATTTCGCAGGCGCGCACCCGCGCGGATCGGGTCGATTGCCCAGATTGACGCGTTTTATACGGATGCCCCTTTGCCTGCGTCGCTGAAGGCTGATTGCGAAAGCTGGGGCACCGCTGTGACGATTGCTGCGCAAACACAGACAGGCACACACGGGGACTAGCGGGTTTGGGCTGGTGACTTGGCCCGCAGCCAGTATGGTGGCGGGATAACCTCTGGCTTTTGGGGTGCGTGCATGGTGCAGGACAGGACAGATGATATGACCGTTTTCCGGGCAATCTATACCTCGACCCCTTTTGGATTTGATGAAAACACCCTGAACGGGATCCTCGTGCAGGCGCGCCGCGCGAATGAACGTGACGGGATTACGGGCGCGCTGATCTGTCGGGCGGATATCTATCTGCAATGGCTTGAAGGCCCCGAAGACAAAGTTCGCGAAACCATCGCGCGGATCAAACATGATGACCGCCATCTGGAGGTGCAGGTCCACGTCGCAGAACCCGCCGATGAGCGTATGTTCGGCGATTGGGCGATGTTGCATGATCCGGCGCAGACGTGGATCTGGTCACAGGCCGAAATTGCAGGTGGCGCTGTGGATCGCGCTACCTCGCAAGAGGTGACAGATTTTTTCCTGCGCCTTGCGGATAACGCAAACGCAGGCTGACTTAGTCAGTCTGCCCGTCATCGCCCAGAACAATTGCCCGGCCGTGCGGGGTCCGCGATGTTGCCGCCGCGCTAAGCCGCCCGTCAGCACTGCGCGCGGCAGTGGTGATCCGTCCGACGCTGCCGGATGGCACGCGGGTCACGATATGGCCCGCCTGTTCCAGCGCGCTTAGCGTAGTTTCTGGCAGGTCGGCCTCTGCAACGACACCGCCCGGTTGCCGCGATCTGGGATAGAATGATGCGGGCATATGCGTGGTGTGAAACATTGGCGCATCAGCAGCCTGTTGCAGGTCCATGTCGTGATGCACATGGCGTAGCCAGAACAGCAATTGCCATTGGTCCTGCTGGTCGCCGCCGGGTGTGCCAAAGCTGATCCGCCGCCCGTCGCGATGCCATGCAAGGCTGGGCGACAAGGTCGTGCGTGGCCGTTTGCCCGGCGCCAGTGCGCCAACGGCGTCCTGATCCAGCCAGTACATCTGCGCGCGCGAATTCAGACAAAACCCCAGCCCCGCCACGATGGGCGAGCTTTGCAGCCAGCCGCCTGACGGTGTGGCAGAAACCATATTGCCGTCCTTGTCGATCACATCCAGATGCACGGTATCGCCGCGCGGCTGGGTTGCCAGATGCGCCATCGTGGGTTCGTATACCGCGCCTTCTGGCAGGCTAAGCCGGTCAAGCATCGCCTGCATTTGCGTGACCTGCGCATCATAACCATCAACCGTGCCGGGGCGCAGATCATGGCTCGCCTTCGTGCCAATCAAGGCACGGCGGGCGGTGTTATAGGCGGTGGACAGCAGCGCATCCATCGGTACGGATGTGTGCAAAGGGTCGGTGTAATAAATCTCTCGGTCTGCAAGTGCCAGTTTCTGCGCCTCGATCACAAGATGCGCGAAATCCGCGCCCAACGGGTCCAGCGCTGCCAGATCGTCGCCCGCGAGCAGGGCCAGCGTCTGCAACAGCATCGGCCCTTGCCCCCAAGGTCCGGTTTTGGCGATGGTCCAGCCGTGATAGTCAAAGGTCTGCGGGGCCTCGAAATGTGCAGCATATCCGGCCATATCAGTGGCGTTCAGCACACCGGTATGCGGGGTGCCGCTGGCATCCATCACATGTGTGTTGGCACAAAATGCGCCGATCCGCTCCGCAATAAAGCCGCGATAGAAACAATCGCGTGCGGCATCAATCCGCGCTTCGCGGCTCGGCCCTTGCGCCTCGGTCACAACGCGCTGCCAAGTCACGGCCAGATCGGGGTTCTTGAACACCGCACCTTTCACCGGCGGTTTGCCATCCGGCAGCCAGACCTGTGCCGAACTAGGCCAATGTTCACCAAAGAAATCCGCCAGCCCAGCAATGGTATCAACGGCACGGTCCAGCATCACATGCCCGTTTGCGGCCAGATCAATCGCCGGGGCCATGACGTCGGCCAGTTCCATCGTGCCGTAATCGCGCAACATCAGCATCCAGCCATCAAAGGCACCGGGAATGACCGTCGCCAGCAGCCCGTCACCAGGGATCAACTCCAGCCCTTGCGCGCGGTAATGCGCGATTGTCGCGCCCGCAGGTGCCGCCCCTTGCGCGCACAGCACCGTCGCTTTGCCATCGTTCCACAAGATCGCGGGCAGATCACCGCCCGGTCCGTTCAGATGCGGTTCGACCACTTGCAGCACCAGTCCCGCAGCAACGGCGGCGTCAAAAGCATTGCCACCATCACGCAGAATCTGCGCGCCCGCCTCGGTCGCAAGGTAATGGGTCGAGGCGATAGCCCCGGTCGCCGCAGTATCATGGGGCATCAGTTTTCCTTCGGATCAAGCGCGTCACGCAGGCCATCGCCAAGCAGGTTAAAGCCCATCACAACCATAAAAATCGCCGCACCGGGCCACAGCGCCATCCACGGGGCCTGTGACAGGAAATTCCGCGCGGTGGCCAGCATCGACCCCCAGCTGGGTTGTGGCGCTTGTTGGCCAAGGCCAAGGAACGACAATGCCGCCTCAGCAATAATCGCGGTGGCAATGGTTAGCGTGGCCTGTACCAGAATAGGCGGGAATACATTTGGCAGGATGTAGTGCGACATGATCCGCGTGTGGCCTAGCCCGATGGCGCGCGCACCTTCGACGTAATCCTCGGTCTTGACCGACAGGACTTGGCCGCGCGTCAGGCGGATAAAGATCGGCACCGCCGACAGGCCAATCGCGATCATCGCATTGGTCAGGCTTGGCCCAAGAAAAGCCGCAAGTGCGATGGCAAGGATCAGGAACGGCATCGCCAGCAGCGCATCGGTGGCGCGTGCGATGATCTGGTCGGTCCAGCCGCCGAAATAGCCTGCGATCACACCCAAGGGCACGCCAACCGCCATCGCGATCAGAACCGAGATCACACCGGCCATCAGTGACGCACGAGCGCCCCAGACCATGCGGGATAGAATATCGCGCCCGATTTCATCCGTGCCCATCCAGTGTTCGGCGGACGGTGCCAACCGGATCTTGCCCCAATCGGTCAGGGTCGGGTCGGGGATCGGTAGGATCGGGGCCAGCAGTGCGATGATGATAAACGCCACAACAACAAAGCCGCCGACCATGGCGCTTTTGTTCTTTTTCAGCTTGCCCCATGTGCGGTTGCGCCGCGGCGCTGGGGCTGCATCAGCAGTCAAGGTCACAGCAGCAGTCATATCGTGGCCCTCATGCGGGGGTTGAGCAGGACATAGGCTACATCCGCCAATAGGTTAATCAGGATAAACCCGGTCGCGGTGACCAGAACGACACCTTGCACGACCGCGTAATCACGGTTGAACACGGCATCCACGATCATCTTGCCAAAACCGGGAATGGTGAAAATCTGCTCGGTCAGGACCGCGCCGGCCAGCAATTCGCCGAACATGATCGCCGACAGCGTGACAATGGGCAGCAAGGCATTGCGAAAGGCATGACGGCGGATGACCACCTTCTCGCGCAAGCCTTTGGCGCGGGCAGTGCGGACATAATCGGCCTGCAACACACCCAGCATCGACGACCGCGTGTGCCGCATCAGCGTCGCGGCCAGCGCTGTACCCAGCACGATAGAGGGCATCAGCATGGTCTGGAAACTGCGCACCGGATCGACCCAAGGCGATTCATAGCCCGACGCAGGCAACCACCCCAGATTGACCGAAATCAGCAAGATCATCATGATCCCGAGCCAGAAATTCGGGATCGACAGGCCCGACAGGGCCACGAAATTCGCCAGATAATCCCAGAACGTGCCCTTGCGGACGGCGGACATCACGCCTGCGGGAATCCCGATCAGCGTGGCAAAGATCATCGACATCACCGCCAGTTGCAGCGTCACGGGCAGCTTTTGCGCGATCAGTTCCGTTACCGGCAACCCGGTGCGCAGCGAAATACCCAGATCACCGCGCAGCACATCCATCAGCCAGTAAAGATATTGCATGATCAGCGGATCATTCAGCCGGTATTGTTCGCGCAGAAAGGCGATTGTTTCGGGGTCACGGCTTTCGCCGGCCAGCACAAGGATCGGATCACCCGGCAGCAGTTTTTGCAGCATGAATACGAAGATCGACACCAAAAGCAGCGTCGGAATAGCAATCAGCACGCGGTTGGCGATGTAGCGCAGCATCTTGGCGAGGCCCTTTCTGGATGGGTCCCGCCCGCTGGGATGCGGACGGGACAGTCATGATGTGGCTATGGTTTAGCCGGACACGCCACGCAGACGGATGATGCCGTCGGCATATGGTTCGAACCCGTCGATGCCGTCACGCAGGGTGTAGAAATATTTGATGTGGTACAAATAGATCAGCGGCAGTTCTTCTTTCAGGATCGCGCGGGTCTGGTCATAAAGCGCCTTGCGGGCCTCTGGATCAGGTTCGGCGCGGGCTTGTGCCAGCAGTGCGTCGACTTCTTCGTTGCGGTAGTGCTGGTCGTTGTTTGCACCATCACTGCCGACAAAGGCACTGATGTTGGCGTCGGGGTCGATCCGGCCGGACCAGCCTTGCTGCGACATATCGAAATTGCCCTGCACGTTTTCAGACAGCAAAGTCGCAAATTCGGTCGCGCGCAGCGTGATCTCGAAACCTGCATCGGCAGCCATGGCCTGAATTACCTGACCCTGTTGCATGGCAACTGGTGCGTTGCCGGTTTGCATCTCGATGCGCAGGGGCGTTTCCACGCCAGCTTCGGCCAACAATTCGCGCGCGCGTTCAACGTCGCGTGCAGGCACTGGATCGCTTTCGTCATACCATGTGGTGCCGGGTGCGGCCCATTGGTTGCCGACGACATACTGGCCTTCGAACACCACCTGATTCAGTGCTTCGCGGTCGATGGACAGCGACAAGGCCTGACGCACACGCGCGTCCGAACCAAGCGGGCCTTCGGAACGGGGACCGTTGCCGATGTTGATTGTGATACCCTGATAGCCGATGTTGGCCACTTCGAACAATTGCAGGCGGGCGTCATCGCGGATGCTTGGCACGTCGGACGGGGCGGTCCGTTCGATCATGTCCAGATCGCCGGAACGCACATTGGCCAGACGCACTGTCGTGTCGGGGATCGGCTGATAGATCACGCGGTCATAATGATATTCATCCGCTTCCCAGTAATCAGCGAATTTTTCCAGCACGATCCGGTCACCTTCGACGCGCTGCGCGAAAGAATAGGGACCGGTGCAGACGGGGGCGGCGCCAAAGCGGTCGCCCGCAGCCTCGGCTGCGTCAGGCGAATACATCCGGCCTGCGTGGTGCGCCAGTTGCGCCAGTAAGGTCACGTCGGGGCCGTTCAGGGTCAGCGTCAGTTCGTGTTCACCGGTCGCTTCGGCAGTGTCGATGGACGACAATTCTGCCCGGCGGTTGCTGGTGGGCATGTTCATGTTGCGATCCAGCACGCGGGCGGCAGTTTCAGCGTTGAATGCCGTGCCATCGTGGTGGGTCACGCCTTCGCGCAGGTTGATCGTCAGTGTCAGACCATCTTCGGACCAAGACCAGTCGGTCGCAAGTTCGGGGATGATTTCCATGTCGATATTGGTGTTGAACAGCCGGTCACACAGCGATTCATAAACCAGCGACGACACGAACGTCCGCGACTGTGCCGGATCAAGCGAATCCGGGTCTTCGTTCAGGCCAATCCTTAGATCGGCGGCTGCGGCCATGCTGCCCAAGGCAACAGTGCTAAGCAGCGTGGTCATCAGGGTGGTTATTCTCATTGGAAACTCCCGGTTGGTTGACGTTTATTGATTGGCAGCCTTGCTGGCTGCCTCGCGGTAGAGCGCAAAGCGCGCTTCGGTTGCCGCACTGCGCGGTGCAGTGGCGACAGCGTCTGCCCCCATGGCTGGCAGGTCTTGCCAGTGGTGACAGGCGGTCTGATGCGCCCCGGCTGTGTCCAGCGCAGGGTGCGTTGTCTTGCAGATGTCCGTGGCATGCGGGCAACGTGTGTGGAATTTGCAGCCCGAAGGCGGGTTGGCAGGTGATGGAATATCCCCGCCCAAGGCCGCCATCGGCCCGCGACCGCCCGGCATCGGCACGGGAATCGCGGTCAGCAGGGCGCGGGTATAAGGGTGGCGCGGGGACTGAAACAAATCCTCGGTCGTGGCCAGTTCGACGACCTCGCCCAGATACATCACCGCCACACGGTCGGCCATGTGCCGGATTACCGACAGGTCATGCGCGATGATAATCAGCGTCAGGCCGAAATCATCCTTAAGGTCTTCGAGCAAGTTCACGATCTGCGCCTGCACCGACACATCCAGCGCCGATACGGGTTCATCCCCGATCAGCAGTTTCGGACCAGACGCAAGCGCGCGCGCCACGCAGATGCGCTGCCGCTGACCGCCGGAAAATTCATGCGGATAGCGGTCGGCATAATCGGGCCGCAGCCCGACCTTGCGCAACAGATCAGCCACCTTTTCGCGGCGCTCTTTGCGGTTCAGCTTGGTGTGGATTAACAAAGGCTCGCCCACAATCGCCTCGACGGTCATGCGGGGGTTGAGGGATGAAAACGGGTCCTGAAAGATGAATTGCATCTGCGACCGCAGCTTGCGCATTTCACCTGCGGGCAGTTTTGTCAGGTCTTGTCCGTCATAAACAACCTCACCTTCAGTAGGATCAAGAAGGCGCAGCAAAAGCCGTGCGAGGGTCGATTTTCCGCAGCCGGATTCACCGACTATGGCAAAGGTTTCGCCTTTGTTGACCGATAGCGACACGCCATTGACCGCATGAATTGTCGTGGATGCGCCAACCAGACCAGAGCCGGTGATGAACCTTTTGTGCAAGTCTTTCGTCGTCAGGATCGGGTCGGTCATGCGGCACCTTTGGCGAAATGGGTTTCAAGGGGTGCTTTTATGCAGGCAACCAGATGATCCGGCGTGATCGCCACATCCGCAGGGCGGGCCGCGTCGCATTCGGGCGTGGCAAAAGGACAGCGGGTGGCGAACCGACAACCCGGCGGCATGTTTTCCGGCACTGGCACCGATCCGGGGATGGTCATCAGACGCGACGCGCCTTGCACGCGGCCCGACAAAGCGGGCATCGACCCCATCAGCCCCAAAGTATAGGGATGTTGCGGATCGGTGAAAATATCCTGTACAGACCCGGATTCGACGACGCGTCCCGCATACATCACAGCAACATCATCCGCGATTTCAGCCACGACACCCAGATCATGGGTGATCATCAACATCGCGGCGCCCGTTTCCTGGAGCAGATCGCGCATCAGATCAAGAATTTGCGCCTGAATGGTCACGTCCAGCGCTGTCGTCGGTTCATCTGCGATTAGCAAGGCGGGGTCATTGGCCAGCGCCATGGCGATCATCACGCGTTGCCGCATACCGCCCGACAATTGATGCGGGTATTCATCCAGACGCTTGGCGGCGGCAGGCATACGCACGAGATCGAACATTTCCAGCGCGCGGGCGCGGGCTTCTTCGGTCGAACATTTGCGGTGACGCCGCACGGCTTCGGCGACCTGTTCGCCGATTGTAAAGACAGGGTTCAGTGCGGTCATCGGTTCCTGAAAGATCATCGCGATGCTGTTGCCGCGCAGGGATTCCATCCGCGTTGTGTTGTAATCGAGCAGATTATCACCCCGGAACAACACCTGCCCGTTGGTGACTGTGGCGGCTTTCTTGGGCAATAGCCCCATTGTTGCCAGCGATGTCACCGATTTGCCGCAACCCGATTCCCCCACCAGCGCCAGTGTGCGCCCGGGATTGATCGACAGGCTAACGCGGTCAATCAGGTCAATCGGCTGGCCGTGAAAGCGGATCGACAGATCGCGCAGTTCCAGCGTCGGTTGGGCGTCTTCAGACGTCATGGCCGGTCATTTCCTCTTGGTTATATTGCAGCAAGACTGCGTGCAGGTCGGTCAGATGATCGCGCATCGCCTGTGCGGCGGCAGCACCATCGCCCGTTTCCAGCGCTGCCAGAATGCGGCGGTGTTCAGTCTGGGCATAACCCGCGCTCATCCGGTGGCGGTTGTTCAGGCTGGTGCGCAGCCGCAACAGGCCAGTGTCGTGCCGCCAGGTGTTCAACTGGTCATATAGTGCCAACAGCAACGGATTGCCCGCAGCCTGCGCAATTTCGCGGTGCAGGGTGCTATCCCACAGATCGGCGCTGTCGACATCTTCGGCACTGGCGATCCGGTCGATGCAGGTCGCGATCCGGCGCAGGATATCGGGCGAAGCACGCAGCGCAGCCAGCCGTGCCAGAGACGGTTCAAGCGCCAATCGCGCCTCGATCAGGTTGAGCAGCCCCGCGGGGCTGGCGCTGATGGCGTTGCTTTGCGACAGCGGGGCATCTTGCGGCGGGCCTGTAAAGGTACCGGCACCTTGCCTGCGCCAGATCAACCCTTCGGTTTCCAACACCTCTAGCGCGCGTCTGATTTCACGGCGGCCCAAACCCAACTGTGCCGACAGGTCGCGTTCGGTCGGCAATTTCTGCCCCGGTGCCATACCGGGTGACGCCAATATCGCGCGCAGGCGTTCCAGTGCGACGGCAGAGCTATCCCCCGGCGCAGCCTGATCACCCGCACCATTCTGGTGGCTGGCATTGGACACGTCGCCGGGCAAGGTTTCTGAACCATTTGTCATTGGTTCACATTAAGGTTCATCATCGGTTTTGCAAGACGCATTTTTACCTGCAGTTTTCTGCTTGCGACCGGTCTTATCCGGCAAGCGACTTTGTGGGCGACAAGTCTGACGTCTGCGCGGCTGAGGTTGAAGTTTGCGGTCAACAGCCCACCTGACCTGTGAGCCGAAAAAACGTTTCCAAAAGGACCAGTAACGCTATGCGTATAAACGCCGATTTCACCCAACGCACGATTGTACGCTATGCAACACAGGACTGGGTCGCATCGCCCAGTGCCGGGGTGCACCGCAGGATGCTGGACCGGATCGGTGCAGAGGTTGCCCGCGCAACCAGCATCGTGCGGTTTGACCCAGGCAGCGCATTTTCGGCCCATACCCATGATGGTGGCGAGGAATATCTGGTCCTTGATGGCATTTTTCAGGACGAATCCGGCGATTTCCCGACCGGATCATATGTGCGCAACCCGCCAACGACGTCGCACCGGCCCGCCGCCGCGCAGGGGGCGACGATATTGGTAAAGCTACACCAGTTCGACCCGCACGACCGGACAGAGGTCAGGATCGACAGCACCAAGGCGCCATGGTCCGATGTGGGTGCGGGCGTAGACGTTTTGGCTTTGCACAACGACCCGCGCGAACAGGTGTTCATGGAACGCTGGGCGCCGGGCACAGAACGCCGCCTTGATGCGTCAGGCGGGCTAGAGATTTTCGTGATCGCCGGTGGATTGTCTGACGGTTCGGATCACCTTGCGCGGTGGGATTGGCTACGCCTGCCGGTCGGGTCTGAATTTTTCGCCTCGGCAGGGCCGGAAGGTGCGCAGGTCTGGGTGAAAACGGGCCACTTGCATGATGTGGTCGGTGCGCCTTCGTGAACATGCAGACAGACATCTGCATTATCGGGGCAGGATTGTCGGGGCTTGCTTTGGCGGTCCGGCTGATCGCAGACGGGCGCGATGTGATCGTGGTCGAGGCCCGCGACCGTGTCGGGGGGCGTGTGTTGTCCCCCGGCGGGTTTGACCTTGGCCCGTCGTGGATATGGCCACAGAACCGGCGGATGCTGGCGCTGCTGGACCATCTGGGACTGCGCCACTTTGCGCAATATGCCGCCGGCCGTCTTGTATTCGAAGAGGCCAGTGGCACGATCCGGCGCGATCTTGATTTTGCGACGATGGGCGGTGCGTTGCGGGTCGCCGGCGGGCTGGCGCGCGTGACTGATGCGCTTGCCGCACAGGTCGGAGGTCAACTACGGCTGTCATGTCCCGCGCAGCGTCTGAGCGTAGATGCCACTGGCGTGATCGTGCAGACACCCGACGGCGCAATCCGTGCAAACCGTGTCGTGCTGGCGCTGCCGCCGCGATTGGCGGCTGGGCTGGGGGTTAGTGTGCCTGATGTACCGACATGGATGGCGGGCCATGCCAAACTGATCGTCACCTATCCAACTGCGTTCTGGCGGGATGCCGGCCTGAACGGCGACGCTATTTCGCATCTGGGGCCGCTGGCGGAAATCCACGACGCTTCGTCTGCGGATGCCCGAACGGGCGCGTTGTTCGGCTTTGCCCATCCCGGCGCCGCGCGGCAGGCTGATTTTCGTGCTGCGGCGCTTGGTCAACTCGTCCGGTTGTTCGGGGCGCAAGCGGCAGCACCCGAAACTGTCATCATCAAGGACTGGAGCGATGATCCCGCGACGGCCACCCCTGCCGATCAGATACCGACAGCGCGCCACCCGGTGTATCGCAGCCTGCCATCGACCGACCGGCTGATCTTTGCTGGGTCGGAATGCGCGCCCGAAGATGGCGGCTATCTTGAAGGGGCGCTGGCTGCCGCAGAGGCGGCATATGACAGCTTGGCCAGTGGCGGAATGTGATGGATGCGCAGGCCGCCCGAGGTCTGGTCGGGGCGGCCTGCGCGATGGCGTCAGAAGCTCATCACGACGCTGTTGTCGGCCAGAATTGCACCGGCAGCGGCATCGGGTGCAGCGGGGGTGACGCCGTCAAGCAGGACGGAAGCATCAGCCCCTATGCCGGGCAGGTAGATCGCGCAAACCTCGGCCGTGACGTTGTGGTCGGCCATCATCATCCGCATCAGCCCCTGCGGGCTGGCATCGCGCGGCGGCTGGCCTGCGGTGGCGGTTTCGGGGGCATCTGCCAGTCCGATATCACCGGCAGGCCCGCAAAGCAGGATCTGTGCGGTCGCACCTTGCTGGACTGCGTTCAGCGTCAGCACCATCGCCATCAGTTGTGTCTGTGGCTCAGCTGCGGTCAGGATCGTGACGACATGGCGGCCTTCTTGCGCGGTGGCGGGCAGGGCGGCAGCAAGGGTCAGCGCACAGGCTGTCAGTATCTTTTTCATAGGAATTCCTTTTGGTTGGGTTGGTTGTCAGAAAATGATCGCGCGAATGATCAGCGCGACGATGGTCAGCGTGGCGACCCCGCCCAGCCATAATCCGGCGAACCACAGCGATTTGCGCAGGGCAGGCGGCATCAGTGGTAACCTCCGGCAGGGTCGACCTTGCCGCGGAATACCCAATAGGCATAGGCGGTATAGGCAAGGATCATCGGCACCAGCACCAGCGCACCGGCCAGCAGGAACCACAGGCTTTCGTCAGGGGCCGCGACATCCCAGATCGTCAGCGAGGGCGGGACCATATAGGGATAAAAGCTGATCCCAAGTCCGATGAAGGACAGAACGAACAACGCCAGCGTGGCCAAAAATGGCCATGCATCGCGGTTCTCGCGCATCCCTTTGGCGAAAACGAACGCGGCGACCAGAATGGCGGCAGGCACCAGCACGGTAAACAATACGTTCGGAAAGCCGAACCAGCGGTCCAGATAAAGCGGGTTCAGGAAGGGCGTGATCAGACTGACCAAACCCACCAGCACTAGGGTTGCCGCTCCCGTCCAGACGGCCATGCGGCGCGCCACGTGGCGTACAGGGCCGTCGGTTTTCATCACCAGCCAAGTCGCCCCCATCAGCGCATAGGCGGCAACCAGCGCGACGCCGGTCAGGATCGAAAACGGCGTCAGCCAGTCCCAATTGCCACCTGCATAGGCACGCCCCTCGACCGTGATGCCTTGCACCAGCGCGCCAAGGGCGATCCCTTGGGCAAAGGCCGCCATGATGCTGCCGAAGGTGAAAGAGATATCCCAAAGGAATTTGCCCTTTTGCGTGCGCCAGCGGAATTCGAACGCGACCCCACGAAACACCAAAGCCAGCAGCATCACGATGATCGGCACGTAAAGTGCCGGCATGACCACGGCATAAGCCAGCGGAAAGACCGCGAACAGGCCGCCGCCACCCAGTACCAGCCATGTTTCGTTGCCGTCCCAGACAGGGGCGACAGTGTTCATGGCAAGGTCTTTGTCCGCCTCGGTCCGCATGAAGGGGAACAGGATCCCCACGCCAAGGTCGAAACCGTCCAGAATGACATAGGCCAGCACCGCAAAGGCGATCAGCCCGGCCCAGATGAATGCAAGATCGAAAATCATGGCTGTTACTCCGCCGGGATGAATTTGTCGTCGACCGCAGGCGCAGGTGTCACCCCTGCCGTGCGGATCGGACCTATGGATTTCAGCGGGATACGATCCGCCAGCCGTTTGTTCATCAGCCGCAGCATGTAGAAAGTGCCTGCGCCGAACAGCACGAAATAGACCACGATGAATGCAATCAGTGATGTGGCAACCGCTGCCGCCTCGATCGGGGCGACGCTGTCATTAGTGGATAGCAGGCCGTAGACGGTCCATGGCTGGCGGCCCACCTCGGTCGTGATCCAGCCTGCCAGTACGGCGACAAAGCCGGTCGGCCCCATAGCCATTGCCGCGCGGTGCAGCCATTTGCGGTCATATAGCGTCCCACGCAACCGTGCCACCAGCGCCCAAACCCCCAGCCCCAGCATGGCGAAACCAAGTGCGACCATGATGCGGAAGGACCAGAACACGATCCCGACGGGCGGGCGTTCATCGACGGGAAAGTCCTTGAGGCCCGGCAACGGTGATGTCAGATCATGTGTCAGGATCAGCGACGACAGATTGGGGATCTGGATCGCGTAATCGACGGTTTCGGTTTCCGTATTGGGGATGCCGAACAGGATCAGCGGTGCGCCGCCCTCAGGGTGGCCGTCAAAATGCCCTTCCATCGCGGCGATCTTGGCGGGCTGGTATTCCAGCGTGTTCAGGCCGTGGAAATCACCTGCCAGAATTTGCAACGGGGCCACCACGATCAGCATCCCCATCGCCATCGAAAACATCACCCGCGCGCCTTGGTCCAGACGGTCACGCAGCAGATGCAGGCCACCGACAGCCCCCACGACCAGCGCCGTGGTCAGATAGGCCGCCAGCACCATATGCACCAAGCGGTAAGGGAAGGACGGGTTGAACACGATGGCCCACCAATCAAGCGGGATGAACTGGCCAACATCGTTGATGCCGTGGCCTTGCGGCGTCTGCATCCAGCTATTGACCGACAAAATCCAGAAGGCCGAGCCCAAAGTCCCGATCGCGACCATCAGCGTGGCAAAGAAATGCGCCCGCGCCCCGACCTTTTCGCGGCCAAACAGCATGACGCCCAGAAATCCGGCCTCAAGGAAGAACGCCGAAAGCACTTCATACCCCATCAAAGGACCGATCACGGGACCAGCCTTGTCGGAAAACACCGACCAATTGGTGCCGAATTGATATGACATCACGATGCCAGATACGACGCCCATGCCGAAAGCCACTGCAAAAATGGTTTTCCAGTAATTGAACAGGCGCAGGTAGATATCCTTGCCCGTCCATAGATGCAGCCCGTTCAGCACCGCCAGATAGCTGGCCAGACCGATCGAGAAGGCCGGGAAAATGATGTGGAACGACACCGTAAAGGCGAACTGGATTCGTGCCAGTTCTATCGCGTCAAAGCCGAACATGGGTTGACCTCATATTGATATATTTTAAATGAATGTTTATGCCAGCTTTTGAAATGACGCAAGTTCGGATTAGGTGACGCAATGTCACACCCCGACAGGAGCCTGCAGTGAAGCTGACCAGTTACACCAATTACGCCCTACGCACGTTGCAGATGGCCGCGATCCGCAGCCCGCATCTGGTGCGCATCGACGAGGTGGCACAGGCGCACCGGATCAACCGCGCGCATCTGACCAAGGTCGTGCATCAGCTGGCGCAGGCGGGCTATATTGAGACGGTGCGCGGTCCAAAGGGTGGTTTGCGTCTGGCGCGGTCGGGGGCGGAGATCATCGTAGGCGATGTCGTGCGCCTGACCGAAGGGCCGCTTGATGTGGTGGAATGTTTCAACCCTGCGATCAACACCTGCAAATTGCGCGGCATCTGCAAGTTATCCGTGGCGCTACAACAGGCCACGGCCGCATTCATGGCGGTGCTGGATGATCTGACCGTCGCCGATATCGCCATCAACCGGCAGGATCTGCTGGATAGGTTGGGCCTGACCGAAACGGCTTAATCATGCAATGTGGCACGTGCCTGCCGGAATAATGCGGCAATTTCCCGGAACCTGACTGCATGTGGCGATGTCGCCCGCCAAGCCAGCACCACACGGCGGGGGCAGGCCCCCGGCAAGGGCGTCAGCGCCAGCGCATGCCCCCGCGCGATCCCTGCATCAACGGCCAGTTGCGGCAGTAAGGTGATCCCCAACCCTTCCTCAACCATCGACATTAATGTGGGCAGGCTGGTCGCAGCAAAGGCATCACCGGCAGGCGCGCCCATATCGCTATATGCTTGCAAGGCGTGGCGTTGCAGGCAGTGGCCTTTTTCCAGCAATAGCAATTTTGCATCCGCCAATTTTGCGCCGGTGACATCAGCATCTTCTGCCAGAATATGGCCATGTGGCGTGGCCAGTTGATAGCCATCCTCGAACAACAATTCGGTTTCGATGGTACCGACAGGATGCGGCAGTGCAATCAAGATCAGGTCCAGCCGCCCTTCCAGCAGGCCATCGATCAGTGTTTCGGTCAATTCTTCGCGCAGAAAGATATGCTGGTCCGGCCAACGCTGGCGTAGCAGCGGCAAGGCACGCGGCACCAGAAACGGGCCAATCGTGGGAATAGCACCCAGCCGCAGATCGCCGCGCACCTTGCCTGCATGTGACTGCGCCAGCGTTTCAATATCGGCGACATCGTTCAGCACCACACGCGCACGCCGCACGATTTCAGTGCCCAATGCGGTCATCATCACGGCTTGTTTCGACCGCTCGGCAAGGGGCACGCCCAGTTGGTCCTCCAGCTCTTTGATCCCGCTGGAAAGGGTCGGCTGGGTCACGTGGCAAAGTTCAGCCGCACGCGAAAAGTTCAGCGTTTCTGACAAGGCAACAAGAAAGCGTAGCTGTCGCAGGGTAGTCATCGGCACCTCGTGATAGATTTTATCAATCAATGTAAGCCAAACAATCAATTTCCTCAATCCTGTCGGGGGAACTATTCCTTGTACATCGGAATTTAACCCCCAGAGGATGCCATGCTAGATACAATCCAAACCCCCGCCGGCCTGCCACGGATGAACGAAGCCGCCCCCGATTTTCATGCGCTGACCACGCATGGGATGAAATCGCTGTCGGATTACAAAGGCAAATGGCTGATCCTGTTTTCCCATCCAGCAGATTTCACACCCGTCTGCACCACCGAATTCATGGCCTTTGCCCGCCGTGCCGATGATTTCGCGGCGTTGAACACTGAATTGCTCGGGCTGTCGATCGACAGCCATTATGCGCACATCGCTTGGGTCCGGTCGATCAAGGACAGCTTTGGCGTCGACATCAATTTCCCGATCATCGCAGATTTGGATATGAAAGTGGCGCAGGCCTATGGCATGATTCAGCCCGGTGCATCGGATACGCAGGCGGTCCGCGCCACTTTTGTAATCGACCCCGAAGGCAAGCTGCGGGCGATGGTCTATTACCCGATGACGAATGGCCGCTCGATCGACGAGTTTTACCGGCTGATTGTGGCGCTGCAAACGTCAACCGACCACAAGGTTGCGACCCCCGAAAACTGGGTGCCGGGCCAGCCCGTCATCGTGCCGACCCCACAAACGACACAGGCCGCCGATGCGCGGATGGGCGAAGGGCTGGATACGGTCGACTGGTATTTCAGCACCAAAACCCTTTGATGTAACCACGGCGATCATGCGCCCGGCTTTGGCCGGGTGCGTCAAGGAAAGGACAACAGATGACCAACCAGCCAAAAGTAGCCGCCTTCTGGGACAAGCCGACCGGAAGCTGGCAGTATGTGTTTCACGATCCTGATACGATGAAAGGCGCGATTGTTGATCCGGTCTGGAATTTCGATCCGCTGTCCGGTGCGACAAGCACGCAGGATGCGCAAGAGATCCTTGATTACATACGCGATACCGGGATCGACGTGGAATGGATTCTGGACACTCACCCCCATGCCGACCACTTTTCTGCCGGTGTCTGGCTGAAGGATCAGCTTGGCGCAAAAACCGGTATCGGCGAACATGTCGTCAAGGTGCAGGCCCTTTGGAAGGACATCTATAACCTTGGCGATGACTTACCCACGGATGGCAGCCAGTGGGATCATCTGTTCGCTGATGGCGACAGCTTCATGATTGGTAATCTGGAGGTGAAGGTGATGTTCTCGCCGGGTCACACCATGGCCTCTGTCACCTATGTCGTGGGCAATGCGGCCTTTGTGCATGACACGCTGATGATGCCAGACAGCGGCACCAGCCGTGCGGATTTCCCGGGCGGGTCTTCGGGCGCGCTTTATGACAGCATCATGCAAATATTGGCGCTGCCCGCTGACACGCGGCTTTATGTGGGCCACGATTATGCGCCAGATCGGGATGCGGAGTGCATGGCGACGGTTGCTGACCATCTGGCCAGCAACATCCATCTGGCAGACAGCCCTGACAAAGCAGCGTTCCAGAAACGCCGCGATGACCGCGATGCGACCCTGCCATTGCCAAAGCTGATGCTGGCGGCGTTACAGATCAACATCCGTGGCGGACGCGCGCCACAGCCGGAACGCAATGGACGCAGCTATCTGAAACTGCCGCTGGATTATTTTGAAGCCCGCTGACACACAGGGCGGCGCATGATTGCGATGTGCCGCCCTGCCACCGCCCTACCACCCAAGAAAGACCAGCAATGATCCCCAGCCGCTTTGCCAAAATCGCCCATAGCCTGATTATGTCCGGCCTGATGTCATTCGTGATCTCCGGCATTTCATCATTCCGTGCGCTGGGTGCAAGCTATGATACGGTGCAGGCTTGGCTTTCGGGTTGGCCGCTGACGTGGGCCGTTGCGTTTCCAGTCGTGCTTGTCGTTTCGCCCTTATCGCACCGGATCGTAAAAACTTTGACCAAAGACGACTGAATGCGCCAACGAAATTAACGTTTCCGGGACATTCGGAAATGAGATGCCCACGGACGCGCATGAAATGTGCTGCGAATAAATACACCCCGACTGTCGGGCAAATTGCGCTGTTGTTATGCCACAACTTAACCTCAGGCGTCAGAAATGCGTGTGTTCGCGTCCCGCATGTCTGTCTGGTCTGCCTTTGGTGTCTGGTCCTTGCCAGCGACCTGCGGATCCAACTGCAGCGTGATCAACACCGGGAAATGGTCAGAACCAATTGACCGCAACCGCCGCAGTTCCACGAGCGTGAAACGTCCGTCGTGAAACACGTGGTCGAGTGGCCAACGCAAAAACGGGTACCGTGCATGAAATGTGCTGAACATGCCGCGTCCCTGTCGCGGATCATGAAGCCCGCTGATCTTTTGGAAAAGCCGCGTTGTGTTCGACCATGCAACATCGTTCAGATCGCCCGCCACAATTGCGGGGTGGATGCATGTCTTCACCTCTTTGCCGACGATAAGCAATTCAGCGTCGCGTTCGTCGGTATCCTGCTTGGGTTCCGGGGGGCGCGGATGCAGGCCGAAGAATTCAATATCTTCGCCAGATGGCAATGTGATCGTTACCCTGATTGACGGGATATCATCTTCGACCAGAAAACGGACCGTAGTCGACCCAAGCGCCAGCCGGGAAAACAGATGCATGCCGTAATAGTTGCCCTGCGGCTGCGTGATTGTATTGGGGTAATCCGCCTTCAGAACATGCAGCTGCTTGTCCCACCAATCGTCTGTTTCAACCGCTAGCACCACGTCCGGATCAAACTCTTTCACCAGCGATTTGAAATCATCGGCGCGGCGGTTCTCCATCAACACGTTTGAAACCAACAGCCGGATCGACATGGCCCTGTCATGGTGGCTGGCATCACGAACCTGCCGCGTCGCCAGAGGTGTGTAGGGAAAAACGCGGGCGCACTGATAGGCAAGGCCGATGGCAAGCACGATGCCAAATGCCAGATCGTACAAAGTGACATCATCTAAAGTGAAAGCATAAGCGATGCCAGTGAGTGCGATGAGCACTGCAACCTGAGCGCGGGGAAAGTCCATGACCCGGATCCACCACTGCGTGCTTGGAACCCGCGAAAGGACCGTGACGGCAACCAGCACGCAGCCGATGCCGAACAATACCGTCTTCATGACGTGTTTTCACTTTCTGATCGTTGTTTGTCATCAGGATGATGTGATCGTAGACGTCTTTATCATGGCAAAACAATACTGACCCAGAAAATCATACCATCCCCAACGGTGCCTGTTCTTATGGCGGTGCACCGCGAAGTTGCGCAGCTATTGCGCGAATTATCGGGGGAACGAAAGCAGGTTGCAGACGTTCCAATTTCAGACCGAACAATCAGGAAAGAGGAACATAGCAGATGCAGATAATGAATTCTTCGCGCGTCATCATGGGCTTTTTGGCGCTTTTCGTCCTGGCCTCTTGTGGCGACACAACGGACGAACGCGCAGCTACCGGTGCTCTAAGCGGGGCTGTGGTCGCTGGACCGGCAGGTGCTGTCGTCGGCGGGACAGTGGGCGCGCTGGCCGACTGA